>Ga0209491_10004824_pt1 | contig 20392 bp, 18 predicted proteins | sample BON02_FD_187213 | JGI IMG/M metagenome (GOLD analysis project Ga0209491, IMG submission 187213) | Freshwater microbial communities from Lake Bonney liftoff mats and glacier meltwater in Antarctica - BON-02 (SPAdes) (version 2) | ecosystem: Environmental > Aquatic > Freshwater > Ice > Glacier... | reverse complement strand
TCCCCGATATCTTTTTATCATCAACCTGTATGTCGTTTCTTCCTTTAAGTTCGGCTTCAACTCCCATAGAACCTAAAACCTTAATTACTGGAGCTGTAAATTTCTTAAAATTGTTGAGGCTTTTTATATCGTGGTTGGTTATATAACTGAAGTTCAGGTTGCCAAAATCATGGTACACTGCACCGCCACCACTTACACGTCGCACCACATGAATGTTGTTTTCATCAATATATTCGTGGTTAATCTCTTCCAACGTATTTTGATTCCTTCCAATAATAATAGAAGGTTCATTGATGTAGAACAATAAATAATCAGAATCAAAACTGAAATTCCGCAGCGCGTATTCTTCAAGCGCGAGATTAATCTTGGGATTGGTTATCCCTTCATTTTCTATAAAAATCATAGCGGTAAAGTTACAAAATAGTGATTGAAGAATAGAACTTGCTGTGTATCTTTGAAAACTATGAGCACACTGGTTCAAATATCAATTTTACCCCGCCAACAGGAAGACACACCGTATCTTTTGGAACTGGCACTAGAAAAAGCAAAACTTCGGAAAAGTGATATTGTGGATTGGCGTATTCGGAAACGCTCAATAGATGCCAGAAGAAAACCGATTAAGCTTAACCTTCAAATTGAAATATGGCGAAATGGGGAAACTAGAGAAACTGTTCCTCCTTTTATACCGAAAATTATTTCAGAAGAAAAAAAAATAGCTATAATTGGGGCAGGCCCTGCCGGACTTTATGCAGCGCTTCGTGCTATTGAAGCCGGAATAAAACCCATAATTTTTGAACGCGGTAAGGATGTTCGCACCCGCCGCCGTGATCTTGCCCTGATAAATAAGGAGCAAACCGTAAACCCTGAATCCAATTATTGTTTTGGCGAAGGTGGAGCTGGCACCTATTCTGACGGAAAACTTTATACACGCTCTAAAAAACGTGGCAATGTGCTGAAAGCTTTAGAATGGTTTGTACATTTTGGCGCTGATGAAGATATACTTGTAGATGCGCATCCACATATTGGCACCAATAAATTGCCTAAGATAATTACCAACATGCGCGAAACCATTATTGAAAATGGGGGAGAAGTACACTTTGATTCAAAGTTGACCGACCTGAAATTAAATAATGGCAGTATTAAAGCTATTCAGATAAATGATTCTGAATGGTATGAATTTGATGATGTGATACTCGCAACAGGACATTCGGCACGTGATATTTTTTATTTGCTTCACAAAAAGAATATAAAAATTGAAGCCAAGCCTTTTGCTATTGGCGTTCGGGTGGAGCATCAACAAGAACTTATCGATTATATACAATACCACGGAGAAACTGAGAATCCGTATTTGCCACCTTCATCATATGCCTTGGTAGAACAGGTTGATGGCATGGGTGTTTATTCATTTTGTATGTGCCCGGGTGGAATAATCGCTCCTTGCGCCACTGAACAAGAAGAAGTGGTGACCAATGGTTGGAGCCCTAGTAAGCGCAATAACCCCTATGCAAATTCTGGAATTGTTGTTAGTGTAGCTCCTAAAGACCTTCCCAATTATAGTCCGGATGATCCGTTTGTATGTCTTGATTTTCAAAAGTATGTTGAAAAAAGATGTTGGGAAGCAGGGGGGAAGACCCAACGTGTACCCGCCCAGCGTATGATAGATTTTGTGGAAGGAAGAGTATCTTCCAATTTTCCGAAGACCTCTTACCAACCCGGAATTGTGGCGGCAGATCTCAATGAAGTATTGCCTCCAATGATTGCAAAACGGTTACGAAAAGCTTTTTTAGCCTTTGGAAAGAAAATGAAAGGTTATTATACTAATGAAGCTGTATTGCACGCTCCCGAAAGTAGGACCTCTTCTCCGGTTTCTATTCCGCGAAATCCCGATACACTTGAACATATTGAAGTTAAGGGTTTATATCCTTGCGGGGAAGGAGCAGGATATGCTGGTGGTATAATTTCGGCTGCAATTGACGGTATAAACTGTGTGGATGCTATTGCTAAAAAAACAAACCCCGTTTAAACGGGGTTTGAACATACAGCGAATATTTTATCTGTTTAATTTTTATTAAATATCCTTGGCGTTATCCTTCTTAATAATAGTATCCGCTACAATTTCGATGTTAATCTCTTCTGAAGTAACCAAAGTGTCCGTAGAAACTTCAGTTTCTTCTTGAGTATCCATTGGAACTTCGGTTACTTCAAGAGTTTCTTCTGTTTTTGTATCACGACAAGAAGAAACAGTTATTACTAATGCAAGAGCCAAAAGGCTAAAAATTACTTTTTTCATAATATTAATGATTGCGTTAAAAATGCGTACGAATGTAAGTGATTTTTAAACACAAAATATTTTTTTATTAAATATATTTTAAATTAAATATTTAGGCTTTTATGGTTGAAACAAAAGGGGTTAAGTTGAATTATTTTTTTACCATAATATATTTCATAAAAAAACCCGGATTTATCCGGGTTCATATAAATATTGTAATTGTAATTATTTAATTTCCAATAATTCCAATTCAAATGTAAGGTCTTTTCCTGCAAGCGGATGGTTTGCATCAACAACGATATTCTCGTCATTTACTTCAGCAATACGCAATTGTCTTTCCGTGCCGTCAGGGTTTTTAGAAACTAGTCCCATACCAACTTCCGGCTTAATTTCCTCTGGTAAATTGCTCTTTGGGATAGGCTGAAAGAGCTCATCTTGAACTTCTCCGTAAGCTTCTTCCTTAGGAATGGTTATGGTTTTCTTTTCACTCACTTTCATATCTACCAGTCCTTTTTCAAATCCAGGTATTAACTGACCTTGGCCCAATGTAATTTCAAGCGGCTCTCTTTCTAGAGAACTGTCGAATACTTGTCCGTCGTCTAGTTTTCCAGTGTAATGAAGTTTTACGGTATCATTTTCTTTTACTTGACTCATAAGTTTGATTTTCAATGTTTTTAATCAATTCTGATGCAAAACTAAGGGTTCTTATTGCAAATACCAATGTATATGACATTAATTGAAGACTTTAGCGAAATCTTAACGTTTGAAGGGTGCTTTCCGAACACTTCCAAAGAAATAGAGCATATAAAACAGTAAAATGTAAATTAAATACTGATATCTGAACAAAAAGCTAAAAATATTAATTAGAATTGCCCTAAATTTTTATCCCCAACTTTAAAATATTTCCGTTTTCTTTTTTTTGGGTGTCAATGTTTAAACACTATAGAGAAATACTCCTATTTGCAGAAATAATTTTTTTTGAATAAAACAAGGTTTTAAACTCGCAAAGGCGACAAGTGTTGATATAAGAAAGGACTGTTTTTGGGAACTTTATATTCCTGCTAAAGATCATGACCCCCATTTTTCAGCCTTAATTATAGAAGACCGTTTCCCATACGGGAGAATGGATAGAAAAAAATTTGGAAACAAACTTAAAAAACACCTGAATCACTCTTCTTTTTTTGATTTTGATTATTCACCTAAGATCGGGGTTATCATTTTCTTGAATTTCAGATTTGAAGGAATGTGTTTACAATACTCATTTACTTACTCCACATGCCCAAATGAATGGTATGTGTCACACATCCGAAAAAAGGAGTTTTATTATATAGGAAAAAGTATTTCTGGAATTATTTTGAACCAATTATCAATCCTTCTTGAATGGGCATAAAAAACATTACAAGATATTTGATATTTGTAATAAGGATTTAATTGTTAAGTAATCGGGTTTACTTTCTTATACAATATCTAACCTTATATTCATTGATGTTACAGCATTTGGGCTACAAATAAGACAAAAAAAACACATAATGATATTAGAGAATAAAGCCACACAAGTTAATGGAATGAAGCATAATTTTTTTGATTTGGAAGAATCTTTTACCCTTTAAAAAATATTAATTATAACAATAGTAAAGTAAATAATATTTGTTGCAGAATATTCAAATCTTGTCTTTTGTAGAGATAACAGTGTGCATTTTATAAATCGAATTTTATATGAAGATTAACCTATTGCAGGTAGGTATGATAGGCCTCGTGTTATAACGATTTTAGCTGAAGAATTAAATTAATTACCTAAAAAATACATCGAGCAGGTAGTCAAAAAGGCGTGAGCCGACTGCGAGTTGAGTAAGGTTGGCGCAGTTTTTTGATTTTAATATATTTCAGAAATATATTTATTGGTATTACTTAAAATTCTAGGTTAGGCAAGTGCAAGGATTGAAGCAAAAATCATTTATCTAAAATTATAGTAAATGTATTTTTTAATAAAAATTTGCAATCTGGATGAGACGTTCGATATTTAGTAATTGAATTTTACGACCATCTGTAGAAATGAGTTTATCAAGTTTAAAATCGTGGAGTACACGAGCCAAGGTTTCAATTACTGTACCTGCCATATTAGCTAAATCGGAGCGAGAAAGCATAATATAAGTATTTGCCATATCATCAACTTTATACTTATCGTGTAAAATTAATAAATTAAGAGCCACTCGTTCTCTTACGGTACGTTGTGATAATACCGCCATTAGATTTGCCAAAACGCTAAATTCGTGACTTAAGCTTTTTAATAACAAACGTGAAAATGATGAAGAATCTTTAAGGATCTCATTAAAATCTTTTATGGTTATAAATGAGATGATAGAGTTTTCTATGGCGACAGTAGTATCTCCATATGTGCTTTCACTTAAAACTGATGAATAACCAAAAAACTCACCTGCATTATAGATATATATTATTTGTTCTCTCCCATCATTGTCCATTTTATATTTTTTCACTTTACCGCTTTGCAAGTAAAAAATACCAGACGGCAATGTACCTTCCGTGAATATAGGCTGGTTTTTACGATACTTTTTATCAACCATTACATTTTCTAGAAATTCCCTATCATTCGAAGGTAATTCACTTAAAATATATTGGCTATTGAATGTAAATTTCGTAATCATAATTGAATCTCAAAGTTACGTCTTATTTGTTTTTTAATCTAAAATTTGATTTAAATCAAATTTTACCAAGATTCGAATCAACTGTTATTGTTTATTAGCATTGTAGCTTTGTAAGCAATAATTGAACTATCATTTCTATGAAAAAAATTGAACAATTAAATGCACTTGGAATTCATCCTACAAAAGAATACTTTTGGAATTTACCAGTTTCTAAATTAGTATTACATACTCTTCAAAAGGAGCAAGGTGTATTGACTAACACAGGGGCTTTAGCCTGTGACACTGGCGAGTTTACAGGGCGATCGCCAAAGGATAAATATATTGTAAAAGATAGCATTACGGAAGATTCTATTTGGTGGGGAAATGTAAACCATCCGTTTTCAACAGATGATTTTGATCGCCTATATTATCGTGTTACAACATTCCTTTCTCATAGAGAAATTTATATTAAAGATGTACAAGCGGGCAGTAAAAAAGAGTATCAATTAAACGTTCGTGTAATTACAGAAACCCCTTGGCAAAGTTTATTTGTGAATAACCTTTTTTTAAGACCTTCTAAAAAGGACTTAGAAACTTTTGAACACGAATGGGTCATACTTGCCGCTCCCGAATTTAAGGCAGATCCGGAAATAGACAAAACTAGACAACATAATTTTACAATTATCAATTTCACAAAAAAAGTAATCCTTATTGGAGGTAGCGCCTATACCGGTGAAATTAAAAAAGGAATTTTCACCATTTTAAATTACATTCTACCGCACGAAAAAAATGTGTTATCAATGCATTGCTCTGCCAATATTGGTGAAGATGGAAATACAGCAGTCTTTTTTGGTTTATCAGGAACAGGAAAGACAACCTTGTCTGCCGATTCGTCCAGAGCACTTATAGGTGATGATGAACATGGTTGGGATTCAGAAAACGTTTTTAATTTTGAGGGTGGCTGTTATGCAAAATGTGTTAATTTAAGTAAAGAAAAAGAACCGCAAATATTTTCAGCTGTATGTTTTGGTACTCTACTTGAAAATGTGCGTTTCTTTGAAGGTTCTGATATAGTTGATTATGATAATATAGAAGTTACAGAAAATACAAGGGCTGCTTATCCCATTAATTTTATAGATAATGCAAAAGAACTCTCAATAAGTGGTTCACCAAAAAATATTTTCTTTTTAACCTGTGATGCTTTTGGGGTATTACCTCCAATTTCTAAATTAACTGTTGGACAAGCTATGTATCATTTTATTTCCGGGTATACAGCAAAAGTTGCAGGAACGGAAGCCGGAATCACAGAGCCTCAAACTACTTTTTCAGCTTGTTTTGGGGAACCTTTTTTACCACTACACCCTACAAAATATGCAGAATTATTAGGACAAAAACTGAAAGAAGGCAATGTAAACGTTTGGCTTGTTAATACAGGTTGGTCTGGAGGTGCCTATGGAATTGGAGAACGTATCAAGTTAAGTTACACAAGAGCAATGATTACTGCCGCTCTCGACGGGAAATTAGATCAAGGCGATTATTTGAAACATAGTGTTTTTGGATTGCAAATGCCAACGGAATGTAAAGGTGTGCCTTCCAAATTGTTAAACCCAAAAAATACTTGGGACAATGCACAAATGTATGATGAAACCGCTAAAAAACTTGCAGCAGAGTTCAATGAAAATTTTAAAATGTATCAATCTTTTGCAAATGATGAAATCCGCTCTGGAGCGCCGAACGCAACTGCACAATTTGAAAAAGCATAGGGCATGCTAAAAATCATTACCGAAGCTATAATGAGCTGTCCTATCTGTGGTTCTAAGTACAAACAAAAAATGCCACAGATTGGTAAACATATTAATAATAAATGTGTTTTTTGCCATACTATTTTTGGAATAAACAATACAGATGATTGTTGTGTTTACTGTAAATATAGTAATGTAACTTGTCCAAAAGCGCAAAAGAAAATAAATAAAAAATGAATATACCGCCAGAGCTCTTATACACAGAAGATCACGAATGGGTGCGAATAGAAAAAGATTTCGCTTATATAGGAATTACTGATTTTGCACAAAGCGAATTAGGAGATATTGTTTATGTAGAAATTGAAACCGTAGGCGAAACATTAAAACAAAACGATGTGTTTGGTAGTGTTGAAGCTGTAAAAGCGGTATCGGATCTTTTTCTACCCGTGAATGGTGAAGTTTTAGAACTAAATCCAATCTTAGAATCTAGCCCAGAATTAGTTAATACATATCCTTATAGCGAAGGCTGGATGATAAAATTAAAAATAGACGCCAATGCAGATATTGAAGGCTTATTAAAAGCAGATGCTTATGCATTATTAATTGGTTATTAAACAAGAGTTTTAAATTATAAGCTAAGATGATGCAGATTCCCAAAAATATCTATTACACACAACAACATTTATGGTTGCAGAAAATAGGAATGTATGACTTTTATGTAGGAATAACCGATTTTGGTCAAAAGAAAATAGGTGAAATCGATTTGATTGAACTAGCTAATAAAGGAAGCTTACAAAAAAAAGGATCTACTTGGGGTATGGTTTATGGAATCAATGAAACTTTTCATTTAATGGCTCCGTTTGATTGCAAAATTTTAGAGAAAAATAGAGACCTACATAAACATACGGCTTATGTAAATACTGCTCCATATAAGTATTGGTTTGCGATTTTAACTGCAAAAATAGATACTGCTTCCTTATTAACTTTTCAGAATTACACACAATTGACACAATAATATTCAAAAACCTAAAATTAAATATTGACATTGGAGACCAGCCTGGTTACTTATTGGAGTATGTGCTTATAAATTCCAGAGGATTTTGATTTAGAATTCACAGCTTTTAATGGTAATCTAAACGGTTGGGAAAAGAAATTTTGATTGTTGTGAATAAAAATTTAGACCACATTCAAAAAAGTAAGAAAGCGCTATTACTACAAGGTATTGAAAAACTCAAAACCATTGGTTTTACTAATGTTACCGTACATAATATTTTGACCGATGAAATTTACCAGCTCTACTTCTTAAGTTTTCTAAATAACATATCTAATCCTAAGAAAGAAGATGAGATTATTGCACAAAAAGTACTTAAATCATTCATTGCTAAACTACTTGATATTTGAAAAAATCGAGCTTACAATTAATTTTAAACATAATCTATGAATATACTTGATAAATTACAAACGCGTCTTGGACCATTAGGTGATCACGCACATTATGCACATGGATACTATGCCTACCCCAGACTTGAAGGAGAAATCAGTAATAAAATGACTTTTAATGGCAAGGAGAAATTAGTGTGGAGCTTAAATAACTATCTAGGATTGGCAAACCACCCAGAAGTTAGAGAGGCTGATAATGAAGGAACAAGACGCTATGGACTTGCCTATCCTATGGGAGCGAGAATGATGAGCGGCAATACAAAGCTCCACGAAAGGTTTGAAGCCGAAATTGCAGATTATGTGCAAAAAGAAGATGCTTTTTTATTAAATTATGGTTATCAAGGTATGGTATCCATAATTGATAGCTTGGTGGACAGAAATGATGTTATAGTGTACGATGCAGAATCTCATGCGTGCATAATTGATGGGATGCGATTACATTTGGGGCAACGGTTTGTTTTTAAGCATAATGATATCGAAGATTGTGAAAAACAATTAATCCGCGCTCAAAAACTAGCAGAAACAACCAATGGCGCTATTTTATTGATTACTGAAGGCGTTTTTGGAATGCGTGGCGACCAAGGAAAACTGAAAGAGATTGTAGCTTTAAAAGAAAATTATAATTTTTCATTATTGGTAGATGATGCACACGGTATTGGATGTATGGGTAAAACAGGTGCGGGTACTGGTGAAGAACAAGGAATTCAAGATGGCATTGATTTTTATTTTGGCACGTTTGCAAAATCATTTGCCGGAATAGGTGCTTTTATTGCAAGTACCAAAGAAGCCATCATGTTTTTTAAATACAATATACGGTCTCAAATCTTTGCAAAAGCATTGCCAATGCCTATGGTTTTTGGTGCATTAAAACGACTTGAATTGATGCGAACCCGACCTGAATTAAGAGAGAAACTATGGAAAATCACAAATGCTTTACAAAATGGATTAACTGATACAGGGTTTAATATAGGTAATACAAACTCACCCGTTACTCCAGTATATTTAAATGGAACTATTGCAGAAGCTACAGCATTGGTTAGTGATTTGAGAGAAAACCATCATATCTTTTGTTCTATGGTTGTGTATCCTGTGGTACCAAAAGGAATGATTATTTTACGATTAATTCCAACGGCAGATCACACTTTGGAAGATGTTGATAGAACTATTACCGTTTTTAGCGAGATGAGATTAAAACTTATGGCTGGCCATTACAGACAAGAGGTTGAGACAAGAGTCTAAATAATTAATAAAAATCAGAATTATGATGAAACGAGTAGTAATAACAGGATTTGGAGCCATAACACCAATAGGAAATGACGCAAAATTTTATTGGGACAATTTGCTTAAAGGGATATCGGGAGCTAATAAAATTTCCCGGTTTGATACTACAAAGTTTAAAACAGATTTTGCTTGTGAGGTAAAAAATTATGATGCCTTAAATTATTTTGATAAAAAGGAAAGTCGAAAATTAGACAGATTTAATCAATATGGACTTGTCGCAGCAGACGAAGCTATTAAAGATGCCAATTTGAGTTTTGATAAATTAGATACAGATAGAATTGGTGTTATATTTTCAAGTGGAATTGGTGGTTTTGAAACCATAGAGAAAGACATCATAGAATTTAGCCAAAATGAGTTTAACCCAAGGTTCAGCCCATTTTTTATTACCAAGATAATTGCAAATAGTGTAGCTGGTTATTTATCTATCAAATACGGCTTACGAGGTGTAAATACTTGTACAGTTACCGCATGCTCCTCTTCTACCAATGGTTTAATTCAAGCGTTTAACTATATCAAATGGGGAAAAGCAGATATTATTATATCAGGTGGTTCTGAAGCACCAATTAACCAGTCCGCAGTAGGCGGATTTAACGCAATGAAAGCCTTATCGACTAACAATGAAAACTACAAAACAGCATCACGGCCATTTGATATTTCTCGAGATGGCTTTGTGCTTGGTGAAGGTGCTGGTGCTTTAGTGGTAGAGAGTTTAGAAAGTGCGTTAAAGCGAAATGCTAAAATATATGCCGAAATAATTGGTGGTGGAGAAACGTCTGACGCCTACCATATTACTAATACACATCCTGAAGGAAAAGGTGCATATCTAGCAATGAAAGAAGCCATACGAGAGGGCGGAATTATACCAAATGATATCGATTACATCAATGCACACGCCACTTCTACTGGTCCTGGTGATTTATCGGAAACAAAAGCCATTGAAACACTTTTTAAGCATAATTTGGAAAATATTAACATTAGTGGAACAAAATCTATGACAGGACATCTTTTGGGTGGTACAGGTGCGATTGAGGCGATAGCTACGTGTTTATCCGTCTACACAAGTTTAATTCCTCCAACTATAAATACAACTATCATTGATGAAGCAATTTCTTCAGAATTAAATTTGAATCTAGGTGAAAAAACAACTAAAATAGTTGATTATGCATTGAGTAACACTTTCGGATTTGGTGGTCATTGTGCATCTATATTGTTCAAAAAATATAATTAATAAAATGAGCGGGAAGCCTATAAATTTGATTTTGTAGACTACTCGACTTTTGATTTTTTTTGTTAAAATCAGTAACGTCATAAATAAATAGTGCGAAGAGTCCTGTTACATTGGTTGTTAATTTTTTTATAATAAATAACCCGAAACATATACTATTCCAGCAACGAGAGATAATGCTGTAGCAATTTGTAGATTATGTTTTGCTGTTCTTCTTTTTCCTTGGTGTTTAAACATTTAGCTTATAATTTAACAAATCACAGAAGTAATAGTTTCTCTTTTTTTCTAATTGATTTTTTGAAATATTTTATCTTGTTTTTTTTAATTTGAAACAATTTTTATTCGAATTCAATTTACCATTTTGTGGAATAATCAACGCTCATATTAAGTAAAACTGCTCTGGATATTCGCATTAAAGGAATCTGCAAGAAAAAACTAAAGAGTACGATTAATGGGTAAAGAAATTTGAAAAAGCTATGAATGCTATCCAATGAAAAACCTAATATGATTAATGGAATAAAAATGATAAGTACAATAGGGTAACTTATCCATAAAGCGGCGGTATAAAACCCTGGTTCTAGTTTAAAGTCTTGTTTACAATGTGGGCATTTATCGGGCATTTCCAGTATTCTTGAAAACACAAATAATCCGGGATTGTTAAATAAATTACCTATTTGGCATCTTGGGCATTTTAACCTTAAAATACTGTACAGTTTGGTTCCTCTTTTCACTTTCTTTTTTTAATTAAATCTAAAATTCCGTTGATAAATGTTAATGGATGAATTGGATTTCCTGGAACATACAGATCTATATGGTTTTTATTTAAGAAACTCCTATTGAGTGCAGTGCTACCTTCAAAAATTCCGGCGCTTATGGCATCAATTCCAGCCAGTATGATGATTTTAGGTTCAGGAATGGCATCATAACAAATTTGTAGCGATTCCGCCATATTTTCAGAAATGGCACCTGTAATCACTAATCCATCGGCGTGGCGTGGCGAAGCAACAAATTCAATTCCAAATCGGCTCATATCAAAATTTACATTATTACAAGCACCCAATTCCAATTCGCAACTATTATCTCCTCCAGCAGAAACTTGACGCAATTTTAATGACCCACTGAAATATGAAGAAATTTCTTTACGTATTAAATCAGCATTTAATTCAATAGCAGTGTCTTGTCCTTCTTTAATTATAAGGCCTTCTCTAGTGTTTGTTGCTATTTTATAATCTTTGATAAACTTTATTTTATCAGGAAAAGCAAAGGCACATTCTCCACAAAATGTACATTTTCCCATATCAATACTTACAGGATTTATTCCAATAGCATTCGTTGGACATAAATCTTTAAGTTCCTGTTCATTTGATTTTTCTGAACTAATAATGGGTCTTCCTCGAAAAATTCCAGGTACGTCCACATTAGTTACATCAGGAATATATTGTTTTCCTTGATGCTTTAGTATTTTTAAATTGCCAATCATAGTTTTATTTTTTTATAAATCATGCCCACAATATGAAAAGTCGAAACTTTTATTAGAAATTGGAAAATCTGAAATTTCATTGTTACGAACGGCAAGTGCTAATGCCAACCAATTATGCATGGAAGGGTCTTTTACTTTGTAGTGAACAAGTTCTCCTTTTTTGTCTGTAATTGCGCAATGACAAATTTCTCCTCGCCAACCTTCAACCAATGATATTACAAAGGAATCTGGTGAAGGCGCAGACAATTGAGGTCTGTTTTTTTGTGCTTCTGGAATGTTTTCCAATAGCTTCTTTATATATTCAATAGATTGTCTAATTTCTTCTTCTCGTAATTGTGCTCTTGAAAATACATCGCCATGATGTTTAATAATGGGTTGATGCTTTAAATTAGAATAGAGATGATGCGGATGTGAAGCTCTAATATCCCGATTTACACCACTTGCTCTTGCAGGCATCCCAACGGACCCAATTGCTAAGGCCTGTTCATTGGTTACAACACCCGTTTTTTCAAACCTAGCAAGTAGAGATGGTAACGAGAAAGTTTCGGTACACATCTCATTAAAATCTGGTTCATATTTGTCAAAAAGGGTTAAAAGTGAATCTGAAAGTTCATTATTAAATGGGAAATTATTTTTTCCAGTTCGAATCAATCCTTTGGCAAAACGGTTTCCACACCATACTTGAAAATAATTAATAACAGGTGTACGCAATCGCCCAAAAACGGCACTGCCTAATTGATACGCCACATCTGTACACATACCACTTAAATCTCCTGTATGTACTGCTATACGCTCAAGTTCCAAGGCAAGTGTTCTAGTAAATTGCAAATCATGGTCTGTTTTATGATTGCACAAACTTTCCCAAAGATTAGAAAAAGCAGTGGTATGTCCAGATACAGAATCGCCTGCAATATTTTCGGCAAGGGTGCTACGTTGTAATATTTTTTTCTTTTCAATAAATAATTTTTCAATACCACGATGCTGATATCCCAATTGAATTTCTAAATGAAGAATTTGTTCTCCATTGCAAATAAAACGAAAATGACCAGGTTCAATAATTCCTGCATGAATGGGTCCAACGCCTACTTCGTGCAGTTCTTCACTATCAATTTTAAAAAAGGGATAGTTTTTTATAGTAGAATTTTTAGAAGCCCTGCCATATGGAAATCTAACAGGTTTAAGCCAAACGTGATCAATATAATCAATGCCAAAATTCTCATGAATTTCTCTTTCAAAAATATGGAAGGCAAGATTATGATTTGTAAATGAAGGTAACTTCTGATTTTCGTCAACCATAGATGATGACACATAAATAATGCCTTCATTATCATTAGCAATACAACAAATCAATTTTATTTTACCTTGATATGGCAAGCCATAATAGTTAACACAATGATTGTGCGATTCTTTTAATAAAGATGTATTAGATTCTAAGAATTTCTCATAACTCAAAACAGGAATGGACGCTAACTTAATACATTCATTATTTTTTATAGCAAAATGTTTCATCTTAGTGTGGTAAGTTTTTTATGGTTTCGTTAATTAATGCAACAAATTCGGCCGGTGGATTAAATCCTAAATAAATTACAAGTCCTAATAAAACGAATTGAGACAGTGACTCAACCGGACTTATTTTTTCAACAGTCTTTTCATTAAAATTTACTGGAGGTGTAAATAAAAGTTTGAATATATTTTTGGATAAAGCCCAAATAATAATTGTAAGCAAGATTAATAGTACAATCATAACAAATATATAATGTCCTTCAAACAAAGCTCTAAAGATCATAAATTCACTGATAAAGAGGCCTGATGGTGGCATTGCCGTTACACATAAAAAGGCCAAAAGTATAACCATGGCGCCTGTAAGATTATATTTAAAATAATTACCTACATCATAAATACTTTTACTTTGATAAATTCGATACACTTGACCTATTTGAAAAAACAAGCTTGATTTTGTAAAGGAATGCAATATAAGGTGCAAAATGGCCGCATAATACCCTATACCACCAGCGGCTATGCCTATCATTACAATTCCAGTATGTTCAATGCTTGAATAGGCCAACATCCGTTTAATATTTTTTACTTTGAGCATATAAACGGCTGCAATAAAAACGGATAAAATTGCAGCAATCATAATGATATGATTCACCCATGAATGGATTGATGTTGCTGCAACAACTTCATAAAATCTAAAAATACCCACAAATCCAACATTTAACAGCGCACTCGACAGCAACGCACCTGCGGGAGAAGGTGCTTTATCTTTAGCATCAATACCAGCGGTGTACATGGGTACAAGACCTAGTTTAGCCGTATAACCTGTAAAAATAAATATGAACGCCAATCGAAGCCAAAATACGTTTAAAGAAGCTGCATGACTTAAAAGTGCAGGGAATGAAAGATCGGTATGTCCCGCTTGTTGCATAGCTATACTGAGAAACAAAATCCCAATAAATACAAATGTGAGACTGACGGAGCAAACAAAAACATATTTCCAAGTACCTTCTAATGAATTATTGTTTCTTCTATGGTAGATTAATGCTGAAGCCGAAAGGGTTGTTATTTCAACAAAAATCCAAGTAACCGCTATATGATTGGAAAGATATGCAGCACTCATCGCGGTAATAAAAATAGTCATCGCAGCAAAATATATACTACGTTGATTTGGAATATCTTTACTCGTTAAGAAAAATTTATAACTATGGTAATAGGCAGGAATAGTAATAATGCTGAGTGTAACTAATAATAAAATAGCTAGTGCATCGGGTTTAAAAAAATTAAACAATTCATATATGTTTTTATGATTGTATTCATATATCGTAAATCCCCATTGTAGAATAACAAAAACAACAATAAGCAAATAATTTACCTTGCGATTTCTATTAAAAAACAAGACTCCACTAATAATCAAAGCTCCTATTAAATATACTCCTATCATAATTTTACAATATTAAAACTAGTCTTTTAAATTTTGTAATTGTTCCACATCTACATCCTTCAAATTATCTCCTATTTTGTTCACAAAAATTCCAAGTACCAAAACACTCACGAAAAGATCTAACAAGATTCCAGCATTGACCAACATTGGCATTTCATTACCAATGGCAAGCGACAGAATAAATACACCATTTTCGATAATAAGAAATCCAATAACGTGCGTTATGATTTTTTTTCTTGTGATAATAATATATAAGCCGGTAAAAAGAGATGAAAGTGCGACTACAAAATATATTTTATTTAAATGTGGATCTTCAATTAAATTAGAAATTAAAAATGTAACTATGATAATGAGTGTTACTATTATGAGCGATATGAAATTTGGGAGAAATGGTACTACCTCGCGTGTGATTTTATTCCTTTTAATCATATAATTTAGAAACAACGGAATTGCGATAGTTTTAAAAACGATAGTTTCAAGTAAAATAAAAACAAGGTTCACTGTATTTATTTCTTTCAATTCTATAAAACTCACTCCAAATAAAAGAATCCCTTGAAACGCAAGTATTTTAATATAACTCCGCATTCTGTTTGCAATACTGATGTAAATTAATGACATCGCAAAAGTGATTAATAAAACATTTATCATAATTCAAAAATTTTAAATAAATTTTCCAATAACCATTAACACACCAAAAAATATCATTAAAGCAATGGAAGTCAATGTAAAAATAAACTGTGCGTTGTGACCCATTCTAAATCGAGCTACAAACGATTCTAAAATACCTACAATCACAGCAAAAATAATTTGTACGACAAAAAAGATTGGAATCGTAAAATAAATTGGTAAGTCACCTGTAAAAAAATTAGCAATTAGCGCACCGTACATCGCAAATTTCAAATTTGTTGCATAAAGAATTAATCCCAAATCAAAACCGCTGTTATCGAGTATCATTACTTCATGAATCATTGTTAATTCAAGATGAGTTTTAGGGTCATCGAAAGGCATTCTACTATTTTCAACCATCGCAATAATGATCAAAACAAAGGTTGCCAATACACCAAGTGCATATGAAACATACGAACCAAAGTGCAACGAAGTAAAAATGTCATAAAAAGATGAGTGTCCCGTAAATAAAGCAAAAGAACCCATTAAAATAAAAAATGCAGGTTCAACCAACATAGAATATAATGCTTCACGACTTGCTCCCATTCCTTCAAAACTACTTCCTGTATCCATCGCTGCAATAATGCTAAAAAATTTACCCAGGGCAAGAACATAGGCAAAAAAGACAAAATCGCCATCAAAAGATATAATTCCTCTGTATTGTCCAAACGGAATTACAAGAATCGCCATAAGTACAGAGGCAAAATAAATACTTGGCGCTATTTGAAAAACAAAACTTGTGGTTTTGCTGTATACAGCTCCTTTTTTCCATTGCCGCCAAATATCTTTCATAGGCTGAAAAATCCCTGGTCCTTTTCTTCCAGAAGAAATACTTTTGGTCCGGATAATGATCCCCATAAAAAAAAGACTTGCAATTACTATGAGTGTAAAACTTATCATATTAGATTTTTTTATACCAAACTTTAAATTCTTTGATCTTTTTCTATTTTCATTATTAAAAATTTCACTAGTGACTCCGGAGAGGTTCGAACTCTCGACCTATTGATTGAGAGTCAACTGCTCTGCCAGCTGAGCTACTAAGTCATAATATATTTTGTATATTTCATTTATAATTGATTTAAAAACTCTTTAAGTGACATCAGCAATCCATACAAAAGTGGCAAGCTTATAACCAGAATCATAAACACAAAGCCATAGAGTATATACGATTGCAGATTACCGTTTTGAAGAAACCTAAACTTCCCGAAAAAATATTTCATCAGTTTTACAGGCTTATTAATAAGCCACTCTTCTACTTTATCATAAGGATGTGTTTCGTAACTTCCTTCTTGTGGAAAAATACCACTAATTTCTTTTTTTATTTTTCGTATTGATAGCATTGGTTCAGCCAACTTTCTATAACTGCGAATAAATGAACTAGCAGTATATTGCATTTTTGCCGTGTTGCCTATATAACCACAACTCCAGGTTGACGATTCTATTTCTGTTTTTTGATTTGTAAAATGCTTCCGTATAAAAAAGACGATTGCAGCCAGCAAAATAATTCCCATTGCGCACCAACCAATGTATTGCATGGTATAAGCCGTGTTTTCTATTGGTTGCATCATATTTGGGATAACAGATAGCTTATTGGTAAATAATTTTACAGGATTGGTTAACGATTTAATAAATACATTAGGAAACAATCCAATTGCAATAATTAAACCTACTATAATATACATAGGAATAAGTTTACCTATACTTGCCTCGGACGGTTGATGTAAAAATTTATGACGTGAATTTCCTAGAAATACAGCACCAAATGCTTTGGTAAAACATAATAGGGCAAGTCCGCCGATAAGTACCATCCCAAAAACCGATGACAAAAGCGATAATAATAAAAACATCGTACCAGTATTCATTCCTTTAAACAAACCTGAATAAATCAAAAATTCAGAAATAAATCCATTAAATGGCGGAAGTCCACAGATGGCAAGAGCAGCAATCAAAAATAAAATTGCAGTTTGAGGCATTTTTTTTATTAAACCTCCTAAACTATCAATGTTCATGGTATGAGTAGATTGATAAACGTTTCCAGCTCCGTAGAATAAAAGCGATTTAAAAAGTGAATGATTTAATACATGTAGCAATCCACCAGCAAATCCTAGCGTAGTAAGCAACTGGTTATTTGTACCAAGTCCTATGGTTCCTAGTCCAATCCCTATTCCTATAATTCCGATATTTTCAATACTGTGATAGGCTAGTAATTTTTTGAGGTTGTGCTGTACAATGGCCAGCATCACCCCATAAACTCCAGATACAACCGAAATAAAAAGAATAATGAAACCTAACAATAAATAATCTGTTTTAATCAATAAGAGCATTCTAAGAATTCCGTAAATACCAATTTTAATAATCACTCCAGACATCACTCCCGAAATGTGTGAAGGAGATGCCGGATGTGCATAAGGAAGCCATGTATGAAAAGGAACAAACCCTGCTTTAATAGCAAAACCTATAAAGAAACAAAGAAACAATGCCAAACTGGAGAGTTGAGAAAACGAATTTGAGAATGCTGTTATAGCCAAAAAGTCATACGAACCCATCCGTGAACCAACCCAAATGAAACCAATATATAAAAAGAGTATTCCAATGTGAGACTGAATCAAAAAATTGATTCCGGCTTTTAATGTGTCTTGTTTATAGTGTTCAAAAATTATTAAAAGGAAACATGATAATGCCATGATTTCCCAAACAATCAAAAATAGAATGGCATTCTGAACAACACATACAATGGTAAGCCCTGCCTGCACACCAAGATATGCTACACAATGTAATGTAATATTAGAGGTTTGATTTTTATAAGCTTTCATATATTGTAAGCCATATAAAGCCCCTGTAACCATACCGAAATTAATAATTAGAATAAACCAACCCGAAAGCGCATCAATACGAATCGGAATTTCTCCAGTAACATAAGTTCCATGTAACATAAAGTCTTGCCCATGACCGAGTAACGCATTTACTGCAATAAAACCACCAATACTCGCACTAATTATTACCACCAAAAGTGTCGCAATGCCTTTCCATTTTACATTAAGAAAAGGAAGCAGCACTACCGTTGTAAAGAGAATTATTATATATGTTTCAAATAGTGGCATCAAATAATATTAAACATAGTTCCTAAAAAGATAATAATTATAAAAAATAGACCATAAAGTACATAACGTTGCGTTCTGCCATTCTGAATAAACTGAAAATAGTTTAAACTGCTCAATAGGTAATTAAAGGATTTAGAAATAATATTGTTTTCAAAAAAATCTACATAATGACTTGAATGATTTCGGGTTTTAGGAAAAATTTCTTGAGGTGTTAATTCCTCATATTTTTTCTTTTCTGTTACAATAAATCCAAGCAATTTCCCTAATGATTTTGAAAAAGATTTGCCAGTATATTGCATTTTGTTTGATGGCACAACATAACCACAACCCCAAGTTGAATTTATTTCTGCAGGACGGTTACGTGTAACATAATTCCGAACAAGAAAAACGACACCAATCAACATAATAAGCAAAAAGGAAAACACTCCAATGGTTGACATTAACTCCAAGGATTTATTTATTGAATGTATTGCAGAATCATCAAGCAAAAGAGGTGTTAAAACAACGGAATTGACAACACCCAACACAACAGAAAAATAAAATTGGGGAAACAGACCTATGGAAAGCATAATTATAATAATTAAATATTGCGGAATACGCATAATCCAAGAAACTTCCACTGGTTCAACATGTAAATTTTCCCGTGGATTTCCTAAAAAAATAGTGCCAAAACTTTTCGTAAAGGTTAGTAAAGATAATCCACCAATAATGGCAAAACCCGATAACGAAAGAACCATCAATGTGGAATGAATTGTATCTGAAGATTTTAAACCATTTAAGAATCCAGTATAAATTAAAAATTCAGATACAAAACCATTAAAAGGAGGCAAACCACCAATGGCTAAAGCACCAATAAGAAATAGGAAAGCTGTTTGTGGCATCTTCTTAATTAAACCACCCAATTTTTCCATATCTCTTGTATGTGTTTGTTGATATACAGCACCTGCTGAAAAAAACAAAAGTGATTTAAAAAGTGAATGATTTAAAGTATGTAACAAAGCACCGCTTAAACCAATTACAAGCAACAAGGTATTATTCATTCCCATTCCTATTAAAGCGAGACCAATTCCCGCGCCAATAATTCCTATATTTTCTATAGTACAATAGGCAAGCATCTTTTTAAAATCGCGATGAACCGCAGCATTTAAGATTCCATAAACACCTGTTAAAATTGAAAGTATTAAAAGTGATTCTCCTATGAGTAACACATCACTTTTTAGCATAAAAGCAATTCTGATAATCCCGTAAATACCCAGTTTTACAATTACGCCCGACATTACTCCTGATACATGAGATGGCGCAGCAGGATGTGCATGTGGAAGCCAAGTATGAAGCGGAATAAATCCTGCTTTTATTCCGAAGCCAATAAAAAACAGTAGGAATAACCAAATATTGGGGTTGCTAGTAAAAAAATCACCTATCACATTAAAATCGAAAGAACCTTCAGAAAAATAAACCCAAATAAACGCAATGGTAAGAAATAAAACACCAATGTGCATTTGCACTAAATAATTCATTCCTGCCTTCAGAGTTTGTTTGTTTTGATGCTCAAACATCACAAGGAAAAGAGAGGATAATGACATCAATTCCCAAGCAATAAGAAAT
>Ga0209491_10004817_pt1 | contig 20407 bp, 19 predicted proteins | sample BON02_FD_187213 | JGI IMG/M metagenome (GOLD analysis project Ga0209491, IMG submission 187213) | Freshwater microbial communities from Lake Bonney liftoff mats and glacier meltwater in Antarctica - BON-02 (SPAdes) (version 2) | ecosystem: Environmental > Aquatic > Freshwater > Ice > Glacier... | reverse complement strand
CACCCAGGTTCCCAGCCCCGGCGGCGAGACTACCACCATGCGCCTCGCCACCCGGCACACCCAGATCACCGCCCGCAAAGCCACGCCCGTGCCCGTCCTCGAAGTGCGCCGCCTCACCCAGAGCGGCAACCCCAAAGCCATCGAACAACGCGCCACCCTCCACGAAACCATCCAAGCCCTCCAAACCCAGCGCGACGAACTCAAGGCACGGCGCCGCACCACACCGCGCAAAGTCACCATCGCCGAACTCCCCGAAGACCAAAGGGTGCGCCAACTCCTGCCGCTCGCCAAGACCCTGACCGACACCGTCAAAATGATCGCCTACCGCGCCGAGACCGCGTTGGTGGGATTGCTGCGACCGCACCTCGCCAACGAAGCCGAAGCCCGCGCCCTGATCCGTGAGTTGTTCGTCTCCAGCGCCGACCTCGCCCCCGACGACGCGGCAGGCACCCTGACCATAAGCATCCACCGCATGGCCACGCCCGCCCACGACCGCGCCATCGCCCTACTCCTCGCCGACCTGACCGAAGCAAACTTCCACCACCCCGAAACCGGCCACCGCTTCATCTATCAGCTCGTCTGATCCACCCCCGAAAAAACACCGAAAAAACACCGAAATGTGCCAAATCATTTTCCGCCGGGATCAGGATGTCTGGAATTCCGATCGGTCGTGAATCCGCAATCGCGCGCTATCGTGCCAATCTTTTCGTCCGTCTCTCTCAGCATTCGTCTGGCATGGTCGAGCCGCGCCCGAAGATCAAAGAATTCCAAGTCGTGCATATTGCGGCATGGGCTGCGGTGTAGACAAACGTGCCGTCCTCGGACCCGGCGATAAATGCGGACGCAGAACCTCCTTCGCATTTCACCATTAATGTTGCCTTTTCTGCATTAGCCGCGATTTCAACGATATGGTTGGCAGTGCCTCCACCGGGATATTCCGGGTTGAGGGAGCCAGTGGATTTACCGCCAGGTGAAATGAACGTTCTTGTGAGAACACCGCGTGACAGGAAAACACCGCAGAGTCCGGAAATCCCGAAAAACCCCGCATATTTATTGTTTCCATCGGGCGTTCTTGCCCCATCGCGTAAATCGCGATTAGATAATGTTCAGAAATGAAAAATCAAGGAACCTCCTACGAAGCTTTGCAAACCTGGGTCAATGAGACCGCCACCCTCTGCCAACCCCATGAAGTCATCTGGTGCGATGGATCAAAAGAAGAATGGGATCGCCTAACGCAGGAACTCTGCGATGGCGGCACTTTCACCCGCCTAAATCCGGAGAAGCGACCGAATTCCTTCCTCGCCCGCTCGACCTCCTCCGACGTCGCCCGGGTCGAGGAGCGCACTTTCATCTGCACCAAGCGGCCCGACGAAGCCGGCCCGACCAACCGCTGGGCGGATCCCATCGAGATGCGCGAGAAACTGAACAAGAAGTTCTCTGGCTCAATGCAAGGTCGCACGATGTATGTGATTCCCTTTTGCATGGGCCCGCCGGATTCCCCGCTAGCAAAAATCGGCGTGCAGTGCACCGACAGCGCCTACGTGGTGGTCAACATGCGCATCATGGTGCATATGGGATCGCATGTTCTGAAACGGCTTGAGGACGAAGTTTCCGGGGCTGTTTCGAAAAAGCGCGACGGCCACGCCCAATACATCAAGTGCCTTCACTCGGTCGGTGCTCCGCTTTCTGCGGATGAAAAGGACGTGCCGTGGCCTTGCAACGACGACAAATATATTTCTCATTTCGTCGATACCCGCGAGATCATGTCCTACGGATCGGGTTACGGCGGGAACGCATTGTTAGGGAAAAAATGCCTGGCCCTGCGAATCGCTTCGAATATCGCCCGCGAGCACCGCTGGATGGCAGAGCACATGCTCATCCTCGGCCTGCATGCGCCCGATGGCTCCAAAACTTACGTTACCGCCGCTTTCCCATCCGCCTGCGGAAAGACCAACCTCGCGATGCTAGAACCACCTAAACCCTATGCGGACAAAGGCTGGAAAACCTCCATCGTCGGCGACGACATCGCCTGGCTCTGGCCGCACCAGGACGGGAAACTCCACGCGATCAATCCTGAGACCGGTTTCTTCGGTGTCGCACCGGGAACTAACTGGGAATCAAACCGCATCGCGATGGAGTCGATGGCAGAAAACGCCATTTTTACAAACGTTGCACTTACCGACGACGGCGATATCTGGTGGGAAGGCCTCTCAAAAAAAGAGCCTGCCCACCTCATCGACTGGACAGGCCAAGACTGGACACCCGGCTGTGGCCGCACCGCCGCCCACGCGAATTCCCGTTTCACCGCTCCGGCGGAACAATGCCCGACCATTGATCCGAACTGGCAGAATCCAGATGGCGTGCCCATTGAAGGCGTCATCTTCGGCGGCCGCCGCGCCACCACGATGCCGCTCGTTTATCAGGCATTTAACTGGTGCCACGGAGTTTACGTCGGCGCCACCATGGGATCGGAAATGACTGCCGCCGCTGCGGGAACCATCGGAAAAGTCCGCCGCGACCCCATGGCGATGCTGCCCTTCTGCGGCTACAACATGGGGGCGTATTTCGGCCACTGGCTCGAAATGCAGCGCTACCTCACTCACCTGCCCCGCTTTTTCCACGTCAACTGGTTCCGCAAAACCGAGGACGGGAAGTTCATGTGGCCCGGCTTCAGTGAGAACATGCGTGTGCTCGAATGGATCGTAAAACGCTGCAAAGGCGGCGCAGCCGGTCACGAAACCCAGATCGGGTGGATCCCGGATTACGATAACTTCAACATCGAGGGCCTCGACGGTTTCTCAAAAGAGGACTTCGAAAAGGTGATGAAATTCGACCGCCACGAATGGCGCCAAGAACTCGTCTCGCAAGGCGAGCTCTTCATCGACCTATACGACCACTTGCCGAAAGAGCTGATATTCCAGCGCGAACTACTGGCTGCGAGGCTGGTGTAAATGTAGTTGGAGCATCTTGCTTGGTCGCAGTAGCCGATTCGCGCTGGATTGGCGGCGGATGTGCGGCCTTGGAGTTTTGAAAATTCGGACTAGGGTAACCCGCATGTCAGTCATCCTTTCCCGTAGGCATTTCCTCGCGACTTCAGCCGCATGGGCGGCAGGCCGTGCTTCGGGGTTTGCCTCCGAATCTCCAGACCACAAGACCATTTCCATCATCCACACGACAGACCTCCACGGACATGTGCTTCCGACCAAGACCTATTCCGGTAAAGGTGATGTCGGAGGCTTCGCTCGCTGCGCGACAAAGATCCGCCAATGGAGGAAAGAAAACCCCAACTCCCTGCTGGTCGATATCGGCGATCTCTACCAAGGCACAGCCGCCTCCTACCAAAGCGAGGGCCGGTTGTTCGTAGACCTGTTAGGAAAATTCGGATACGACGCTTGGACCCTCGGGAATCATGAGTTCGACTGGGGGCCAGAAGTGCTTTCGAACAATCTGAAAGCCTCGAAAATACCCGTTCTAACAGGGAACCTGGCCGGTGCTCCGGTAAGCGTGATCCCTTGGAAGATGAATGAGGTTGCGGGTTTCAAGATCGCACTCATCGGTCTCGTGACACCCGGCCTCCCTTACTGGTTGATGCCGGAAACGCTTGGCGGGATCAGCCCGTCCGACCCGATCAAAGCCTTGAAAAAATCCATTGCGCAAGCCAAGTCAGCGAAAGCGGATGCGATCGTAGTGCTCGGTCATTATGGCCACCGCAAGGCGGACGACTTCGCCAACCCGCTTCGTGAATCCATCAAAGCGGCGCCGGGTGCTGACATATTCATCGGTGGCCACACCCACGTCCATATTCCTTCTTTGGAGATCGAAAACACGCTATTCACCCAGGCGAGTTACTATGGCATCAACTGTGGAAAAGTGGATCTGACCTTCGATTTAAACTCTCGGAAGCTGGTCACCAGGACCGCAGAAACCGAATTCATGAACGATCGTTTTGACCTTGATCCCGGCGTGATCAATCTCTCCCAGCCCGAGCTGAAAAAGGCCGAGGAACAGTTGGAGAGGAAGATCGCCGATTTTAAAAAACCGATGAGTGGAAAAGGCAAAGGCAGCGAACTTGCCAACTTCCTCTGCGAAGCATTCGCTACCGCACTCAAGCGGAACAACACCCCGGTCCAGGCGGTCTTCCACGGCACCTTCGGTACCGGCGAGATTCCGGCGGGACCTGTCACCGTTGCGAACGCATGGGAAATCCAGCCCTATGAAAACACTCTGGTCATCGCGACCGTCACCCCCGCCCAACTCCTCGAAATCCTCGCCGAGGATCGTAAAACCTACTCTGACCGCACACTCTGGCCATTCGAGGTCGTTTGGGAGAAGCGAGCTCCCGTCCGTATCTTAAAAGACGGATCTAATTTACCCGCCGACAAGCCCATCAAGGTCGCCTTCAATTCCTACGATTCCCAATCCGCTGGCAAATCGCTGATGCGCCTCCGGGAAATCATCTACCTCCCCTCCTCGAATCGGCAGCCAGTGGATATCAATACTCGCGACGCACTGATCGAGCATTTCCTAAATACTTAGGGTCGGTTCACTCGGAGAAATCGTCATCCGCCATCAGCTTTTTGCCACCGTTACCATTCATGCGGTTGCTTCTGAACGCAGACTCATCACCTCTCTTTTCCAATAGCCGATGAACTGGTTCTGCTTCTCGTACATCCCCGCCTCGATACTGCGCCGAGCAAGCGTCGTAAGCTCGTGATCGACCTCGCCATTTACATTCTTCGGGGAAACGACGGAAAGCAGAGTGTATTGGCCGCTTACGCTGTAGCCCGAGGATTTCACCGCGATCTGATAGAAGTCTGGAACACTAATGGTCAGTTTTTTACCGTTTTCTGCCTCCCGCTGATGCCAGACCGTATTTCCAGTATGCCAATCGTACTCAGAAACAACGTGAAATTCGACGACGCGGCTGCCCTCACGGATCGTCGCTTGCGCCTCAAACGCACTTCCCACATTCCTCCGATCAAAAGAGGCCGGAGTGGCGAAGTTGACTGGGAAGGTAGCGCGATTCGAATCTTCTAGTCGCCTTAGCAATTCCTCCTGAGATGACGAGGTCTCGTATTCCGATGGATAGATGAACTGGTGCGTAGATCCGGAGTTCGATTTAGCCCCGCTCCGCACGATATCCAACTGGGTATCGATGACCTTCGCTTCCTTCTTCTCAACCATCAACTGAACCTTTTTCCTGAGTTCCGTAGCATCCGAGGTTTCGGGTTTCTCGAGAGACAGCAGTTTCGTAAGGTCTTCTTGGGATACCTCAATATATTCCACCTGCACCCGCGCGACCTTGATCAGCTCGGGCTTGGCGTGGGAACCCACGAGAGCGAAAAGATCAGCATCCTCCTGCGCACACACAGATCCCCTAATCGCGATCAAACACAGGCCAACAAGCAATTTTTTTTTTCTTAACTCGTGACAGTGATCCTGACTCTGTCAAGCCTCATGTAGTGGACAGCGACCGGTCAAGGATTCAGCTCTTGGAATTTCCCGTTGCCTGCATACCCTCCTCACTCATGTCAGACGCCAGCGCAAAATTCTACAACGAAGCCATCGATGCGGTCCAAGGCGGCCACCTCGAAAAAGCCATCAGTCTCACCGAGACATCCCTCACCGAAGATCCCGCTGATACCTTGACCTGGCAGCTCTATGTGAAACTCCTCGCCGCTGCAGGCAGGATAGAGGACGCCACCAAGGCCACGGAGAAACTAAAATCCTTGGGGCTAGGTGAAATGGACTCCCTGATGATCGACGCCGCAAAACAGATGGCCGAGGGAGATATCGACGGTGCGATCGCCACCTTCGAAGCTGCCAGCGAGATCGAACCCGGGAACTCGGAACTCCACTCCAGCCGCTCCATGGCTCTTTTGCAAAAGGGTGATAAACAAGCCGCTCTCGAAGCCGCAAGAAAAGCAGTCGAAATCGCGCCTAAAGACTCGCGCGCGAACTATGCTCTAGGCCACTTGTTACGCCTCAGCGGCAGCAAAGAAGAAGCTCTGAAAGCACTCACCACCGCCCTGGCCGACGAGCCAGATTTCACTCCAGCCATATACGAGCAAGGAATGCTCCTTGCCGCAAGCGGCCGACTCGAAGACGCCTTGAAGAACTTTGAACAGTTCGCAACCGTTCACCCGGAAGACCCAAACGCCCAGACCGCCATCGAGAGCATTAAGCGGGAGCTGGGGAAAACCGATACCTACTGAGGCTGCTTTTGCTGCCTATTTCAGATCGTCTTTCAGTGCCGTCACTTCCTTTTTTCTTTTTCTTCACCGGACTTCACTCGGAACGGTCGGTAGAAAGACCCGCCTTAAGGATTCCCTTCCACGGCTCCAAATGATCGACAGCGACGTGGAGCACACCTTCCGATGAGCAAGGCGTGATGACGGCAATGAATTTGAGATCTTTGTCGCTGCGATTGAAAGTCGCGTGCACGGCGCTTTTCGGGATATAGACGGATGAGCCCGAGAGGAGTGTTTGTTTCTCCTGCTCCAGCCATTGTTCCGCCTCGCCCTCAATGACGTAGATCACCTCTTCCTTGTTCGGGTGGGTGTGGAAAGCATGACCTTCTCCCGGCGGGATGGTGCAGTGCACGACGATGAGGTCATCAGTCGGTGTCAGGCCGGGCTTGGAGTGCCAAATGTGATCGCGACCGTCGATGGTTTCGCGAGGGGCGGTTTCTTGGTGGAGGAACATTCTTTGAAATTTTTCTGATTTTCAGTTTTCAGGGAAGAACTACTTGCGCTCCCCTAACCAGCGGACGGCGTTGGTAATGATGGTCTTGTACGCGGGATTTGCGTGCGATGCGTCGTCATGCCCGTGGGTGTAGCAAACGATGCGGGCCTTGGGATCTTTGACGATCCAGAGCGCGGGATGGGCGTCTGGGCTTTTTTCGTCTGCTGCATTTTTGAGAAGAGTGATACTTTCGGCTCCTTCGAAGAATTTGAAATGGTAGCTCTCGTCTTGAATCGTAAATTGTAGGGGAATTCTCCCGCTAAGTTCGTCGCCGGTGACGACGGGGTGATGAAGTTGTAAATCCAATCGTTCTTGAGGCAGTAAAACCGCAATCACTTCCCCTTTCCCATGGCTTTTGGTTTCACCGGCGACAAAGCGCTTGTTGTAGCCCTCCCATGGATGCGACCAAGTCGCGGCGTGGAGCAAGAGTATCCCCTTCCCCGCGTCGGCAAAATCATGGAGGGCCTTCTGGAACTCAGGGCTCCCCCATTGATCATGATTCCCAGAGAAGACCAGGACATCGGCCTTCGGCATGGAGTCGAGCGCCTCGGCGAGGTTCATGGTTCCGATGACGTCCGCGCCGGTCTCCGCCAAAGTTTCGCGATCTGTAGAAATGAAGTCACGTGGGAAATGGTGTGAGGCGCCAGCACCCACCAACAACACCCGGACCGTGCCGTCTTCTTTGCGTGGTTCGAGGAATTTCTGTCCGGTTGCCGAGGTGCTGGTAGGCGGAAGATCTTTCAGTGCCTCCCTCGCCTCGGCATCGGTGGCGACCATGTAGGCTAGGATATCGCGAAGCACCACGGGCCCGAGTCCGTCGAGACCCTCCGGCATCAGACTGCGGTGGGTATTGATACGTGAAACGATGTCCTCCTTGCGGATTTCTGTGTCACCGCCTTGGTTGCGCAGGGTCAGGCTCGCGGTGTTCTCGGTGATGATGACACCGGCCAGCGTCTCACCTTTTCTGGTGGTAATGTTCCACTGCCAATAACTCGGATCGACCTCACGATTCGGATCGATGATGTGGACAAGTAGTTCCGCCGCGCTATGGCTGCCCATACCGGTCAGGCCGGGGCCGACTTCCGCATTTCCGACATCGCCGAACTTGTGGCAAACCGCACAAGCGGCGGTGAACATGGTCTCGCCGTTTTCCACGTCTCCGGGCTTGGTGACCTCGGGGAGGAATTTCGCGATGATCTCCGCCATTTCCTTCGCGCCGGGCATGAGCTTATCGAGCAATGAATTGGCGCGGGCGGCGACCGCCTTATCGGGATGCTGCCGGAAGCGAGCGACATTGCCGGGGCCGATATCCACCGCATTGATCTTCCCATCGTCCACCGCGTTGAGGAAAGCGAGTGAGGCGGCCGGGCGTTTCACGACTTCATCGAAAGTGGCCATTCGGATGCCGGGGCTGAGTTCGTTGAACAACATCGCCAGTTTCACAGAGAAATCCGTCGCACCAACGATTTCGACGATGGCGGACTGCAGTTCATGAGGTTCCTTCGAGTCCTGCAAAATCCAAAGAACGGGTGCAACCGAATCGTCGGTCCCAATGGAGACGAGGGTGCGGGCGGCATCGATTCTCGCGGCAAGCGGCGCTTTCGAATCGGTGAGATTCACAGAGATGGATTCCACCTGCTTTGCGATGAGCGACTTCATTTTCCCCTCACTGTCCCAACGCGAGATGAGCGGAATCGTGAGGGCGGATGTGGACGGATCGTCAAGAAGCGCTTCAATGGATCTACCGAGATCCTCGCCGATTGCTGGGCGCGCCCTCTTATCGGCGATGATCGCGGAGAGGATGGCCGCACGGATTCCATCCGCGGATTGGGGAGCCTTTGCGACAGCAGCGACGAGTTTTCCAGCGGCGACGGAGGGATCCGGCATCAATGTGGCGGGAAGGATGTTTTCCACAAAGGACTGGAGCTTGTCAGCTTGCGGCGATGCCAAAGCCTCAAAAACGATTTCCATTTCTCTGCCGTTGGCAGCCGCGATCAGTGCGGAGCGTGTCCAATCGTTCTTTGCTTGCGCAAATGCCGATAGCAGGGCTTGGTTCGCTTTCGCGCCCTTGCCCGCGCTGAACTTTTCGTAAGTTTTCAGGGCAGCGGATCCGGTTTCCACCTCAAACATCGCACCGGATTCGCGCATCAGGCGGATGGCTGTCATGCGGGTGTGGGCGTTCGGACTCTCGAAGGCGGCTTCGAGTGAAGCCTTGTCTTTCTTATCGATGACCGGCACTGGGATTTCTTTCGCCTCCTTGTGCTGGATCCTCCAAATCCTGCCGAAGTAGTGGTCCCGGTCCGGTCGTACGGCGGCGTTGGCTGGCCCGTGCTTCGGGCCGCGGGTGTCGTTGTGGATCACCGCTTGGTTGTAGAAATCGATCACGTAGAGCGCACCGTCCGGCCCGATCCGCGTTTCAATGGGCCGGAACCAAAGGTCACTGCTGCGGATGAATTCGGTTTCCTCCCTGCCCTTTTCCTTAGCCGCCGTATAAGATACTCCATCCGGCTTCACGAAATACTGGCTGACGATGTTGATCGTCGGCTCACCCACGAAATAGCTGTAGTTCCATTTCTCCGGCCAAGCCCCTCCTTCGTAGATAGCGCATCCCGCCGCCGCGGTGTAGGAACCTACCTGATCGATCTGCTTGTAGGCCGCCTGCTGCCAGTCCATTAGAGGAAAGGTCTTCTGCCCGATGACCATGCCCTTGGCGCTTTCCGTGCCGGAGATTTTCCCTTTCGCTAGGACATACTCGGGCAGGATGGTGTGGAAAAACACCGTGCCGCTGGTCGGCTGAGTCCAGAAACACTGTCCGTCGGAGGTCATACATAGCCCCCATGTGTTGGCGCGCAGACTCGAAAACATCTCGATCTCCGTTCCGTCCGGCTTGAAGCGGACCACCCCGGAACCGATGCCCACCGGCGGCTTCTCCGCAGCGCCGAGGCATTTTACGTTCCCTGCTGAGTAGCCGTGAGTCGCGTAGATCCATCCATCCAGGCCCCAGCGGAGGTTATTGATCACCGCGTGAGTATCGTGGGTGCCGAGGCCGGTGTAGAGCTTGGTCCGTTTGTCGGCGATGTCATCACCATCCGTATCCTCAAGCAACCAGATGTCCGGGGCGGCGGAAACGATCACCCCGTTTTCGTGGAGAACGAAACTCGTCGCTAGCTCCAGCTTGTCAGCGAAGACCTGCTTTTTGTCCATGCGTCCGTCGCCATCGGTATCGGAAAGGATGCTGATGCGGTCGAGTGGATCGCGGTCATACTCGCCGGGTTCCAACGATCCACTGTCTTTCCAGACATCCGTATTCGCCCTGCGCAGGCCGTTGGGATACTCGGGGGTCTCGACAACCCACATCCTCCCCTTCTCATCCCAATCGATGTTCATCGCCTTGTTGATGAGAGGCTCGGCCGCAACCAACGAGATATCGAACTCCGGATGTAGCTCGATCTTCGCCGCAGCTTCCTCGGGACGAGTCGGGCCTCCGATTGGATAGCGTAAGGCCTCTTTTACCGTTTCCTTATCCTTCAGGAGCACATCGGAATCATCCATTTTTCCCGCCCATGCGATTCCTCGAAGAAGTAAGGTCTCGATCGAGTTATGTGAGAAATTCTTATAAACGTGCCCCGGGATACAGACGAACGCACGGCGGTTTGCGATCTCGTAGGTCCACATCTGCGGCTGGATATCGTAAACATTCACACGATTGTCTTTTCCAACCCCGCCATCCTTCGCCTTGGGCGTGTAAGCCGCCGCCAGCACCTTGGCCTCCGGAAGGATTTCCATGTCGTAGTAGATCTCATCAACGAGATCGAAGTTCGAAGTTCCCTGCGTAATCGGATTTTCACGGTCGGTGAAATACAAGGACATGTGGCCTTCGAGAAACTTTGTCTGATTGAAATTCCACGAGCCTCCTATGACCCTTTTATACCAATCATGGTCCCGTGAAACCGCGCCACCGTGGATCGCCACAACTCCCCCGCCCCGCTTGAGATACGCTTCGAAATTCTCCCTATTCTTTCCTTCGATGTTCCCGGCCTCAGAAGCATGGAGAATCACGACATCGGTTTCGGCGAGTTGCTCTGCGGTCGGAAAGTCGTTGCCACCGGTGGCCTTCGCGCCGCGTTCGTTGAGAAGCTTCGTCCAGTCTTTCAGGAACGCCGGATAGTCGTGGCAACCCGGGCCATGTGTCTTGGGGCCGGAGCGGATGAATACGCGCAAAGGCTCGGCGGCAATGCCGATCTGCACAAAAGCGAGTAGAAGGATCAAAAGTTTTTTCATGAGTGATCGGGTGGAGCGCTGACTTTAGTCGGCGAGTGAAATGTGGACCCGCCGACTGAAGTCAGCGCTCCATCAGGGCCAGTAACTTTTCCGCGCAGGCCCGTGCGAACGCCGGGCTGTTGATTTCCTCATCGCATTCAACGACCGGAATCTGAGCATATTCGCAGATCGATGAGAAAAGCGCATCATCGGCAGCAGGATCGTAAAAAGCCTGACCCTCGGCACTAATCACACTGATCGCCTTCGTCGGGATCATGATCGCTGCCTGAGCGGAGTAGCTGTTCGCTTTTTTCGCAAGGGTTTTGCCTAGCTCGGCGCACTCATCCGGCGTCGTCCGCATCAGCGTCACCTGCGGATTGTGGATGTAAAAATTACGACCTTCATATTTTTCCGGCACCGAAGAGCGTTCGCCGAAGTTCACCATATCGAGGCAACCGGGACCGACGACCACTGGCACTTTAACTTTCGCTGCCGCGTCCATTCGTGTCGCTCCGGCGGTAAGGACTCCGCCGCAGAGTTCGTCAGCAAGCTCCGTGGTCGTCAGGTCAAGCACGCCTGAGACAATTCCACTTTCGATGATGGTTTCCATCGATCTGCCTCCAGCGCCCGTCGCCGCGAAAACGAGAACTTCGTAACCCTTTTCCTCAAGAATGCGCTTCGCCTCGGTGATGCAGGCAGTGGTGTTCCCGAACATCGACGCGACGATCAGAGGCTTGGCATCGGATGTGTCGATCTCCGCCTCCACCATCCCGCAGATCGCTCCCGCAGCGCGTGTGAAGATGATCCGTGAAAGCCGGTTCAGGCCCGCCACATCCGCCACGCTTGGCATCATCGTGATGTCGCTAGTCCCGAGATAGTGCGCGGTGTTTCCGGAAGCCAGTGTCGAGACCATCAGTTTTGGGAAACCAATGGGAAGCGCACGCATCGCAGCCGTGCAAATCGCCGTTCCTCCTCCGCCACCGAGTGATATCACTCCGTGGATTTTTCCTTCGGTCTGGAGTTTCGAAAGTAAGATGGGAGCCGCTTCCGACATCGCGGAAACCGATTTACCGCGATCACGCCGCGCCATGATTTCTTCCAGATCAATCCCTCCGGCCTCAGCGACTTCATGCCGGGTGATGTCAGGTGTGATCGTTGGTTCTTCTCCCGTTCCCACATCGATCAATAGCACTTCGTGCCCTCGCCCACGGATCAGCTCCGCGACAAAAGCATGCTCCTCTCCTTTCGAGTCGAGCGTTCCGAGAACAGCGATTGTAGTCTTCATTTTTTCAAGGAAATGGATTTGAACTCACGGGTCAGTTCTTCGAGCGATTTCTCGACACTCATCCGCTCTAATGACGATGCGCCGACAAATCCCACGCAATCCGTCGCCTGAATGACTCGCTCGGCATCCTCAGGCGTATTGATCGGTCCTCCGTGGCACAGATAGAAAATATCATCACGCACGGTCTTCGCCGCATCAATGATGTCTTGGGTGCGCTTGATCGTGTGGTCCCAACTGACCACCGCATCTTTCACCCCGATCGAACCACCCACCGTCGTTCCAACATGCGCGATGATCGCATCGGCACCTGATTCAGCCATTCTCACGGCCTCCTCGGGAGTGGCGACATACACGATGGAAAACATATCCATCTTCCGACCAAGCCCGATCATCTCGAACTCCTTCTCCACGCTCATTCCGGTTTCCTCAAGGATGTCGCGAAACTGGCCATCGACAATCGTGTGTGTCGGGAAATTGTTCACTCCGGAGAATCCCATGTCTTTCACCTTACCCAGCCAGTGCCACATCCGGCGGCGTGGATCGGTCGCATGCACACCGCAGATCACCGGGATCTCATCAACAATCGGCAATACCTCGTATTCCCCAATCTCCATCGCGATCGCGTTCGCATCGCCGTAGGCCATCAGCCCTGCCGTGGAGCCGTGCCCCATCATCCTAAAACGTCCGCTGTTGTAGATGATGATGAGATCGGCACCGCCCTTCTCAATAAATTTCGCGCTAATCCCAGACCCCGCTCCGGCAACGATAATTGCCGAGCCTTTCGAGATCGTATCCTGCAATCGTTCTCTTACCTCACTGCAGGTGTAGGGGTTTCCTTTTCCAGTCCATTGATTTGGCATGAGCGAATTCTCGCTGAAAATTACTCTTGAGGCAACCGGCGATCCTCCACCAGCATTTAAGCCAAATCCACATCCGGACCCTCCATGAAACTAGCCCGCCGCCAGACCGATCTTGAGATCATAGGAAAACGCACCAGCTTCCTGGCAGTCCGTGGCCGTAAAACGGATGCTCCGGTTTGGCTGGAAGATTCTCCACGGTGCGATCTTCTTTCAGCACACAACATCAAGCACACCGGCATCATGGACGCGAGGGCTCCTTATGAGATCGTTCGGGTTAATCAGTCCGGAACCTTCATGATGGCCTGCCTGGAGGGCGAAGGAGTGGTCAGCGTTGACGGAAATTGGAAGCCGATCCGTGCCGGCCAGGCATGCCTCTTGCCACCTTTCGTGATGAATTCCCTCAAATGCGTTCCGAGAAAAAACTGGCGTTTCGCTTGGGTGAGATACGACGAATCCCATGACACCAAACCCATCGTCTCGTCGATCTCCCCTGTCATCGGTGCTTTCGATGGCACCAATCTGGAAACGGCAATCAAAGGCCTGCATACCGAAGCTCTAACAGATACTCCCGCCGCGAATCTCCATTGGTGCGCCCTAGTGAATCATTACGTCATGCGCTTCGCGGAGCCATCCAATCCGAATGAGCGCCTCTGGCATCTCTGGAAAGAAGTGGAAAAGGATCCTTCCCGTGACTGGACTTTGGCTCAACTTGCCGAAATCGCTTGTGTCAGCAGCGAGCACCTCCGTCGGCTCTGCTTAAAAGAAATCGGCCGCAGCCCCATGCGTCACCTGACATTCGTGCGCCTCCAGATCGCGGTCCGGCTCCTGACCAGCGGCAATGAAAAGATCGATACGATCGCAAGAGCCGTCGGCTTCTCCGGTATCCACAGCTTCTCAAATTCCTTCACGGACTATTTCGGGAAACGTCCTTCCGATTTCAGGAAGTAATACCAGTTTCGCATGGAAACACCACAAGTGATCGTCCAAGCTCCCGCAGCAATGAACTCACCATCTCTCGCTATCATCGGCGGCTCCGGCCTATACGAAATCGACTCTCTCGAAATCATCGAGCGCCACAGCCTCATGACCCCTTTCGGCGATACCTCCGACGAAATCATCGAAGGCAAACTCTCCGAACGAACCGTATTTTTCCTGCCCCGGCATGGAAAAGGCCATCGCCTGGTCGCCCATGAAATCAACCACCGCGCGAACATCTGGGCACTGCGCGCGCTGGGAGTGCGCTGGGTGGTTTCCGTCACCGCAGTGGGCTCGCTGAAACAGGAACTCGCTCCCCGCGATGTCGTCGTCCCGGATCAACTCGTAGACCGCACCGGCCGCGCCCACGAGCACACGTTTTTCGGCAACGGCATCGCCGCCCACGTCGGTTTCGCGGATCCATACAGCGGTGAAATGCGCAAGCTCCTCCTTGCAGCCGCCGCAAAACACACCGAACGCCACCACGATGGCGGAACCTACGTCTCCATGAACGGCCCGGCCTTCTCCACACGTGCCGAATCAAACATGCATCGAGCCATGGGTTTCGACCTCATCGGCATGACCAATGCCCCCGAAGCCCGCCTCTGTCGTGAGGCCGAAATCGCTCTCGCCACCCTCTGCATGGTCACGGACTACGATTGCTGGAAAACCGACGAGCCGCCGGTCGATGTAGCCTCAGTGATCGCAAACCTCCACGCGAACTCCGCCCTGGCCAAGGATATCATCAAGACCCTCATCCCAACCCTACCGACAGAACCGAATTGGCCGGAGCACAGCTCGCTCGACACCGCCATCCTGACCCCGGCCACGAACTGGCCATCGAAAACCACCCAAAAGCTCAAACCCATCATCGGCAGGTTCATATGATGCGAGTTCCCAAGGGACGAACGCTCACAGACATGAGCGACGACCGTGGAGAAAATCCTGATCGTCCCATTTCAAAAATCAGGCTGCCTGCTAATCCCTACGGAAAGCGAAATCCCGGAACACCAGCCCCGCGATGTCACAGCGACTCCTACCGAGGGGCATATGGACAGGGAGTTTGCCGACCGTGCCTGAGGAATGCGAGCCGGGATGCTGCGAACATCAACAGCGGGGTTTGCTCCCGGGACTTAGGTTCTTTGCCCGCCTAACAGACAGGTAAATCTAATGGAAATGTTGCAATGCAGTTCCTGACCCCAAAAACGGCGGGTTTATGGATAGATCGCGGCTTAGACGTGGTCGGGATTTCTGCCGATGAGCTGGCTAGCATTAACAAGACTGATTGGCGAAAAGCGGTGATCGTCCGCAGCATTCGTAAATATAGTTCGCCCAAGTTGGATTGGATTGCAAAGGAGCTGCATATGGGAGTGCGCAGCGGCGTGACAAGGGCAGAGGCGATGCTTAAAATAAAATTGCAAAGCGACAAAGGGATCAAGAAATTATGGCAACAAATGGAGGAAATGCACCATTTCTATGCCTGACCCCTTTTGGGCGATTTTCAACTCTACCGCGAAGCGCAATTCGCCCCCATAGCAGGAGGCGTGACGGGAGCCGGGTTTGCTCTACAGGTTGGGTTTTTGCCCGCCTCACCGACAGGATTACCGCTCCGACTTGCCTTTCCAGACCTTGAAGATAAGGGCGAGGATTGCCACAAGCGACACCCCAGCAATAAACCACGGAAGACGACTCTCATTCTCGGCATTAGCTTCATGAGGCTTTTCTTGCTCTAGTTCTTTTGTCTGAGCAGAAGAAGGTTTTACCTTTTCAACGAACGCTTTTCGCGGTCGTGGCTCTACACCCGAAGGCCGACGTGGGATTTCAATATTCTCACAGCCAGGCCAGTTCTCTTTTAGCCAGTTTGCCAAGATCACCGCTTGCTGTTCGTGAGGTAAATTTTTCGCAGGGGGCTCAAAGTCAGCACCAAGGGCTCTCAAATTCCCGACAATTGCGGTGTAAGCATATTCCGAAACATCGTGGGCATACGTCCGAGTGTATTCTCCCTCCTCTTTTGCGACTCGACCATCTGCAAATAGCATGTGTATTCTTTCCTCGACAAAATCATGTCTTTCTCTATCCCGCGTCCGAGGAACCAAGTTCGAAAGCAGATAAAATTTTCTTGGGTCTTTTTCATTTTTCAGCATTTGTCGGAGAGCAGACCAGTCGCTGATGAAATCTGGATCATCACCCAGTGCGTAAGATGTACCCATAACAATGGACGCGCTCATGCTCCACTTAGGGTCAGATTCATCAATAGCATAAAGCGACAACGCTAAAGCTCTCACTCTTTGAGCGTCTTCAAGTGTTCGAAACGGCCTCTCGAATGCCTGAACAGCATCTTCCTTGTTGGTCAATCCTCCTGCCCTTGCTCTCGCGGCAAAAGCTTCTTTGGCTATCTTCGCAAGATCCTCATCTGTTTGGCCTAAACCAATTGATGATGCAGCTACCAAAATCAGGCCAAGGACTAGCAAGCTCTTCATGCTAAAAACTTTTAAATTCATAAATAACATCTCCTTCATCCCCTCCTCCAACATTCGGAATATTCAACAGCGGCATAATCTGCTCAGTTGTTTTTCCTTCAATCACTCCCTGAACGAATACCTTCGTGCCTTGGTGAACATAGCAACTGTCACTAGTATAAATGAAGTCGCCTTGCTTGAAATTTTCGATGTAGTCGATCCCTGTATTACAAGCATTATAGAAAAAGGTTTTGTAGGCAAGTTTAGCGGGCATGAATGGGGTCATGAATGGGGTCATGAATGGGGTCTGAATGGGGTCTGAATGGGGTCTGTGAATGGGGTCAGTCCCCGCTATTTGAATGGGGTCTGAATGGGGTCAGTGAATGGGGTCAGTCCCCGCTATTTAACATTTTATCTAATTCCCTCAGTCTCTTATCTATCCATTCACGCTTTGCGACTCCTCCGATCAGGCGGCTCACAGATCCCGGATGCCCCATCGCCAACCTCTCTGCGATCCAGTTCACCCCTACAGCCGTCCTCCGCCTCAGCAGTGCTGCCAACAATACCTTCTTCTCATCACTCTTGCGCAATTTTTTCAGTCCTGAGAGTTTAGTGGGTAGCTCGAGAATTCCGCTGATAACCCCAATCAGCCTCTCGGCCTCCGCCTCTCCGTGATCCCTTCCAACACCCTCCACAGCCTTACGCGAACTCCCCTTGCCCCCTTTTGCCTTCTCCATCATTGTTAGCAGCTTGTCCTTGAAACTTTCCTCCCCCAGATACCAACCCCTCCGCAACGCCGCTTGTGCCTCATCGCTGATCTTCCCTCCGTCCTCCTTCGCCCTCGCCTCCAGCCAGGCAACGTAAGCTCGTCGTCCCCGCCCGTCTTCCGCCAACTCGAATGCACGCAGCACCCTATCCAACACAAGCCAGTCCGGCTCCTTGCCCTTGGCGTAAAATCCCAGACTGCTCCACTTGTATTCTGTCAGCTTCCCACGCTTCCCGCCCGCTAGCCCTACACGGGCGGGATTGAGATGGATGTAATCCGCCACGATACGGAAATAATACACCCCGGACTCCTCACCGTTGACAGGCACCGCCTTGTATCGCCCTTGGAAAACATGTCCCCGCCTCTGCCGCACCCGGTTCCATCCCTGAGAAAACGTCCCCAGCAACCACCCCATACCATCCACCAGATTCGCTTCCGGTGTCTCCACCAACATGTGGAAATGGTTTCCCATCAGCACCCAGGCATGAACCTTCCACCCGCAACGCCCGCAGACTTCCCCCAGCCGGCTCAGGAAAACCTCTCTGTCATCGTCTTCTTCGAAAATGGTTTTCCCCCCATCTCCGCGAGCCATGATGTGGTAGCAAGCACCAGGATATTGGAAGCGAATCGGTCTGGCCATGCACTCGTTCTACTCCCCTGGCAAGAAAGGGAAAGGCAAAAAATGTTAAATAGCGGGGACTGACCCCATTCAAGGGAAAGGCAAAAAATGTTAAATAGCGGGGACTGACCCCATTCATGACCCCATTCAGACCCCATTCATCGAACATGCCATTGAGCGGCTCACCCAGCGCACGGTGAAGTTCATCCGCTGGTTGAAAAACCATTTGGACCTGGAGCGCGACTGGAGCCAAGCCATGGCCCGCCTCACCGAAGTCTATGCCCGCCTGTGATCCGAATGTTGGACACCGTTGATATGTCCCTTTGAATACACTCCACCCCCATTGCAGGAGGCGTGACGGGAGCGGGGTTTGCTCTGACGGTTGGGTTTTGTCCGCCTCACCGATAGGATTATTCGGTGGAGTTTCTTTTCCAAACTTTGAAGAGAAGGGCAAGGAAGGCTAAAAGCACACCGCCACTAATTAGCCACCGGATGCTTTTAGGCTTGGTGATTTGAGTCGTTGTTTCGGGAATATGCTTGGCAGCCGGAACCATTGGCGAGGACTGATCGTCCGTATTTTCTTCCGAACTCAGCTCCCGATCCATACTCTTGACCTTGGACGGTGATTCGGAGTCACCAATTTCTGGACGTATCTTGGAATCATCGATGATAGGGTCATCAGGAAGAGTTGACAGGTATTCTACCAAATCAGGAGAATACCGTTCAGCCGCCTTCTTCATTTGTGGAACTGTGAAGGTTTTCTTAATCCATTCTAAAGTCATTTCTCGCGCCTTTGGGTATTTCGATCCTGGCTCCTCCCCTGTCGAAATCTGGAAAATCGTCCCAACCACATAAGTTGTCAGCCACAATTGGTCTTTATTCAAAGATCGTCCGGACGAGACAAAGCGTTCTGCTCCTTCTATCGAGGGTTCACCGATTAGGATCAGTGCGTATGTCGCGGGATAAGCATTTGATGTCCCCCGCTGAAAGGGGTTTCCCCAATTAGATACAAAATCAATTTGTTCATACAATGCATCAATCGAATGGACATCCTTGAGTTCCTGCAAGATGACGATCGCCTCGTGTTTGGCACGGCTGTACGTATCAGGATTTGAAATGACTTTGATCGCCTCTTCCGCTCTTCTGTTCACTTCCGCATCTTCGGCATGGAGCGATAGCAATATCCAAGGCATGACCGAAACGGTGGCAACTATACTGATTATCTTTCTCATGGTTCTTCTCCGATCTCAATATGTTTCGGGTCAGGTGTCGCATTGCAACATTTTCGGAATCCAGCAGCATTAAAAGAGTCTCCGTTGGGAGACTTTAGGCGATGGCCTGATTCTTCTTTTTTGCTCCTGTCTTCCGCTTAGGAGTTTCCGGAACGCGAACGAACTTGAACTCCAGTTTCCGCCCCAATGCCGCAGCCACCTTTCCAAGGCTTGCCACTGTAAGTGACGGATTGACCGGATCGAGCATACGGTTCACGGAAGTCCGGCTGGTCTTCATCCTGATCGCAAGCTGGGACTTGCTCACGTGATCGCTCTCAAGGATTTCCTGGAGTTGGAGCGAGACCAGTTTTTTGAGTGCCAAGGTTTCCACTTCCGCCCGGATACCTTCGTCGGCGAGGAAATCATCGAAATCACTTCCGACGTGTGGGTTTTCGTTCGGTTTATTTGGTGCCTGTGTCTTCATCAGTTGGTTCAGTTGGTTTTTTCGCAGAGGGACTGTCTTTGCCTGGCAAGTTCCAGATCCTGTTGAGGGGTTTTCTGGGTTTTCTTTATGATTCCGTGAAGGATGATGATCTGTTCGTCTAGGACGACGAAAAACACCCGGACAATTCTCTCACCGAGCTTGGTTCGTATCTCCCATAGACCTTTTCCAAGATTGTCCACCAAGGGCTTTCCGATGGGCCACCTCCATTGCACGAGCTTGATGTCGGCTCCGATGGACTTCTTGTCGTTCGTGGAAAATTTCTGGAGCCATTCGCGGGCCGGCTCCTTGCCGTTAGCGTTTCGGAAAAACCGCACCGTGAGAGGTCTGGGAGCGGGTTTTGCCATGGGCGGAACGTGCCAAAAAAGGTTCACCCTGTCAAGTCGTTACCTGCGGCTCCTAAATTACCTGTTCAGAATCTTCAATCTCCAGCGCACGGGTCACCGGCTTGTCTTTTCTCCCCGGCTGGCGGCGTTCGGAGAAGAGGGATTCCTTTGAACGGGGGGACATCCCTTCGTGAATGCCATTCGGGTCCTCGCAAATTAACGTTTTTCGTAAGTTTTCTCCGGGTTCCCTGTGGTTTTCAGGAGGTATCATTGGGGTCAGGAGTATCAGAGAGGATCAAGTGGTTTTTTTAGTTTTTTGAGAGGTCGATTTTTGGGCATGGGGGAGCGTGCCAGATCTGAGTGTTCGATTTCTGGCATGTCTGGTTCTGGATCTTTTCGG
>Ga0209491_10004816_pt1 | contig 20409 bp, 11 predicted proteins | sample BON02_FD_187213 | JGI IMG/M metagenome (GOLD analysis project Ga0209491, IMG submission 187213) | Freshwater microbial communities from Lake Bonney liftoff mats and glacier meltwater in Antarctica - BON-02 (SPAdes) (version 2) | ecosystem: Environmental > Aquatic > Freshwater > Ice > Glacier... | reverse complement strand
TCAGTGAAGTCTGTAAACTCAAAATCACGGATATTGATTTTGACCGCTACCAAATCCACGTCCGAGAATCCAAAAACAGTCATAGAATATCTGGGAAGGTAGACACACAAGATAGCCATCTCTAATCACAGGCTTAAAAAGGTTGATCAGGAGAATGTCACACTCGCTTACAAAGACTACCGCCAGGACGGAAAACAAAAGCAAATTAATTTAACTGGAACTGAATTCCTGAGAAGATTTTCTTCGCATAACTTGTCCCGAGAATCGGGATCCTTCCGGCTGCCTTTATCTTTGTCTAGCTTCTTCATTTCGGGATCTAGAAAGGAAGTTAAGGTGGCCTCTGCTTCTTTTCTTAACTCATTACCACAGTTTTCAAATTCTTCCTCTTCAAAATACCGTACTGCTTTTTGTAATGGAGTAAAGTCTGGTTTTATTTTGGGGGCTGAATTATCACTTTCGTCTTTGTTGAAGTTATAATAAACCCAATCTTCTTCGTCTGTGTTTCTACGAATAAGGTTAAAGAAACCTTTGTCATGCGTAAGGATGAACTTTTGAAATCCATCAAAGAATTTAAGGCTTTCTTTTTTCTCTTTATTCAGCACGATTCGAACCACGTCCATGCGGTTGGATAAGTCCAGACTGATAAGCATATCGTCTAAAACCAACACTTTGAATCTGGCTGCATCTAAAGGCCGGGTTCTCAATGCTCCTATTCTGACGCCTATAGCAATTCTGGTAAGCTGAGCTTCATTAAGAAATGACTGGACTCTTTCTATTGGTGTCCAAAGAGGTGTTTTAGAAGCATCCTAGATTTCAACGGATAAATTAATTTTCAATTGATCGTGACGATGGCCATCACGGTCTTTGCCCCACAAGTTATGGCGAACATTGTCAAACTTGAATTTGTCTTTGAATGTAAGTGAGACTCTTATTACATCCTCTCCCTTAAAGAACTCATCCTTGATAAATGCATTTGCATTTGTTTGGACTTCTGTCAGCAAGTCCTGAATCTTCTTATTTAAAGCAGTTAATTCTTCTTCATAGCGAGTTCTTCTTCCTGATGATACCGCATACCCTTTTTGGGTTTTGGGTATATCAAGAGTTGGCTTTTTTATGATGTCTTCCAACCAGTTCTTTGTGCCATCCGATAAAAACGGGAAAATATCACGCTCAAAGACTGGCCATAAGTTGACTACTTCTCTGTGAGAAACTTTGTAGAAATTATGTAGCAGTTTGTAATTGATAAAATCGCTGGCCAGGTTGAGCTCCTGAATGATGGGGTCAGCGTCTTTATTCGTATTTATCGTGTCATGCGAAATGGTATAAGTCTCTTCCTTATTCGTTTCTGTGTCTATGGAGGTTAGCTTAATAAAGGAATCTTCATTTTCGTCCATAAATACGTTCTTCAGTGTTTGGTGGGTATCTGTATTAGATGTGACCTACTTTTTGAAATACTTCTGAATGCCATCATCTTTTTTGCCACTGCTTTGGAGTAATGTGTACAAAGCCCAAAAGAAACTGGACTTACCTGAGCCATTGTTACCATAGACCAACACATTCTTGCCCTAGGTGCCAAAATCAAAAACCTCTTCTTTTTGAAATGCTTTGAAATTCTGTATGCGGAGTTCTTTTATCCTTCTCATTAGCTTTCCAGAATTGGTTTCAATATCTCGGGGCTTCTCACCGCAAAAAGCTTGATACGGTTGCGCACTTCATTATCTGGGTGGCTCCAGGTGGCATGTAGCTGCTCAATGACTTTATATTTTTCGGAATCACTAAGGCTGTTAAACTCTTGGCCATGCAAAGCTTTTTCCAAATCCCGTTCTACAAACTCCAATACATCAATTTCCCGTTCTTTCATATGTTCAGAAAAATAGAGTTCAAAAATTGAAGCATTTAAACAGGTCGAAAAAACTTTACTCTTTTCGGACTCTTCTAAAAAATGAAGAATCCGCGAAACACTATCGACATCTTTATTAAAATCTACAATTGGAAGTTGCTCCATGTAGGTTTTAGAAATGTTTACAGTAAGCGTTGAATTATTGGAAAAGTTATTTGCATAAAACCAATTCAGAACATCACTATTAATAAGTGCAGAAATAAAATAGTATTGATTTAAAAACTCTTTTTTTAGAAGTAAATTATTTGTTGAGGCAAATGATTTAAACTTTTTGGTGTCCACAGAACAAACTAACGGCTTAGTTCCACCGCTGATTCTTTGAATAATAATTTTTTTGTCAGCAGCCCAAAGGTAATCAGGTCTAGTTCTGTGTATTTCTTTAGTGTTCCATGAAATATAGTTAGAGGGTACTTTGATAAAATACCTTTTTACATCCTTACCTTCAATCAACTCAAACCTTCCCTCCGCAGGCGATGGAAAAATTAAATGTTTGTGCGCAACAATGCCTTCAATATTATCCACACAAAGGGTCTTCAATATTTTTCGTCCATTTGAGATTTCTCTGGAAATATTCATTGAAACTTCATCCATATATATATTAAAGGAGAAACTTACGTTCTCAAGAAACTGTTCCTGTCTGAATATCTTTTCTGTGAAATCATATTTTTCCAAATCATTTATTTCAGTTATAACTTTAGTTTTTTGATTGGAATCCTTATTGGATAAACCAAAGATTACCGTTGATGCTGTTACATTGTCAAATACTCCGCTACCTAGATCAACTATTTGATCAATATGTGCATTTTCCAGAATATACCTTCTAACAATATCGTAGGTTGTCGTCCGTAAGATGTTATTCGGTACAATATAGAATAGATGGCCATTCTGAGCTGAAACGAAAAGGCCTCTTAAAATAAATATCGCGAACAAGTTTATTTTGCCAGATTGATTTGATTTTGATTTCTTTCCTCTAGTCATTTTAGAGAAATATTTGTCTTCGATATACTTTTTGAAATCCCCTTCAAAATCCACATCTCTTGTAAATACATATGGAGGATTCCCTATAACGATATGGAATCCATCAGAAATATCAAACATCCATTCAGGGTCAAAAAACTTAGCAGAGTCATTTTGATCATAAGGATCCCAGCTGGCTAGTTTATTTGCTTCATCCAAAGGCAAACCTTGCTCTTTTAAAACCTCAGCCATTTTGGTTCTCAATTCCTTGTCTTTTTCTCTCCAATCTAATTTGGCCTTTTTACTTTTCAAACTGAAAATTTTGTGCCGAACATTCTTTAATTCAGTTTCAAGCTTCTTCACTTCATCAGTATAAAAAAGTGAATCATCTTTTTCAATCCCAATCAAAGTATTGGCCGTTACGAACTTGGTTTCTAGGTTGGGCAATGGGCGTACACCAAAGTTTTGTGTGGCATTGTCCGTTGGTTTTTGGTCAACTACCAATGAAATAAAGAAACGCAGCTTGGAGATTTGGCTGGCTATGGGTTGTATATCCACCCCGTATATGCAGTTTTCTATCAGATAAAGTTTACGGGCATAATCTGGGTCATTCATGCCTTGGTCAAAAGCTTCATTAATCTCTTTCAGCTTTTCTTCCCGTTCTTTTTTATCATCAATACTCAGTGTGTCTTTTAATTCATTTTCCGTTTTTTCAATCTGTACCGCTTTCCAAAATTCATTTTCTGGATCAAGCTTTTGCAGCATGTGCACCATTTTTTGCAGAATCCCCATAGGGAATGCTCCTGAACCGCAGGCAGGGTCTAAAATTTTGCATTGATCCAGTGCTTTTACTATTCGCTTGGTTAGGTTTTTGTTTTCTTCAAAAGGATTTCCTGGGTCAAAGGAAGTTAGTTCGTGAAGCTTTTCATCCAGTTCGGCCTCTTCAATTCCCCAATCTGTAACGGCATTTTTCAGGTAGGCAATCAGACTTTCATCCACCATGTAATTTACAATCTCACGAGGGGTATAAAATGAACCTGTTTGTTTACGTGCAGTGGTTTTAGTTTCCGGGTTGTAACTCGCCAATAGGTTTTCAAATACTTTACCCAACAGTTCTGGGTCAAGCGCAACGTCTTCTTCAATAGGCGTATTCTCTGTAATCGTGAATTTGTACGATTTCAGGATGTTGATAAGGCCTTTAACAGCGGCTTGTTTTGCTCCTTTGTTGTTAATGCCGTATTCTGTACTTAAATCCACTTCTTCTTCCACACCAAAGAAGAGATAGTCTGGAACCACAAGTTGTTCGCCTTTGGTCATTTGGTCAGAGAAGCCATCTATGTAGATGTTTTGATATTTGTCGTCCAAACATTCAAACAAACCACCATTAAGAAAGGGAACAGTCTTATTCATCATTCCCAGAAAAGCACCTGGGTTCTTGAAGTTGGCTTTATAGCGCATCAAATAATCTATCCCTCTGTGTGTGCCGTATCCATCACCTCTGAATCCACGTGCTCGGTTGTCAATACCATCTGCTTCTATGGGACAATTGAGTGAAGCAAAAAACAAGTTTTGTAGAATGGCTCTGTAGTAGATGCTTTCTTTATTTGCCTGAGCAAACATGGTTCCTTTTTCATGGTAAGGTGAAATGTCATTGAGGATGTCTTTCTGCAAAGCACCTAGATCAAAGAGCTCCTCAGGGATTAGCTTTTTCTCTTTAATGAACCATGTAAATAGTAATCGTGTCAATAAGCGAATAACATTGGTGGCATTGTGTTCTTGAATGAGTTCATCCAATTTCTGCTGATCGACCTTCCCGTATTTTTCAACGACCATTTCGATAGTTGGCTTATTGGGAAATGTCACATGTTTTACTGCCCAGAAATACCAATTGGATATCTCCAGATAAAACTTCTTGTTGAGGACACTTACGCTAAAAACTTCTTGCCAGTAGGTATATAATTTGGCAAAAGAATCAACGGCTTTAGTTCCTGAGGTAGGGATGCGTAGTTGGTCAATAATGTCTTCATGTCCGCGATGCGGTTTTGCAATGTTGATATCTCGTAATAGCGACACCTTTCCAGCCTTTTCGCCTTCCCGCCAAGCTTGTTTGTATTGAAGCCTTTCGGTATTGGCAAAGGCGAGATAATCCGCTTGATTGTCTTTGTACTTAAAAGCCAACACTACAGGCGTGTAGTAAAATTCACGGTTAAAAGCACGTGAGATTTCCGCCAATTGCGAACGGGTTGGGAGTAAATTGCTTTGCCTCTGATGCAGTGTTATCCCGAATACCAATACACCATCATAATCTGACTTGATTTGATGCACATCCAGACTTTTGTTGCCCTCAAAAGCGGCATCATCGACCATACCCACGAAATATACATCATCCACCAACTGAAAAGTAGTGTTCTCTTTATAGGTGTCTTTTAGGATTTCTTTGGCAGTTGTCGGTTCATCGGCAACATAATTCATAGGTACTTTTAACTCCTTGAAAAGTGCCTTGATGGCCGGAAGAAATGGGATGTCTTTAAAATGATTGAGTTTCATTTGTTGAGTTTTTTCAAGTTTGAATTATTCACCAAAGACGTCATTTGGGTAATGGCAATTTGGTTGAGTTGCGTCAACCTTTTTGTTTGGTTAAGACCTTGTCGAATCAGCACGGAATTGATGCTTTCCAAGTTAGAAAGCACTACCAGCTGCTCTAAAGTGGCAGCATCTCTTATATTTCCAATGGCTTCAGGGTTTTGTTGTCGCCAATCAGCAGCTGTTAAACCAAAAAGTGCCATGTTGAGCAAATCAGCTTCGGAGGCATATACCAATGGAGTTTTTTTAGTGCTTAGTTTTACGGGAATCAACCTCTCTTTAATGGCATCTGTGTGTATGGTGTAGTTGACCTTGGCGAGTGTGCGCTGAAGATTCCAATTGAGTTTTTCACGGTCATTTTCATCTTCTTTGAGCCTTTGAAACTCTTTAATTACATATAGTTTGAACTCAATTGAAATCCATGAGGCAAACTCAAAGGCAATATCCTGGTGGGCATAAGTGCCCCCATACCTTCCCGCTTTGGAAATAATTCCTATAGCATTTGTGGCTTCTATCCACTTCTTTGGTGTTAAAACAAAGCTATTTAAGCCAGCTTGCTTTCTAAACCCCTCGAATTCGAGGGGTTTAAAATTTGGGTTATACATCATTTCCCAAAAACCTAGTAATTCAACAGTATTGCGGTTTCGCAACCAATTTTGAATAATTGTATCGGTGCTTGATAAATCTTTATGCCTGGCAATATCAGTTAAAGAGATATAATCATCTTTATCGCCTTTGAGAATAGTTATTGCCGTGCCTTTTACATCTATTGTTTTATTCTTTGCCATACTATTTATTTGTACAGAATTCAGTCAGAAAAATTATGTGGATACTAAAAACCAAGTGATTAAATCGAAATTTTGAAGTTGGTATTTCTCATCCACCATCACATTTTGCTTTACACGTTCTAAGGCAGACTTTTCGCCCCTGCGTAATTTTGCCAATACATCTTTGGCTTCTTTACCCATCACTTTTTTCGTACTTCCATCTTCTTGTTCCGTGATTTCAGCAGCTTGATTGTCTAAGAATGATTTTAGAGAATCTACCAAACGTTGAATTTCAGTTTCATCCCCTTTGTCGATTCCATCTGGCACAAATCGATCTCGGTCTTTATGATGCGTGATGGCATCCAATACTTCTTTTTGGTTCAGCAAAACCATTTTACCATCGTTATTGATGTAGACAAGGTCAAAGACTTTGTATTCATGTGTTTTTGCTTTTTCAGGCCGATTCGGATAACCCAACAAGGCGATAATTCCATTTTCAGCACAAATGGTTTTGTCTGCTTTAAAACCTGAATAAACACCTTTAGGCATTCGCTGGTATTTTTCCTTATCCTTATTGAACTCGTCCAATAAATCTTGACGATAGCGTTCCAAGGATAAATCATCAAATCCAAGACCTTGGTCGCTTACTTCAATATCATCCCATGTGGTCTGCATTTGAGACATCATTCTAGCATTCATTTTTTGGTCGAGAGATTCTTCCTTGTTTTCTTCATGTATGATTTCTCTGAAAGATTCAGAAAAATTCATATCAACTTCAGCTCCTGCCAGTTTCATGGCGGCCATGCGTTGTTCAATACGGCCTTGTAGATTCAAGTAGCTATTAATGTTATTTGATGGCCAGAAGTTAATGCCGAAAATCCGCTCGTTGGGTGATCCTAAACGGTCAATACGACCCATTCGTTGAATGATGCGTACTGGATTCCAATGAATGTCATAGTTCACCACCATATCCGCATCTTGCAAGTTTTGACCTTCGCTTAATGCATCAGTAGCAATAATGATATCAATCGGATTTTGAAGTTTGGTATAGGTTTTAGGGTGGTTTTCTGCTATCCAAGAAACCCAATTTTGATAATCTTTCTGGGTACCTTGTTTAATATCAAATTCCCATTCTTTCTCTTTAAAAAGTTTGGTGTAAGGAGCAAAACGCTCAAGAATAGGCTCAAACAATTTACTTTCTTCATCTGAATCTGAATCCAAAGAGCCGCTACCTGATACCATTGCAAGCTTGTCAAATCCTCTGGCCTTTAGCTGATCAAATAAATACTGTGCCGTATCACGGTACACTGTAAAAATGACCAACTTTTGGTTGTTCGAGTTATGTCCGGATTTTCTTTTGTTTTCAATTTGCTTGATTAATACTTCGAGCTTATTGTCAGCAGATGAATGATTTTTTGGCTGAACAATTTCCTTTTCAATTCGTGCCTTAAATTTCAGAAGGTTAGAGTCAAGATTGTCTAAGGCTTCTAAGTCCTTCTTCAAGTCCTTTTTGTAATGTTCTAAATTGCCAGCATCATCAATATCCGAAAGTCTTACTTTTCTTTTCTTACCTAGTGTGAATTCTTCATACTCAGCTTCTAATTCATCATCTTGAAAGAGATCGGCATCATCTTCGTCAACTGTAATGTTCTTTTTGTTTTCTTGGTAAGCCTTAATTCTATCCAATGCATTTTGGTGATGGTCTTTTATCTTTCCAACAGTAGAATAGAAGGAGAACCATGAAGATTCTAAACGCTTTACCATTAAGATGTAAAGCATCTTTACAAGAAAACGATCCCTTTGTCTTTCATCATGCAGTACGTCTTTTTCTTTGTCTGTTTCTTCGAGATAAAAGGATGGTTGATAACCAGAAAGCATGGGAGGGAAATGGTCGAATAGTTCTTCAAAGCTTTCAAAGTTGCCAAGTTCATAAGGTGTAACGAATAAATTGATAGGCTTCTCTTTTTTTGGAAACACCAACGATGCTTCTTGCCCTTCAATCATTTTTCGAGTACGTGCAACTGTTAGCGCATCCGTAAGCGTGAAGAAATTTGCCGGTAGTTTTTTAATGAACTCGGATATCCTTGGTTCAGGCTCATTTCTCCATTCATTAAAAGCCTTTTGAGCTGTTCTAAATGAGTAGTCAAGATTTCTAACACCGAGTGATTCTTCATACCCGTGGACATTTCCTTGAACCATTAGTTTGAATTGGTTTCGAATGTCATTCAGCGAGTTGTTTATTGGCGTTGCAGAAAGTAACAAGACCTTTATGTCTTCATTTGGTTGAAGTACATATTCGAGCAAAAACTTATATCGATTGGATTTGTCATTTCTAAGGTTGTGACTCTCATCAATGACAATCAGTTTTGGTTTGTCATTCGTAAAAAACTTGTCTGCTCGATCATCATACTTTTCCATTCTTTCTTCGCTCATATCGGTATGAAACCGAACGAAGAAATCCAATTGATCTTTTTCAAATTTTGAGTCTTGATGCTTTCTATATCTCTTCCAGTTGTGTTCTAGCTTTTTTGGGCACAGTAACAAAACTTCACGCCCTTGCAGTTGGAAGAATTTCATAACAGCTAAAGCACTCCATGTCTTACCTAAACCAACAGCATCTGCCAGGATAGCACCATCATACTTTTGAAGCATTCTGATTAAGCTGAGGGTGCCTTTTTTCTGAAATTCATATAGTGTATTATAGACTACCGAATTTTCTAATCTTCCAATTTGTCTATTGAAATCAGGATCGTTTTCTTCTTCTAATAATTGACTTCCAAAAAGTTCGAATAGGATTTTATAGTAAATCTCACGAGGTGTGTATTTGATGAAAATTCGCTCTATTTCACTGATGAGGTATTCTTTGAAATCAACCTTAGTTTTCGAGCCATCTTTATAAATAATGGTTTTTTCTTTATGTGCTTGAGGTTTATTCCAAAGTGATTGAAACCAATCTACTAATTCCTTGTACTGGTTGTTGTTGCCTGTTTCAGCAATATTTAGCTCAATATTGTTGGTTTGTTTTAATCCAACACCCGCTTCAGTTAAATTCGAGCTTCCAGAAATGAAGTACTTATAACGTTCATCCTTTTCTGAAGGATTGAATAGATAACTTTTTGCATGACAAAAATTTGGTTCCAGCGTTTTTGCTATAACCTTTTCTTGTTTTAAAAACCTGACGCATTCCTGAGAAACACTATTAAGTTTTAAGGCCGCCTCAATTGAAATATTTTCATTCAATAAATCGAGGGGTCTATTTTCTTCAATATCTATACTGACAATATCACCTAAGACTAATCTAAATTGTTCAATCTTTTCATTCACTGATTTAGATAGAAAGGAAAGTGCACCAATCGTGAAGTAACCAGTTACAATGTCAAGTTTACCTTCTTCGGTATACTTGCTAATCCACTCCTGGACTTTTAGGTTTTCGTTTTCATTATCTAAAATCATTTTTTGTCTTCTTCAGATTTTAATAATTCTTTAGGATCTACATCTAGAATTCGGGCAATCTCAAAAAGAATTTCTAGTCTAGGTTGTTGTCTGTTCTGCACATAGCCGTTGACCATGTTGTAACTCTTCCCAAGTTTTTCAGCCAGCCAAGTTTGTTTAATCCCTTTGTCTGCAAGTACTTCCTTGATTCGATTCATTTCCATCTAAAATTATCCGTCCAAGTTAATATTTAATTTCTAACTATCTCGTTTTTCAATATAAAAACCATTCGAATTATTATCGTCCTCTGAACGGTGGGAGATTTTAGCTCTTTTGGTTTTTTTGGGTGGGCTTTGCGTGTTGGCAAAAACCAAATGTGCCTATTTTGCGTGTTGGCTTTTTCAGCATGTTGCACAATCGGTTTGCAGCTACAAGAAGTTGGCGATTTCGAAGTGCCAAACTGTCTGCCACCAAAAAACTTGATACGAAGCCCAAAACTTCAATTAACCACCGAACCGCCAATTTCTTGTAGGTGCTGTTAGCAGCTGCCATTCTTTCTGTCCGTTGCAATTCTGTGTCGTTGTCAAGCCGTTACTTTTTTCCTTCGGTCGCACTTTTTATTTTTACTTGTTCTTCACTAATTGCCTTGTCAATTGCGGCTTTCAGTTCAAGAAGTTCTGTCTCGTTAAAACTATTTGTTGTTTTCCATTGGTCGCCTTTCTTGTAAACCTTTTCTATTTTAAAGTTCTTTGCAATGAACTCTCCGTATTTCCCTTGTCTTTTGTTTTCCCAAACTGTCACCTTTGCAGCACCAACTTGATAAGTCGCTTTGGGTTTTTGTATGTCTGGTTTGTTCTGTAATGTGTCTTGCGAATAACTTGTTAATGCGAAACACGCAAGTAACAAAGTTGTAATCGTTAATTTTTTCATTATCGTTTCGTTTTTGATTTGAAAATTAATGTTGATCCCCCCGCAAGTTACCAGAACGTACATACATTACGTTGCCGACATCTATTTTTGAAGAAAAAACAAGATGAATATACTCAGATTTATGGAAGAATTTCCAAATAGCGCGGCTTGCAAAGCTCATTTCAGGCTGCAACGAGAAAAGGAAGGGATAAAATGCAAAAGGTGTAAAGGCATGGATCACTATTGGCTTGCGAGTAAGGTGATTATTCCGACAAAAGTATACCACCATTCCGAGGCAAAGTATACCAGGCTTTTGGCCTGAGATTTAGATTTTTTTTAAAGTTTTTTCCCCCTGAAAGGATATGATAAATTTACTTTATTTTTTTGTTTCTCCAAGATTCTCCTTTGAGTTCTATTTTATGAGCTCTAGCTGACAATCTGTCAATGATCGCATCGGCTAGTGTCGGCTCACTGATATAGTCATACCATCTGTCCAAAGGAAGCTGGGAGGTGAATATGGTTGCCGCTCCATTATAGCGGTCTTCTAAAATGTCCAATAGGGCAAAAAAGAAACTTGCACGCTAAAAGCTCCTGAATTCCTAAGAAGGTTCGCTTGCATAACTTGTCCCGAGAATCGGGATCTTACCCAAGGGCTTTACCAGCATCAGCCATTATGGCATCTTGGCCAGTGCCTTCAAAGCCACACACAAAGTCAATATCGACTGTCAGATCGGTCAGGTTGTGCTAGAAGTAGGGGGAAAACTAGCTTCCCTGCTCAGAAAGTGTCCTTGTTGCAAGACTGGAGAACTGCATACAGTGTCATGCTTCGACCAAAGGGGGCCACCAGCTAACTGGTTTAACAAAATCAGTTACTTTTTTAATCTGCCAACGCTAAAAAACAAAAGAGGGAAAACCATTTCCTATAGTAACCCTAATTCCCAATACCCCTTCGTTCAACACTGCATTCAGACTAGGCTATTCCAGCCGTCAGAATGCTTAGTTATTAGCTGCAGTTTTTTCTAATACCTTTACATAATATTTATTACTATAAAAATGCAAAGAATACCTATTGAAAAAGTTAATTTTCCTCAATACAATGATGTTGATGTTATTAAATCATGGAAATGGTTTATGTCATTCCTAACTGAAAGTAATTGGGAAAAAAGAAAAAGAGATATAGAAAATAAAATAGCTATTAAATTTAGAGATACTGAACCTTTCTCAGTGCCTTTAACGGAGGGTACGTTAGTAGTTGTTAAAGATGATGTTATCGGGTGGTATTTGTATCTAGTAGACGTACTAATCAATGAACCACATAAATATGAGTACTTTCAAGGTTCTAGGGTAATACCAATATTTAAACGTTTTGGAATTGATTTGGAAATATTGAAGAATATTGAAGGTATTGATGTTAGAGTGAAAGACCTTTTAAGAAAACGACAATCCGAAGCTGATGCTCTTCTTTTTGAAATGTTGACAGCTATTTTATGGGCTAAAAATGGTTATAAAGTAGCTTTTATTCCTGAAAAAAATGGAGAAAAAACACCAGATTTAATTGCGAAGGGAAAAGGTGAAATATTTAATATAGAATGTAAAAGACAGTCAAAGAAATCTGATTATGCTTATAAAGAAACTAAGAAAAGACAAAAAATGGTTTCTTACATAAGTAAAGCTTTATTAGAGCAAAATATTTTGTTAGATATTGTATTTCATGTTGAGTTAGATAGTTTACCGGATACATTTTTAAAAGATTTATTAGAAAAGAAGTTTCCAATTGTCAATTCTGGAATAATAATTTCAAATGAGAAGGTGGAAATAAAATTATCATTTATTGATATTCCTATAATTAAAGAACATGTTAAACATAATTTCGTAAAAAATAACTCTCCCATGTTAAACAAATTAATCGGAAATAAACCTGTTGATAATAAAAGTTTTACTTGTGGGTTGTATGCTAGTTTTTTTAGAATTGGAGAAGGAGAAATCAATAATCTATATGTATCTGATATTGATTATGCATATGGTATTTACTGGTATTGTGATGCAAAAGAAGCATTATGGTCTAAAGCAAGGGATATTAAAGGTCAATTATATAAAGCTCTAAAACAATTTAAATCTGAACACACTTCAATTATTCATATAGGCATGGAAACCTTTGATGGTCCTGAAGTTGAAAGAACAAGATTTGAAAAAATTAAAACGACAATTGAAAAAATTGATACTGAAAACACAAGTTTGAAATGGATATTCTGTCATTTTTTTCAATCATATTCTCCACCTGATCAAGATTGGGTTTTTGATGAAACAACTTCTGTTATATCACCATATGTAAATCAAAAACCTCCGTTAAATGTAAATTTTATGATTATATCAGATGATGGAAATACAGAAAATGATATTTCTCATTGGGATAGACCGTTGCCTTAAATTGCAGCGTAGAGTAGAGCCTGATAGTCCACTCAAATTATTAAACATAAAAGTAATAATTTCAAGTAAACTATCAGCACCCCCTTCATCAAACCGTACCCCGAAAATACGGGGCAAGCTGTGAAGTTTTCCCTCATACGGCTTACCGATAGCGTTTTTCATTTGCTTTTCACATGAATCTACCCAGCATATGTATAATCCATGGGCTAAATGAATCACACCTGCTTTCTCTTCCTATTTGAACAAACATATAGCGACATTTAGAATCAACTACTTATAATTTCAGCCGAATAGGACTAAGCCAGTAAGGATAGTATTAATTCTATATTCGTTTCTCTAAAGTAGCGCCCCTTCCCTATCCTTGATTTTGTTCACACTGCAATCATAGGTAGACACTCCATTACCCTGTGAGACTTCTGTAGATCTTAAAGCTCGTTCCCGGCAACTACTATGACCTACCGTAGGGACGGCACAGGTCGGCTGACTTCTTGGCACATAGAAACCGAATCTATTTAAAGACCTCCCCAGAGCCTGTCCCGTTTTTATGGGATAATGGCATATTCCTTCCCCCAATATCCACTGGATCTACCGGCAAGACACCTGTTAGTTACCCAACCTTTGGACGTCAGTATGGTGCCTCCCCTCTTGCTGGCCCATCGCTAAATATATTCACTGGATATTTTTTTTACACTCAGTCCTCTCATGCGACCTTACCAGCCTCAGTATCCAGTTTCCCGCTAGGGCGGGACAGGCTCTGTTCGTTGGAACCGGGGTTTGCAGTCTCGCTTTTAGTATATCCTGAGACTTCAGGGCTTCACTCTGGAGTGTGTGAGGCGCACCGTGGGCTTAAGGCTCACGGCCGTCTACACGATTGTGCTTTCGTGCTTTACTTTAATTCTTTAATTGCTCTTTTGAAATTATCACTACTTTTTGCTGTACCAAAAATTTCTAATAATTCGTGCCAATATTCTTTTGAAACTGAACTTTTAATTCCAACACAAATAATATTTGCTAGTTTTTCTTCGAAATCAGTCCATTTATCGCTTATTATAATTTCTGTTCTAGGGGAATTTAAATCTAAGTCTCGTTCTCCCAAAATGTCAATTACCAATATCAAGGGAAATGGCCAAACTATTTTCACCTGATTGTTCTTCATTCTCCAAGTTTCTGGAAAAAGGCTAGACGGTATTTCGATTCCATGTAAAGATAATTTGGATTTGGATTTTGCTAAAGTACTAGATGAGTCATCAGTTCTGATTTCTCCATCGTCACTAATTGTTATCGACTTAGAAGTTTCCTCAATAGAATTGATATCAATTTTCAATTCTCGTTCTAGAGTATAAGTCTGTCCTTCAACTTCTATATCTCTAGAATTTAATTCAATACTTTCTACTGGCTTATCTTGACTTTCTAATATAGCAACTATTGCAGAGCCAAGAATTCCCATATCAGCACGGTCAATATCAATTTCTATAAATTTTATGTTTTCATTTTCATTCCAAGAATAATCTTTCAGAGAATAAGAAGTCATTTCTTTAAAACTATTCTCGTTTCTTATTTTTTTATGTGTAGTAGTTTCAATATTAATTTCAAATGGAGGGTTAGGAATTACACTTTCAACGTTTTGAATAAACTTATCTTCTGTCATATCCTCCCAAGGATTCTTGTTTTTTCTCAGTATTAGTCGAGTAGTGGTTCCTGGCGCCTCTCTATGCCCATCTTTAATCCAGAAGATGCTTTCTTGACCTTCAACAGTTAGATTTAACGGATTACTTGATATGTGAGGTCCATATACTCTCTTAGTATCTACAATTAATACATCAGAAATCATAAAACAAGAAAGTATTCCAATTCCAAACCTAGAAGTTGGATAAAAATCCGCATTTGATTCTGCTTTAAGAGTATAAAAATCTTTTGACTTGTAGAATGAAGAACCTATTTTAGAATAATAATTATCTATAATATACTCATCCATTCCAGTACCATTATCAATTACTTCTAAAATTTTTTCTCCATTTTCAGTAAAGTATTTAACAGAGATTTTAGGTTCATATAAATTACCCCATTCTTTCTCTTGAGCTTGCCTCAATAAACAAGCATCAATTGAGTTTTGAAGTAATTCCCTTAAGGCAACTTCTGGATTTCCATACAGTTTAGTGCCCATTAATAGTTCAATTACCTGAGTCTTGCTCAAATTGAATTTAGTGTCTTTATATATATAAATTGGTTTATTCTTTATATCCGTCTTAGTTCTTATTTTATCTCTATTTACTTTGAGTGGTAATTTAATATGTAAGTCACGTTCTTTTGCAAAGTGAAAGTCATTTAATGTTGATATTATATTATTTGAAAGACTAAGCTCATTATCAATCATTATACAAAATTCATGAATCGAAGCTTCAATTACTGGATGAGAACATTTGGCACTAAACTGTACTAGCTCAGGTGTAATTTCCCAAGCTTCTACTGCTCGATGTTTATTCCATTCCTTTACTGATATTGGATTTCTAACATAAAGATGTGAGTATAATATGGAAGGAGTTCTTTTGCCATCAAAATCAAGAATATCTGCAAGTCTTAAAATCACTCCAACTAAGGGAAGACAAGCATAAATTTCAGAACCACATAAAACGTTTTTATCTAAGTCTAATAATTTTAAAGCATCTTCATTATGACTATAGCAAATTTGAGCTAATTCAACAGTTAAGTCTGTTTCTCGAAAAATGATTTTATCTGACCAATCTTTTTCAATTATATCTCTTGCTCTATCTGCATGAGTTTGTCGAATGTATTCGGTAATTAAATATGACTTTATAAGTTCAACCTGAGAGGTTTGTCCTTTTAAAGATAAGTCCTTTAATTTTTTTTCATCTTCAGGTCTTGAATTAAAAAACCTTTTGAAATCATTAAAATCAGCAATCTCATCATCATCTAATGTTGGATTAAAATCCCATATCTTTTTCCAAGTCAAAACTTCTTTTTCATCAGGAGCCATTCCAATATCATGGAAGAACGCACTTGTAATAAGTAGTAGTAGTTCAGGGCTTGATAGTTTTTTTATGGTTTCTTCAGGAATTAGTCTTTCCATTAAATACAATACTCTAAACAAATGGTCTCCATCGTGTAGAGTAAATTCTCCCATGTACTTAATTATTGTTTTGGTTCTTTGAAAGGCGTAGGAGGTCGTATTTTGAACAAGGGTAATAACATCTGAATCTTTTTCAGAACATTTATTATCCAAAGCTTTATATAAAGCACTTTTCTTAAGTCTTAATAAAAATTCATCTTTATAATCGTCATTCATCTGTGGTACTTGTTTTTATTCATTTTTTTTATGCAGTTATCCATGCAACTAAATCTGCTATTTCTGAATGGTCATTAGGTAAAATAACATTTAATTCTTCACTTTCTAGCCTTGCATTGAAATTAGCCCAACCCATTTCATTTTTTGGAATTCCGCCTAAATGACTTTCTATTGTTCCTTTTGCCCAAACATAAACGCCTGCGGCTTGCATTTTTGTTTTTAATGATGCTAGGTTTCCCTGAATTGCTGCTTCTTGAGCCAACAAAGTAAATGCTTGCGCTGCTGTTAAATAACTGCCTGATTTTGTAGGCCAACCATTATTCAAATTGATTGAATGAGTTGGGGCAATAGTAGCTAAATGAGCTTTTATTGCTGCTACATCTGTATCGCCTGTTGAAAGGAATCCCTGAGATTCTCCTTCTTTTAAGGCATAATCAAGGTCAACTATCGCTTTGGTTGGAATTCCCATTGCAGATAATACTTCAATGGTTTTTCTTGTGCTTCCCGAACCATCCATTGGTACTAATGCTGTTTTTAGAAGCCCCAATGTTTCGCCTGTTACTTTTTGGATGATTTTTGGAAGTAGTCTATTTTCCGTTTTGCCTTCGGCAAGAATTACTCTTTCTGAAAAAAGTATGTTTGATGAGTTGCTCAGTGAGAACACAATTGCAAGTTGGCTTGGATGCGCAGAAGCAACCGCAGCTATTGCAGTTTTTAGTGAATTTCTTTTATGAGTTCCCTGTGTGACGTTTTTCCGAATTAATAAAGTATTCTCAACATCCTTTGAGGTAATCATAAAAGGAGAATGCGTTGAGAAAATTACTTGATAACCTTGTGTTGATAGAGTTTTGAGAGCATCTCTTAAAACTTCTATAGCTTGTGGATGTAGGTATAATTCAGGCTCGTCAATTAGTAGGATTGTATTTGATGCTTGCTCTCCTGATTCTCTTTTAATATCAGCCAGATGCCGAACTAAAGCCATTTGAATTGAACGTTGTGCCCCATGTCCTAATGCGGAAACATCTCGACCATCTGGGTTTAAGTTTTCAAAAACTTTAATAGTTCCTTTTGAGAAAACTTCTTTGAGTTCAGGTGTAGGAACATGGACTTTTATATTCACGCCTGGGAAGAAGGATTCAACTTTTTCGCTTACTGCGATATCAAAATCATTAAGTTCGGTTGCCCTTGAAGTTCCGTCTACATCAAGAAGTTCTTTTATTCCGTTTAAAGCAGCCTGAACTTGAGTGCTATAGCTTGCTTGAATAGGGCCAATTATTTCAGAAAGAAGTTTGCCAATTGTGGTTGTATTTTTACTCTTGCTTACATCTTCCTCTGAGTTTTCCATTGCTCCGATTTGAATTGGCTCAGGAAATAATGCTTGCAAAGCTTGGTCTAAGCCTGTAGGATTAGCACGCCACTCGTTGGGGTTTCCAACATTTGAAGGGTCTTTAACCAGCAATCGGATTTGGCCAGCAGGAATACTTGGTTGTGCTTGAGCTCGCTTTATATAAAGTGAATCTGTAAATAAAAATGGTTCGATAGAAGTTCTTTGATTTTCAGGTAATTGTTCAAGTATGGTTTCAGAAATACCTGAAATTTTACCTTCCATTTCTACTGCTTCTGTTTTGTTGTAAAATGCAGTTTCCACCAAAGCAGATTTTCTCAATAACCATTTTATAGCTTCAAGCATATTAGATTTCCCTGCATTATTATATCCAACAAATGGTGTAAAAGCTGAAAGCTCAAAACTTTCGTCAATAATTGACTTGTAGTTTTTAATTGATATTTCAGAGAGTAAATGTGACATTCTTCAAATTTTAGTTTTTTTTGCAGTTTTCGGCATGAAGCACAACGTTTTGCTAATTTGTGCAGTAATGGCATTGCTTGCAGAACCATTGTCGCACCGCACTAAATTAAGTAAATAACAGATGAATTAACGTAAGCCACTGTCAGTCATTTTTGTACAAATTTGCTGTTAGCAGTAGTACATTATCAAGAAGTCAACCTTCTATACTCAATTGAATATTTGCTGGCTTGTTTTGGGTCGTTTTCAACGGTAACATTTTCGTCATTTTTAAATTCCGCATTGGCAGACCAATTGTATGAGCCCGTTATAACAACGTGATTGTCTATCACGCAAAATTTGTTGTGCATAAGTCCCCCTCTTAAGCCTCTCTTAAGCTTAACGTGTGGGACTTGCGAAATGTCAACACCATATTTTTTATTAATTCCATCATCATAAATTGCTAGTTTTACTTCAATGCCTTGCTTATACTTTTTAACTATTTTTTGAAATATAGTATCATTTGTAAACCAAGCCATTACCAACGTAATAGAAACTTCTGCATCATCTATAGCTTTTAGTATTCTACTTTGAATATCTTGAAAGTGAGCTTCGTTTACAACAGGTTTTGTATTTACGACTACGCCACCTTGCACTTTGAATTCTCCATTGACTTCCTCAACTTCATAGCCTTCTGGATTTAATATTTTTTGAAAGTCTGCGATTACAGAAATATTTTCTTTAACAAAATCGCTTAGAAGTTGTCTTAGATTGTGACTATTATTCAAGTCCCCTATTCTCTTTCGAACATATTCAGTTTTGGATGGCCGTTGTTCGTTTGATTTACCTATGTCAGGAAGTCCCTTTTCATCGTATACATCTCTAACGCCATAATTACTAAAAAATTTAATAACAGCTCGTCCGGTTTTAGCACCAACTAAGTATGGGACGATTTCGTCGATTGCATATGGTGAAATTTTCATTCTAGTTTTGCTCTGTTTGTACTCCTGCTAACGGTTGGCGGTATGTTTTTGTTGCCGATTTCGAAGCACTGTCCTGTCAAAATACACGAAAGTTTATTAGATGCAGAAACGTTGAAACCTGCACTGTCTCGGCAATAAAATATACCGCGTGTTACCGCCTGGTGTTCTTTGTTTTCAGTAATTTTACTGTCAATTTGCTACTTCGTTTCTATCTGCCGTGCGTTGGCTTTGATGGCTCTTTTACAATTTTGGGTTTTTACGCTGGCTTGTGCAAATTGCAAATGTGCTACCAAGAGCACTGGCTAATGACATTCCATATATAATATTCCAAATTAAACAAATTGCATATCATCGCTTTATTTTCACAAAATCAACACCAACCCTTGCTGGGTGGCCAAAAGCATGATTTGCAATTCTTTGTGTATAATCATTTCTTAAGGTTGTAATATATTCAACATCAAAATAATTTAGATTTTGATCTTTGGGCTCAACTTTGAGATTATTTGTTATGTCCCAAATTTGGATTTTATTATCAATTAGCTTGTTGTTTACAACATTATATACTTTAGGTTTTATGAAAAAAGGTTTATAAAGAAACCGATTTAAAATTTCTTGATTTTTAAGTAACCTATTTATCAATGCTTTTTGTTTACATATATCATCTTTCAACTTCTTAACTTCATCATTAGAATTTGAAAGTTCGATATCACCCGATTTTTTTAATAATGGAGTTTCAATCTCTCCCCAGTAAACAGCTTTCCCATCAGGAAGAAAGCTCAAAAAAGCTGTATCACTTAATATTAATGCTAATTCAATATCACCGAATACAGCTCCTTTCGCAAAATAAAAATTCCCTTCAGAAGGATATAAGCAATCACATAAGGCTGTTATACATAAATAATAGTTGTCACTTTTAGAATCTTTAAAAACATCTCCAAAGTTTAAATTTGGAATGTCATCCGGATGCAAACTTTTTACAGAAACAGAATTGTAAAATACATTTAATTGAAATAAGTCTTTATTGCTGGGTATTTTATTTTCCAATTCTTTGCTTTTGAAATTAAGAAAATCAGTTTTTAAAAGTTTAAGCTTAGCCGTTCTTAATTTCAATGTCGCTTGTTCTAACAAAAGTTTTTTAATAATTATACCAAAAGTATTATCATCATTTATATGATTTCTGAATTGGAAAAGAGCTTCTGTTGAAGATTTCAAAATAGTTTCATCAATGAATCGCTCGTTTGAATTAAAAATAGATTGCATTTCTAAACCCAACAACTGAAAGAAACTTGCGTCATTTTTTATTACGGTTTCTGCAATTCTTTTTAAAAGCTTATTGTAATCATTATCCTGATTTACTTCTTTTT
>Ga0209491_10004794_pt1 | contig 20488 bp, 24 predicted proteins | sample BON02_FD_187213 | JGI IMG/M metagenome (GOLD analysis project Ga0209491, IMG submission 187213) | Freshwater microbial communities from Lake Bonney liftoff mats and glacier meltwater in Antarctica - BON-02 (SPAdes) (version 2) | ecosystem: Environmental > Aquatic > Freshwater > Ice > Glacier... | reverse complement strand
CCCCCCCCGCACAAAAACACAGCGACAAGCAAAGGCCAAACCAGCAACATGTGGACTCAATAAGCGCTCTCCTAATGGCCTGTCCTTACGTTTAACGCAGCTGAACCCCTGCTGACTTCCAAGCCAAGACCCTCCACCTCTCCCTCTCCACCCTCCCGCAAAGCACGATGGACAACTGGCTCTCCCAAACGTTCCAGCCCTTGCTGCAGCAGTACGTGGCCAACTACAGCAAGGAGCAAGTCAAGGTCAATTTCTTGAAAGGCAAGGGGGTGATGCGGCACGTCGTTTTAAATGTAGACGAGCTCAACGCCCGCTTGCCTCCCGACACTGAATGTCCCCTTCGCTTCGCTCGTGTGGCCATGGACCAGGTCGCGTTCAAAGCATCCTTGACCCGCATCAAGACCCAACCCGTCATTATCTACATTGAACACATGGATATTGACGTCTACGAGCAGGTATCCCGATCCTCCTCTTCCTCCTCCTCTTCCTCCTCCACTCGTCGTCCTCCCGCTTCTGGCGGCAGCAGCAGCAGCAGCACCGACACTCCTCCTCCCCCCTCCTCCATCTCCACCGCAACCCCAGTCCCACCACGGCCTTACAAGCTCCAACAACGAATCTTGGACGGAATTCGCATCGAGGTGAAAGAGGTCCGTCTTCGGCTGCGGACGCTGGGGAGGAGGAAGTGCGGGAGGGCGGGGGAGTGGAACCCTCCTGATGGCCTGTGGGTGTTTCGGGATCTGACGCTGTTGAGCGTGGATGAGGAGGGGTTGGAGGGTAATTTGGAGGATTGCTGGCGTTTCAATAAGGAGAGGCTGGCGAGGGCGGAGAGACGGAGTAGGCCCACTGATTATTTTTTGTTCAAGCAGTTGAGGGTCGGGTCGCTGTCCTTCTTCTTGTTGCCACGCGGAGGCAACAGCAGTAATAGTAGTCAGCAGCCGCTGTTGTTGGTGGAAGAGACGCCGTGGACGTGTGATTTTGTGGTGCGGCGGTTGTTGCACGATGTGATTGTAGTGTTGGGGGTGGAGGTGGACGTGAGGATTGATCGGTTCAAGATGAGATTAGGGCAAAAAGATGGGAGCTATCAGCAGTGGCTTGCTTTTTTTGTGGGGTTTTATGGATGTTTGGCGCGACGACGGAGTTCCTTGGTTTCGACGGGTGGGAGGAGGAAGAAGGTGGTTGGTGGTGCGGGAGGAGGAGGAGGAGGAGGAGAGGATGATACGTTGTCTTTGAATGAGAGTTTGGGTGGTGGAGGAGGAGGAGGCGGGGGAGGAGGAGGTACCTTGGCTACGCCGGCGACGACGTTCAGCAGCAGCAGCAGCAGTCAGGCAGGCTGGGGAGGAGAAGGTGGGAATGGGAGGGTGCTGAATCACAGCGCCAGTGCAGAGGGGGTGGGGGTTGATTTTGGTGCTGCTGCTGCTGCTGCTGCTGCTGCTGCGGGTGTGCGGATGTCGGTCGATTATTATGAGAGTGAGGAGGAAGAGGAGGATGAGGAAGGGGATGAGGAAGGGGGGGATGGTGGGTCGAATTTCTTGACGGGCGACGACGAGGAGAGTGTTGTTTCTGAGATGACAGCAGCAACAGCAGGAGCAGCGGGAGCAGCAGCAGCTGCACCAGCAGTTGACGTGCCTGCTACTCCTAGCGGGACAAGCACGGGCAAGGCGGGTGGTGTGCCTCTTGCACGCGTCGCTCTGAGCCTGAGCATGGACCGAGTGGAAATCAGAGTCCTGGACGACGCCACCAGCAGCAGTAGCAGCAGCAACAGCAGCAGCGACAGCAGCAGCAGCAGCAGCAGCAGTAGTAGTGGTGGGTGGCTTTTCGCCTTCCAGCATTGGCGGCTCGAGAGCATCTGCACAGAGACGGCGGGCCCGACCGAGAACCTCCTACAATTCTATTTGGGTTCGTTCGACATCAAGCTATTGGACAGTTATGGGGAGCACGCGCAGCCGGGAAGCCCTGCCTTGCTTCGGCCTATGCTTGCCACGCTCGCCCCGCACCACCATGATGAAAAGAGCCGGCCTGTGGTCTTTCCAGCGCTGGTGCCTCGCGGCGTTTGTGAGGGGGAGGAGGAGGAGGTGGAGGTGGAGGGAGAGGATAGAGCTACTCGGATTAGGAGAAGGAGCGGGAGCTGTCCTCTGTTGGTGCCTGACACGCTTACGATGAAGCTTCATGCTTTTGCGTACCCTCCACCACCGCCTCCTCAGCTGGCGGGCACGTTGGAGGTGAAGGTTGGTCGGCGACTGCAGCTGTTGGCGGACGTGAGCGCGTGGCAGCGATTGAGTGGCTTTTTGCTAATTCACACCGACACACGGTGTTTGACGGGACAATGGGGGATGGACACAGAAAGGTATTTGTTACAAGTCCTCCCACCACCAGGCGTGCGTGACGTGGCTGTGCAATGCTTAGGGGCTGTTGTCCGCTTGCCTGCTGCTGTTACTCCTACTGCTGCTGGTACTGCTGCTAGCGCTGCTGCGGCGTTTACCTTGGGGTGGGGCCCTTCTTCTCTGCGGATCTCCAATTCCTTACTCCCCTCCTCCTACTTGAGCGGGATGCTCGATCCACGCTTACGGGCCGTAACTAAAGAGAAGGAGAAGGAGAAGGGCAACCAGTCTTTGACGCCTCGTTCTCTCACTCCTCCTCCTTCTATCCTGCAGCTACCTGTGGCATTAGCGCCCTGGCGTCTGGAGGTCTGCATGGCCGACGTCACACTCACCACCCCGCTCGGCGGAACCCGCCGGCAAGAAACTATGTTAATAGCTCCTACTTCTATTCATCTCCGCGTTGGGATCGAAGACCGGCCGGAAGCGCCACGCTTGAGCGTACCGGAGGGTGTGTGGTATGTCCCGCTCGATGCACGTGCCTCTCTGACAGTCGCTTTGGCCTTGTCAGACCCCCTCCATCTCTACCTGCACCCGGTGGCGTGTCAAGCCCTGGTACAGGCCCTCCTTCCTCCTTCTCTTCCTTCATCTACCTCCTCTTCTTCTCTGGCGTCGTCATCGGCATCATCCTCTACTTTCCCTCCACAACGGCCCTGGTTAGCCGCCGTCTCTTCCTCCTCCTCCACCTTCTCCGGCTTCTTAACCTGCACCCACCTCCAGGCCACGCTTCCCCATTCTGACAGCAGCGACAGCAGCAACGACAACCATCCTCCCTTTTCCATATCTCTTCGACATCTCCAAGCAACCGTCAGCAGTAGCAGCAGCAGCAGCAGCAACGAGTCTTTTGGGGGGCTAGTCCGACAGATGCAAGTGGCAGTGGGTGGGATACCTGTTTTGAAGATGGGGCAGGAGGAGGGAGGAGGGCAGCAAGGAGGAGGGTTGCTCCTACAGTGTGATGATAGCTCCGGTAGGGTTGAGATATTCGATGAGGTCCACCTACGGGTGCCGCTGGAGGAAGGGCGACTGGATGCCCTGGCGGAGCTGCTGCACGTGCTGCTCTTGCCTGCTGCTGCTTCACCGTCTCCTTCGTCCTCCTCTCTGTCATTGCAACAACAAGGACAACCTGCAGCTTCGTTGCCTACTTTCTTCCTACGTGGCCGCGCATGGGAAATACAGGCAGCCAAGCCGGTAGACCTTCTTGTTTCCTTGGACAACGACAAGGCTTTGAAGGTGACCTGCCCCCATCTTTTGCTCACGGGCACGCCCTCGACAGCGGCCTCCGCGAGTGCCAAGAGCAGCAGCAACAGCAACAGCAGCAGCAGCGGCCTCTTTCAAACAGAATGGAACCTGGACGGGCGGCTAAGCGCCGCTTCTCGCCTGGGGACAGCAGCTGCGTGGGAGGACCTGGTACCCGAAACAGAACTCAAGCTAAGGCTGCTCGCCAAAGCCACGACGACGGAGGAGCAGGAGGAGGAGGAAGGGAGGCAAGGCTGGAAAGGGGAGCTAAGCTGGTCCTCGCTTCCTTACGATTTACTAGTCCATCTCTCCTGTGAGTTGGCCAGCACCTTAGGAGGGATGAAAGAGAGGATGTGGGCTCTGGCGCGACAGGCGCTGCCCCCACCCCTTCTTCTGTCTCTCGCGACAAGAATGGAAATCCCTTCCTTGTTTTCTACTGCTGAATTGGTAACGGCCGAGAGACGGCTAGCTGCGCGGATTGAGGCACTAGGACATGATGCCCGGCAGCAGGCAAGACAAGCCAGAAATGTGTTGGTTCAGGCCAAGGGCGAGGTGGCGGGCCTAGTGCTCAGGTACCAGAAGGAGTTGTGCTCGCTTCAGCGGCTTGTGGAGGTGAAGGAGGCGCAGCGGCAGCATGCTTTGGGGCTGCATCACGCGGATTTTGCCGGGTTTCTGAGGGTGGGTTCACTTACTGCTTTCTCCTCGTCCTTGTCCTCCTCCTCCTCCTCCTCCTCCTCGTCGTTGTCCCGGACTGGAGGAGGAGGAGGGAACGGCAAGAGCATGATGTCAATGGGTGGTGGGGGTGGAGTGAAGGCCAAAGTCCTCGTGACCCTGCCCAAGCTGTGGTGTGTGCTAAAGAAGGGCCTGCTGATCTGCTACGACCAACCGCACTCCTTCCAAATCCAACGTGTCCTGACTTTAAGCCCGCATTCCTCCTCCTTCTCTTCCTCTTCCTCCTCCTCCTTTACCTTGCAGCCCTTCGCGCCCTCCGACCTGGCCTCCAGTCGCTTCCACAACCGGCTCTATGCCTTATCCTATCACCACCAACGCCAAGAAGGGGCGAACGACCCCCTCTTCCTCGTCTGCGAGGCAAGCGCCGAGATTCCTTTCTGGAAAGAGGCCTTAGAACCGTACCTCACGACCACTGACGCTCTTTCCCTCTCATTCAAATCGACGACGAAGAGGATGTCTCTCCTCCATCGCATTAGCTCGTCGGATCCGTCAGCGTCCAGCAGCAGTAGCAGCAGCAAGACGGCAACGGCAGCATCACCCAGGAATAGTAAAATATTCTCTTTCAAAGGATTTGGTCTCCGCAAGCCCATCAAGCAGCGGAAGCACACAGCGCCAATGGAAGAGGAGAGCTCTCCCTCCGTCTCCTCCCTCTCCTCCTCCTCCCACCTCACCACCACAATGGCAAGCCCCCAGCAGCAGCAGCAGCATGTCCCTACCGGCAGCGGCGGGCTGCGGAATTTGGTGGTGCTTGTCGAGCCTGCCATTGCTGCTGCTTTAACGGGCGCTGCTGCTGTTTCTTTCTCGGCCAGCTACACCTTGACCAGCAGCAGCCTGGCGGAAGGAGGACAGCAGCAGCAGCAGCAGCAGCAGTCGTGGTCGGTCACCCACACATGGCCGGCTATCCAGGCCTTCCATCTAGAGTACGTGCAGCTTTGGACCGCAGCCCTCCAGGGAGAGGAGAGGGAGGGCGGGAGGAAGGGCTTGTCTCGTCGTCACCCTAGCACGGGCCTGAAGCCCTGGGAAGCTCTGAGCTACGCACACCAGTTTCTGGTGGGCGCGGCCCGGCTGCTGGAGATGCCCTTTTCGTTTGCGTCTGACTTGGAGCGGGAGGAGCAAGCTGATATCTTTGGACGGTATTGGCGCTTGGTTCTCGACATGTCTCCTTCCGATCCCTCGTGTCTTACCCTCCTCCAACGCTTCCTGGGCCTGCCTCCCGCGTATGCACAGCTTCCGCTCCTGCTTCTGCCGTCGTTGCCCTCATCGCCGTTGTCATCATATCCTCTCCTTCCCCCTCCTCCTCCTTCTCCTCTTACCACCATCACCACCACCATCTCAACTCCTACCCTTCCCACTGCTGCTCCTGCTGTTGCTGCTGCTCCTGATACTGCTGATGCTCTCAAAGCCCCCTCGAGCATCACCACCACGCTACACGAGCTCGAGAAGACGGTCAAAGGCTTAGACGCCCTAGTCACCAGCAGCCAAATCGCAGGCACTCTCCACTCAACCCTCTTTCACGAACACCGTCAGGCAGCAGAGCAACAATCCTTCCTCCTCTCCCAGCAGGTGCAGCAGCTGCAACTGGCTTTGGAGGAGGAGAAGCAGCGGGGGATCAGGTTGGAAGGAGAGGTCGCTCAAGCGCATTTAGCGAGGGAGGATGCAGTGCTGGCAATGACTGAAGTCTCAACAGACGCTGCCCGAAAGCTGATGGAGGCCGAGTTGAGATATGCGGCGCTGTTGCGAAAGACCCCGCAGTACCAGCAGCAGCAGCAGTATCAGCAGCAGCAGTATTATCATCATCACCACCACGCTCATCATTCGCATGGACCGCACGTGCAATCGCACCATCACGCTACCGTCACGGCCAAGGCCCGTTCCTTAACCGCTACGCCTCCTCCTCCGTTGGGGCTGGACGGGAGCAGCAGCAGCAATCACCACCACAACAACAGCAGCAGCAGTGGTGTGCCTGTAGGCCGACGACCCTCTCCCCACGAGTTTAACAATAACAGCAACGTTAATGATGATGGTATCAAGCCAGTCACCACGCCCCGACAACGACGCGAGCAGTTGGAAGACCTTCTGATGATGACCAGCAGCAACGGCGGCGCCAGCAGCAACAGCAGCAGCAGCAGCAGCAGCAGCAGTGGAGTCTTGAATCGGCAGCTGTCGTCGTCGATGAGTGGAGAAGGAGGAGGAGGAGGCGGAGGAGGAGAAGGAGGGAGAGGAGGGCGAACACCTTCCCCAGTGATGATTGGGGTGAGCCAAGCGCAGCATTACGAGATTGTGTTTCGGTTGAAGAGCCTGGTGGTAGCGAGGGAGGAAGAGGTGGCGGTCCTGAGGGAGGAGCTGCAAAGGGCGCAAGCGAAGGTGGAGGGGTACGAAATGCGTGTGTGTCGGTGGCGGAAGGAAGGGGAGGAAGGAGGAAGAGAGGGGGGGATTGAAGAGGAGGAGGAGGAGGGGGAGGAGGAGGATGGGGTGTTGGTTTTGTGGCGGCGGCGCGTGCGGGAGGCTGAGGGCCGACGAGCAGAGGCGGAGCGGCGGTTGGATGAATCGCGCGTGCAGTGGAGGAAGCTTCTCACTCAGATTGACGAGGAGGGAGGGGAGGGAGGGAGGGAAGGAGGGGAGAAGGAGGTGGCGTGGGGGAGGATGCGAGGGGAGTATTGCCAGCTTTTACAATTGGTCAAGGAACGGGCGATGGTGTAAGGTGAGCTCGTGTCAAAATATTGAATGTAGTATATATAAAATAGAGCGTTCTGTGCGTGCGCGTGTGCGTGTGTGTATGGTAGGGTGTGTGTTTGCATGTTTAGGTGTGTATGTGTGTCCCTCAAATCGGACTTCCAAAGGTAACAACGAAGAAGAAAAAGAACCCAAATTATCAACGGCAGAAAAGGAACGTGTTTTTGGTGCTTCGTTTTCATTCTTTTGTTGATCATGCTATCTCAAATGGCAGCAGGATGCCCCAAAGCTCGAGTAATGAATAAGTAGTGCTACAGGTCACACACAGTATGCTTTGCTTTGACGGACATTGCTCCTCTCCTCTCCCTTCCCATTCTCTTTCATGAGTCATTTTCCCTCCTTTTTGTTTCTCAATATCTGAAATAGAGAGAGAAAGACATCCCATCCCTCCTCTTTTCATTCTCTCCCTCTTCTTCTTCCTCTTCCTCCTTCTCGCCTTCTTCTCCCACACCCACCCACGCACAACAACCCCTCCCCTTTTATTCTACAAAAAGAGATTCCACTCCCCTCCACGCATCACGCATGTCCACATTCACTTTTCCTTTCCTCTCGTTTTTCACAAAAACGGCATATTTGACATTTCTGCTTCGTCTCTTCCTTCATTTCCATCTCTTTCTTACAGACCCACTTCGTCCTCGCTGTGTGGGCCTTTCGGTTTGGTTGCCTCAGGGCCCGTAGGAATGATTTCGCCCTACATACAGAGAGAGAAAGTGGAAAAGGGGGAAGAGATAGAAGGGAAGGGAGGAATGAATGAGAAGGGCGATTAAGAGTCAAACAAATAAACAAATAAATGAATAGAAATAGAAACCATGTACTTACCCCAAAGAAAGTAAGTAAGTGAATTTAATGACAAATTACACGAATCAATTTATCAAATAAATAAGCAAATTAAAGTAAATAAATAAATAAATAAATGAATAAATAAATGAATAGATAAATAAATAAATAAATAAATAAACAAACAAACAAATAAATAAATAAATAAATAAATAATAAATTAATTAATTAATTAAAATGAAAAAATACATAATCAAATTAAAACGCACCGTCTCCTCCAATTCCTTTCGGAAATATTCAACTGTCTTCGCCAGCCCGTCCCTCACCGCCACCTTGGGCTGCCAGTCCAGCACTTCCTTGGCAATGGTGATGTCGGGCTTGCGCTTGGAAGGGTCGTCCTTGGTGGGGGGAAGATGGATGATGTGGCTGTCGGTCGAGCCCACGAGTTCCTATAGAAATGTGTGTATGTGTTTTGATTAAATAAAATAAAAAGATTAATTGATTAATTGGGTAAATCCCTCTCTCCCTCCCTCCCTCCCTCCCTCCCTCCTTACCCGAACAAGCAAGGCGAAGTCCTTGACGGTGTACTCGTCGGGGTTGCCCAGGTCATAACCAGCATCTCTCATTCTCTCCTTCCCTCCCTCCCGCCCTCCCCTCCCTCACTCCCTCCCTCCCTCCTTCCTTACCCTAACAAGCAGGGCGAAATCCTTGACCGTGTACTCGTCCGGGTTGCCCAGGTTCACCGGCATCTCGTAGTCGCTGAGGGAGGGAGGGAGGGAGGGAGGGAGGGAGGGAGAGGATGAGTGAGTGAGGAGTGAAAGAGGGAGAGGACATATCCCACCCCAAAAAAAAGACAAGCCTACCTGTTCATGAGCTTGATCAACCCAGCCACCAGGTCGTCGACATACTGGAAAGAGCGGGTTTGTTCGCCCTCACCGTAGATGGTGATGTTCTTGCCTTGCAGCGCCTGGATAATAAAATTACTATTCATTTTTGGTGAGGGAGAAAAGGGATGAATTGAGTGAGCAAGAGTATTGTTCAGCACAAATATCGGTTGACTCAACCAGCTAGATTCCCCATGATTCCCTCCCTCCCACCCCCCTCCCTCCCTCCCTCCCTCACCTAACCACACGCCCATCATTCGGGTGCATCCTCGGGCCAAAGGTATTGAAAATCCTTGCAACCCTCACTTCCATCTCACCGTCCCCCTGCGCGCTTTGGGCCCTATAAGCATACATCATTGTCTCTGCTACGCGTTTCCCCTCATCGTAACAGGCGCGGGGACCGATAGGGTTGACATTGCCCCAGTAGCTCTCGGGTTGCGGGTGGACCTAGGGAGGGAGGCAGGGAGGGAGGGAGGGAGGGAGGGAGGGGTGTATGTGGGTGTCTCGGCCAAGACGGAAAGAATGCTTAAACAGAAGGAGGGAGGGAGGGAGGGAGGGAGGAGGGAAGGAGGGAGGACGTACCTGCGGATCACCATACACCTCACTCGTGGAAGTCAGCAGCATCCTCGCCCGGACTCGCTTGGCCAAGCCCAACATATTCAACGTGCCCATCGTGCTGGTCTTAATCGTCTTGATGGGGTTATACTGATAATGCGGGGGGGAGGCAGGGCAGGCCAAGTGATAGATCTGATCGACCTCCAATAGAATAGGCTCGACGACATCGTGGACAATCAACATGAAATTCGGATGCCCAATCCAATGGGCCACGTTCTTCTTCCTCCCTGTGAACATGTTATCAATGACAATCACCTCATGCCCTTCCTCCATCAGTCGATCCACAAGATGAGAACCAACAAAACCCGCCCCTCCAGTCACCACCACCCTCTTCCTCTTACTCTCGCTCAGAGTAGCAGTTAAAGGATAAAATTGCATCTGTCCCTTCCTCCACCCCAAGCCCGTGCTGCTGCTGCTGTCGCCGTCCTGACCAGCAGCAACGTCCCTCTGCTGCTCGTGCTGGTGCTGCTCCTGCTTCTGCTGCGCCTGCAGCTGCTTCTCCCTCTTCTTGTTCTCTACAGCCATAGCGACAAAAATCTCCGCACGGACCTCTCTCTTGATCGCCTCTCGCATCTCCTCCGACACGGCCTGCTGCTGTGCTTGCAACATCGAAATCCCTCCCTCCTTCCCAGCAGCAGCGCCAGCACCAGCAGCAGGAGCAGAAGCAGCAGCCGAGCCAGGGAAGGAGACAGCGCCGGCGTCCACGGCATTGGCGTCATTCCATAGATAAGTGACCGAGAAGAACATGGCGAGCCCTACAAAAAGCATCATGCCCGCGGCCCGGACTTGAGTGTTGTGGAAAAAGCCCGTGTTGGCGCCCCCGGGGCTGTTGCGGTAATGCGGGCTCATGGTTGGTTCTGTTTGAATAAAGTGGTGGGCAGGGAGGAGGGCAGGGTCAGGGGGGATTTGAGGAAAGAGGAGGGATGAATGGCACAAAAGGAATGGGGAGAGACATAGGGAGCCCAGGGAGAAACACAGACACAGGGAGGGAGGGAGGGAAGGATGCAGGGAGACGGACACACGGACGTACCACCACTTAGCAAAAGCGCGTTTCCGTCGTTGCTTCCACCGGAGGTGGCGTGATGGGCACGGTGGTGGGGAGACGGGGCCTGTTCCTCCTCCTCTTCGTGGCTGCTGCTCCGCCACGTGGATTGGTGGGGCGAAGTCGCAATGGTGTCTGTTGATGGGCGTGCAGGTCCTACCCGACGCCTGCTGCTGAAGCTGCTGGTGCTGTTGCTACTGCTGGGCGTTTTGGGAGACGACAACGACGACACTGTCGTTCTGGCACACACACACACCGACGACGACGACGATCAGTGCGCGACGACGACGACGATGTGGGAAGAGGGCAGGCTTGACTGCTGGCTTGCTTATGATGATGCTTGGCGTGTGGGCCAGGAAGCGACCGGTACGGCAAGGCAAGAGGCAAAGCACCGCGGCAACTTTTCTGGGGGAGGGGTAGAGGTAGATAAGAGGCAGGAGAGGCGGTGAGAGGATGCCGGGGTGGTGTATGGGTGCATGGAGAGGGCAGGGCCGGGCGGGTGGTAGCTGGGCGTGGGTGCAAGAAGGAGGCCTGGGGCGTTGCGTTTTGAACTCGCAGCGGCAACGTCTCGCGGGGAGGTTATGGGCCTGCCCGCCACGACCTCGCATTCTCTTGCTTTTTAGTCAGGCAATGCAGCATTTCGAGGGCAAGAAATGTGGGGGGCATTTTGGGTGCTGCCGGCACGTCTGGAAAGGGCCCGGCGAAATTTACCCTCCGATACGCGCCCGCACACGGTGACAATAGGGCAAAGCAAGCAGACATCCGGCAGCTTTTAGATGTATGGAAATAGGAGATAATGACTCAAACGCAGTAATTGGGACATTTATAAATGATTAGAAGAGCTAATCAAATGCTTAATTTGCCTTCATAGATTGAAACCAAGTGAAATCGACGCCGCAAGTGAACAACGACAAACCATCAAAATAAAGCACCCGTCGAGAAGCAGATCAATTTTTAATCGCAACCTAATATCCATTCCTTCTTTTGGTCCCTCCCTCCTCTTCCCATTCCCATCCATCCACACACACACCACCTCAAACCCCTCCTCCTTCCTCGACTCTACTTTACAACACACACCTACACTTGCTTCAACGTTTTCTCCGCCGAGCTCGTCGTGTACCCAGTGCCATCGGGTTCAACATTCTCCGCCTTCACCACTCCATCCTCCACCACCATACTAAATCTCTTGCATCGCACTCCCAACAACACTTTCTTCAAATCCAATTCCACCCCGAGTGCCTTGGTAAACTCTCCGTTGCCATCTGCCAAAAAACTCAACTTAGTTCCTACGTTTTGCGTCTTCGCCCAAGCCTTCATGGTAAAGAAATCGTTCACCGCGAGCACGGCCACCTTGTCGACCCCCTTCTTCTTAAAGTCCTCGATGTGAGCTAAGAAGCCCGGGACGTGTTTCTCGCTGCAAGTGGGGGAGAAGGCAGCGGGGAGGCCGACCAGCACAATCTTCTTGTTTTTGAAGAAGTCAGTGGAGGACACGTCGTTGATGGCGTCGCCGACGATCTGTTTTGTGGGGGTTGGTGGGGTTAGAGGAGGGTAGAGGGGGGATTGGGTGAGGACGTGATTGCTTAGTATTGGTCGGGAGAGGGAAGTGGGGAAGGCTGGAGGATGGGAGTGCACTGTTGTGGTAGGGGAGGATAAGAGAGAAAGGCTCGAGGAAGGAGGTGCGGATTGACGGGGTGGCTAAGCGTTTCTAAACGGTGGGAGGGCTTCAGAAAGATGGCTTTTACTCTGCGCCTGGCTTTGAGCTTGGTCCCCTTGCTTGTACTTGCCGCTCTCAGCTCCCGTCCCCCCAACACTGCCTCCTTGTCCGAGTCCGAGCCCGAGCCTCGCCTCACAAGGCCTAGCCCTGCGCGCCGCCACCCACGCATGGGCAAAATTAAGCCGCTCCAAGGCTCGCAGCGCACGTACCTCCTTGAGCTGCACGGCCGGGATCTTGGCGCCCACACTAATGTTACGCCGCTGGGTCTGGACGGGGCGGGCAAGGAGGGCCCCAGTCGGACGAGCAACACTGCCGGCGGCGCGACGAATGAAGGCGGACGAGGAGAACGAGGACGAGGCAAACATGATGAGCGGCGAAAGCTGTAGCTTGTGCCTGTAGCGTGTGTGTATGTGTTGTGGGTTGGGTGTGTTGTTAGCTTCATCTGGCTGCTGTTTGGAGCATCGAAGCATTCTCCGAGATTTGGCGAGAGCCCTGGCCCTGATCAGACACATGCTTGCTTTACTAACCCACTGGCACCACACAACCACAACCACAGGCAGCCGCCCCAGCACGAGCAGGAGGAGACGCTTCGTTCTTCAGAAGCACGCCGGCAAGCGAGAGGCAGACGCTTGTGAGTGTAGCAAGGCCGAAGGAAGAAATGGAAGCAATGCATGCGTGTGTGGCAGGTCGGTGTGTGGTGGGGCAGCCAAGGAGAGGAGAGAGGCTACACAGGAATGCTGGTCAAACCAGCCAGCCATTGGGTTTGGAGACTCATGAACGAGGCCGGCACATTTGTATAAGATGCCAATCTCCCTGTGGTGCTGTCCAATTTGCCCGCTCTCCGGAGTACGACCTCCCCACCCACCCCCCATCTCCCTCCCTCCCTCCTTCATCTTTGATGCTCACACACCCTTATTATACCGACGCACACAGACAGGCGTACAACGAGCAGGCAACTTAGGACACAGGCAGACTCTACCCGTTCGCTTCGGCGCCAACCCCCTAGGCAATTATGGGGATCGTCGACCGCATCAAGGAGATTGAGGTAGGGAGGGAGGGAGGGACGGAGGGAGGGTAGGTGGGAAGGGATGAGAGAGAGAGATAAGCTAGCATTTCTACAACGACCAGAAAGACGACACAGCACTTTGTAAGCTTCCTACTACAGTCCATTCTCCAGCTCTCTAACCCCCACACTCTCACACCATCCCTCCCTCCCTCCCTCCCTCCCTCCCCCTCTGCCCCTTCACAGGAAGAAATGTCCCGCACCCAAAAAAACAAGGCCACCGAACACCATCTCGGCGCACTCAAAGCCCGTCTAGCCAAGCTGCGTTCGGAGCTCTTGCTGGAGACGAGCAGCAAGGGGCCAGGCGCCGCAGGAACAGGGTTTGAAGTGGCGCGGAGTGGGGATGGGAGAGTGGCTTTGATTGGTTTTCCCTCGGTGGGGAAGTCGTCGTTGTTGAATACGTTGACGGATACGGGTAGGTTGACGGGAGGGAGGGAGGGAGGGAGAGAGGGATGAGAGTGGAGGATCTCATTTGTATATATATAAAGCAGGCAGAAAAACAAACCTCTTCTCACTTACTCCTTCTTCTTCCCTCCCTCCCTCCCTCCAACAGAGTCCGAGGCGGCCGCGTACGAATTTACGACGCTGACGTGTATCCCGGGTAATATCATTTACAACGACACCAAGATCCAACTGCTCGATTTGCCAGGTAAGAAGGGAGCGAGGGAGGGAGGGAAGAAGGGTTCGACGACACAATTGTTTTAGAACTAGATAGATGACCAATCTTCATGGCTTATTCCTCTCTCCAATCCGCCCTCTCTTTCCGCCCCAATTCTAACCTCAAACACCCTCCCTCCCTCACTTCCTCTCTTTCAGGTATCATCGAAGGCGCCGCCCACGGGAAAGGCCGCGGGCGTGAAGTCATCGCCGTCGCCCGTTCTTCTGACCTGGTGTTGATGGTCCTAGATGGGGGAAAAGAGCAAGTCAATAATCATCGAGCCATCCTAGAAAGGGAGTTAGAGACCGTGGGGCTGCGGTTGAATAAGAAGCCACCTAACATCTATTTCAAGAAGAAGAAGGATGGAGGAGTCAAGTTCAATTCGACGGTACGCCTCCCTCCCTCCTTCCTCCCCTAGCGAAGCAAGAAAGGAGTAAGTGGCAACCATCCCTCCCTCTCTTCCTCCGTCCCTCCTTCAGGTCCCTCTCACCCAGCTCGGCCCCGACCCAGCCTTGACTGTCGGTCGCATTCTGTACGAGTACAAAATCCATAATTGCGAGATGTTGCTTCGGGAGGACGTGAACACGGACGAGGTCATCGATGTGATTGAAGGAAACAGGTAAACTACATAGCTATCCTTTCCTCCCTCCCTCCCTCCCTCCTCGTTTTATTTCTCTCTTCCTCGTACTGACCTCTCCGTCTCTCCCTTCTTCCTTCCCTCCCTCACACTCTCCTCAGGAAATGTATCCGCTGCCTGTACGCCTACAACAAGATCGACACCATCACCATCGAAGACATGCTCACCCCTTCCTCCCTCCCTCCCTCCCTCCCTCCCTCCTCCTCTCAGGAAATATATCCGCTGCCTGTACGCCTACAACAAGATCGACACCATCACCATTGAGGACGTGGACAAGCTCGCCCGTGAGCCTGACGCCATCGTCATCTCTGTCCGGCATAAGCTGAACCTGGAGGTACGCACGCTGCCCTCCCTCCTTCCTCTCCTCCCTTCCCCCGTACCTCCCTCTCTCCTTCAGTATATGCATTGACACCAAAACGAAGAGCCACTCACTCACTCACTCACTCACTCCCTCCCCTTCCTCCCTCCCTTCCTCAGCGGCTGCTAGAGCAGATGTGGGACTACATGGGCCTCATCCGCGTCTACACCAAACGACGAGGCTGCCCGCCGGTCTTCCGGGAGCCCCTCGTCTTGTCGTCGGAGCGAAGGGGCGTGACGGTGGAGGTGGCGTGCGAAAATATTTCTAAGGGTATGTCCTTTCTTCCCTCCCTCCCTCGCTCCCTCACTTCTTTCCTCCCTTCCTGAAAGTGCTCATACCCTCCTACGCACACGAAGTCACTTTTCGTTCTGGTTTCTCATCCCTCCCTTCCTCCCTCCTTCCCCCTTCCCTTTTCATCACACAGAACTCTTCGAGATTTTCAACTACGCCTTGGTCTGGGGCCGCAGCACCAAATACGACCCGCAACGCTGCGGCTTAACACATACCCTAGAAGACGAGGACGTGGTGCAAGTGGTGGGCAAGACAGTGACGCAACAGAAGCGAGAGAAGGGTTATTCGAAGAAAGTGCAGGAGCATTGGGATGCCATCAAGCTGAAGAGGAAGAAGGCGGCGTTGCGATCGTAGGCAGGGGGGGAGAAGGGAGGGCAGGGAGGGAGATTGAGAGGCAAGAGGCAAGAGAACCAAATCAAGCAAAGAAGAAAGCAAAGTAGAAGATGAAAAACGGGCCTACATGTCCATTGGTTGTTTTTGCTTTGCTTTGCACTTAATGAGGTAAGGGAGAAGAGAGGGTAAACCCTTGTGTAAACGATGCCGCGAGAAATTCTCGGCTTGAGCTAAGAGCACGTTTCACTGTCACACATCATTCTCCATTCTTTCCTTCTCTCTAAATGAATTTCTTTCCTTGCCACCGGATGTCCTTTCCAAATCTTAGCCCCTCACATTCACTCCTTTTTCATTGACGAGACCTTTTGCCCCTCCACCCAATCCCGCACCAGCGTACGGTACGTCTTATTGATCATAAAAGCTGCATCCATGACCTCCCCCGTCTTAGGCGACGTCAACGGGAGGCCCTTTGCCTCACAGTGAGCAATTCACCGCTCCAAACCCTTCTTGCTGTACATGAATCCATCGCTCGCCACTACAGGATCTTCTGTCATTAGACACATTTCCAGGGGGCACTTGTATTCGTCCGGTGCGACCTCCCACAGATCGTCCTCCGTGAGCACGAGGGCCGCGCTGATGGTGACCAATTGCTTGAGCTCAGCGCCATCCTTACCCTTACCCTCCGCGAGCGTCATGCTACGAGTGGCCTTCGCAATGTCCGCCATCGTCGTGTTATCCTCCTCCTCTTCCTGCTGGTTCTCGTGCTGCCCGGGGCCACTGGAGTGCGTCTGCTCCTCTTCCTTCTTGCTTCCCTCCGTCTCTTCCAAGCCTTGGCGCCCGCTGTCTCTCTTCCCGGCGTCGCCTTCCTCCTTCTCCTCGTCGTCATCCCCCTTCTTGTGACGGTCCTTGCCCGCTGTTTCCACCCTTCTTCTTCTTGCCGCCATTGCCTCGCTTGCCCCTTTTGGTCTTCTGCTTGTGGCTCTGGGCCTCTTCGGCCTCCAGTTCCGCGAGCAGTGCTTGTGCGGCCGCATCTGCTTCCTTTTGCTTAGCAGCGAGCACCTCGGTGTCCTCTGCCCATCCTTTCGACTTAGCAAGGCGATGCCTGCCGAGAACTCCGTAAATCTTCATTTTAAATTTGAAAGTAATTTGCTGAGGCGTCTGGCCGTCCGAGTCCCGGTGGATCACATCCGCACCCTTCTCCAGCAAATACTTGATCACTGGCAGTTGACGCTCCTCGAAGTCAGAGAACCCAATGTGGCAGGCAAAGGAGAGGGGTGTGTTCCTCCCCGTTGGCGTGAGCTCGTCCACTGAAAGCCCGCATTCCTCGATCAGATACTTGGTCAGAGATAAGTTGCCATAAGCGGCTGAGACGTATAGTGCTAACACATGACATCCTTGGTAGAAAAAAGGCCTGCGGACATCGACGCCCCACCGTGATTCCAACTCCCGTAGTGCCGAGAGTTGCTTGACTTCGTTGTCAACGTCGTCTGCCGCTATCACGCTTGTAAGGTCCGGAGGCAAAGGTTTTATAACGTGCCAGAGAATTGGCTGGAGCGTCCCGTTTTCTTCAAAAGAGGTTGCTTCCAGAGCCTCGCTCAGCCGGCCCCGTGCTTGATATTCCTCTAGCAGTACATTCATTCTTTCCTTATGCCAGCGCTTCGCAGCCATGCACAGGGCTGAATACCCTTCCTCATTGCGGGCATCCAAATCAATGCCACGGGCGAGAAGTTCTCGGACCAAACGCAACTCCCCCAACCCAGCAGAAAATGTGAGAAGGATACTTGGATGCCGGATGTCCAAGTGCAGGTCCCCTTGACCGGGCAGCGCGAGCAGCTGCAAGGCAAGCTCCTCATGTCTACTTACAGTGGCAGCGATCAAGGGTGTGCCCGACAACTCGCGTGTAAGTACTCCTTGATTAATATGTAGTCCCATCTCCTCCACGAAGTACATGACTATGTCTCGACGCCCCATTGACGCTGCGTGCGCGGCCGCTCTTTGTAGAAGACTTTGCAATGATGGGTAGTACTCTTTCATCTGAGAAAGGTAGTTGTACGTGTTCTTGCAACCCGGACGTAAGCCGCTTGTTCCCCGGCAGGTCGTTGTTGTCCGTCAGTGCAGATAAGGAGTCAAGGCTGTACATTTTGCAGACGCAGGTCTTCTTAGACGAGGTTACGCCGCAATAGAGCAGATCCCGTGGCTGCCTTTTCCCACCCTCCACGGCCTGCTGCCGTTGCTTGCTGTCGTGTCTGTGTCTGTGTGTATGATGTGCATCGTAAGTATTTGGGTTGATTTGCAGATGAACAGGGGTTGACAGTGACCCCGCTCCACAGGTCTTCATGACGGAAGGGCAGAGAGAGCGCGAGAGGAGAGGGGGAGTTCCTGGCTGAGACTCCAACACGATTTTCTCCTTGATCATGAATTAAGAAGACAATGACACATAAAACACCAATATCAGAAAGCAATAGAGCTTGACACAGGATTTTCACCGTAAGCGCTCGCGTTCTAAACGAAAAGCAAGGCAAGCGTACGCTCCGTAATCTCGAAAAAGTCGAGACGCGACTTCGAGAAAGCGACCCGGCGCGGCCTTGCTTGCACTCCCCATAACGCTCTGTTCTAGTCCCGTTTTTTGCCCTGTCCCACACCCGCGCTGCATGGATCCACGCACCCCACACACAAGTACATCATTGACACTTCTCCTTTCTTTTGCCTTCCGCGACAGGCAGGGCCGGAGCCGCTTGCTGAAAACCACAAAGGACAGCAGCAAACGATCTCCTCGTCCCAGTAGCGAGGGGAGGACGGGCACACCCAAGGCCACCTCACACCGCCACACCACACCCCATGGCCACGTCCACTTCTCGCGCCGCCGCGGGGCTGATACAGAGGGTGGTGACAAAGGGCCTGAGAAGAGGAGGGGGAGTCTCGTCCTTCTCTTCGTCTCCTGCCTGCGCGAGCTCCGCGGGGAGGGCATCTCTAGTAACCCCCGCCGCGGCCTCCTCCTCCACCTTGTCCAAAGTCCTATCAACAACGACGACGGCAGCAGCGGCAACAGCAGGACAGCAGCAAAGAGCCTGGGCGTCCACCATGGCCGCCGCAACGAGCAGCAGCAGCATGTCCGGGCTGGACCAGCAGCACCAGCACCAGCAGCAGCACCAAGCACCCTCATCATTTCGACCTCCCACCGCACCACAACCCACACCAACCCCCCCCGCCGTCACCTCCGCTTCTGCCTCGCAACCCCTCCGTGACGACGACAACGACAACAGCAGCACCAGCAGCCCTTCTCCCCCCTCCACCCCCTCCCCCTCCTCCTCCTCCCCCCCCGCGCGTCGCGCCCGCGCTGCCCCCCTCCAACTTACTGATCGTGCCGTCGCTCGCATCAAGGAGTTGTTGGCATCTAAAGGCCCCGGTGTGATTGGTGTCCGGTTGGGCACGAAAAAGAGGGGGTGTAATGGCCTGTCGTATACAATGAACTATGCTGAGGTCCGGCCGAAGTTTGACGAGGAAGTGATTGTGAGGGGAGTGACTGTTTTCGTGGAACCCTCGGCGTTGATGCACGTGGTGGGCACACGGATGGATTACGAAGAGACGGAGTTGTCGAGGGAATTTACGTTTAATAACCCCAATGCGAAGGGGTCGTGTGGGTGTGGGGAGAGCTTCAATGTGTAGGGTTAGAAGGAAGGAGGGAGGGAGGGAGGGAGGGAGGGAGGGGTGTAAATAGATAAGAGAGAAGAGAGAAGGAAGAGCTGGGGTTTGTTGCACTTTAGTAGATGCGAGACGGTGGACGGGGTTTCAGATGATTTTGTGAAGGGCCTGTGAGTGTAATTTGATTTTGATTTGAATGAAGAGACGGGAGAAGAGAAGGAGAAGAAGGGCTGAAAGGAGGGAGAGAGGGAGGGAGGGATGTGAGGTGCGTGGCCGTTGTTTGGGGGGGCCGTGTGCTTGCTCTTGATGGAAATAGTGACGAAATGCGTGCGCTGGTAGACAGGGCGAAGAGGATAGAAATAAGGAGGAAGGAAAAACAGACGCAGGCAAGAGAAGAAAGGAGGAGGGACGTGAAGGTCTTTAGTGAGACTAGCTCGCTCGGACGAGAGGGGGAGAAAAGAGGAACGAAACGGAAGGAAAGACAAGCGCGAATATGGAAAACACACAAGAAATAAAAGTTAATTACCGCAAAAACAATCATGTCTTGCTGCTGCTGCTGCTGCTGCTGCTGCTGCTGTTGGAAGTGCTGCTTTTTCATCTCTTTCTTTGGGTTTTGATTGGTATGGTAGGGGAGTAGGGCATGGATTCTAACTCTTCTTTTCCTTCCTCTTCTTCTTCTGCTCCTCTTCCTCTTCTCTTGATTTTCCTCAGATGGAACATATGTATAGTGAGGGGTCAGGGCGTCTGTGTTCTCCTCCTCCTCCTCCTCCTCTTCCTCCTCCTCCTCCTTCCTCGTACTCATACTGTCTTGTCTATTTCTTTTTCCCTCCCATCAAATTTACTCCCACCCTCCCTCCCTCCCTCCCTGTCGCTTCACTTCATTCATCCCTCCTCCTCTCCTTTCCTTCTTGAATTTCCCTCGTTTATCCGTCCGTCCCTTCTGTTCTTAAAATATGTTTTTTTTCTCTCTCTTACCACAAAGTACATCGGTAAACAACACACATTGTAAATCTCTCTCCCTCCCTCCCTCCCTTCCTCCTCCTCCTCCTCCTCCTCCTCCTCCTCCTCTTCTTCTTCCCACAAGGGGAGTCGGTTGAGATAAGGAAGGGAGGGAGGGAGGGAGGGAAGGGAAGGCAAAGAAGATGCTTAGGAGGAGGGGGGGGCGCGGTTGGCGCGCTTGGGGAGCTTGTCGGGCCACATCCCCTCGGCCTCAAGGTTGACCTTCATACGCTTGAAGACCTGAGGGAGGGAGGGAGGGAGGGAGGGAGGGAGAGGTGGTGAGTAATTATCCTTGCGTTGACCATTCCTATTTTGTTTCCCTGAAGACAAATCCGACAACCTCCCTCCCTCCCTCCCTCCCTCCCTCCCTCCCTCCCTCCCTCCCTCCCCCCCTCCCTC
>Ga0209491_10004788_pt1 | contig 20502 bp, 13 predicted proteins | sample BON02_FD_187213 | JGI IMG/M metagenome (GOLD analysis project Ga0209491, IMG submission 187213) | Freshwater microbial communities from Lake Bonney liftoff mats and glacier meltwater in Antarctica - BON-02 (SPAdes) (version 2) | ecosystem: Environmental > Aquatic > Freshwater > Ice > Glacier... | reverse complement strand
TGGTGAAGTGCGGCGACGATTTCTGCAATCTCGTCTTTTGCTAGATTTTTAGTCATGTTGAGCCTTTGTAGGGTTTGTATGATTTTTGCTATGTTTTCTTACACAGAGTACATTTGTGATAGCGTCGTAAGCGGAATATCGGATGATCGCGTTTTTGCAGAAATAAAAAAGCAAAAGAAAAACTGGGCCATCTGCCGCTCGCCTGAGGACGCTGGTCGAGCAGGCGGTCCAGTCTTTGGGTACCCTTGACACACGGGCGTTTTTCTGCGCCCTGCGCGGGGACTAGTTCCACATCAGCTACAACCTGATGAGGAAAAAATGCTTTCATTAAAAGAAGTTGCGGATCACTTTGGCCTGAGGCCGGACACCGTTCGACGCAAGATCAAAGCGGGTGAAATCGATGCGATACGCATCGGGAGAGTCTATCGTCTCGCGTGGCAGGATGTTTGGGCCTGCGAAGATGGACCGATGCCAAAACGTGCGCGCATCACCCGCTACCAAGAGAAACTTCTTTGCAAGAAGAACATTGCCGGAGCGCTCCGCGTCAGCGTGCGCACCGTCGAGCGGTGGATTGATGAGGGGCTGCCGACACGGCAGGTGTTCGGCGCCATTCGCTGTAATCCGCATGATGTCACCGACTGGCTGAAGCTGCGTGGCGTCGATCTTCCTGCGGGGTGGTGGACGTGACGCCGCCGATGTGTCGCACAAATCCGACAGGGATCATCGCGACACGAGCGGGAGGATTGCCACCGTCGCACAATGGTCCCCGAACATCTATCGGCGTCATGTTTGGGGGCGGTTCTGCGAAACGCAGTAAAATCGCGACACACTGTGCGAAATGGCCCGTCGGGCGCGATCTCCTAAAGGGATCAGTTGAGGTTCTGAGCAGGGAACCTGCGTGCCGCCTTTTCTTGTGAAGGCGGACCGCGAGGTTCCGAAACTGGAGATCAAGAAATGCAGCATGATAGAAAATTGGCGAGCGCCGTCACCCCGATGTTTTCAGACTTCTTGGAGTGGGCGAAGGCAATCGGCGAACACCGCGATACGATCTATGAGATCGTGAAGGTCGGCGCGCGGCTCGACTTAACTGAAGAGGAATTGGATCAGATCCCGGCTGACCTTAAATACTTCGAGAAGGTAGTTGCCTTGTCGCCATATGGTGCGGTCTCGCGGTCGAAGAACCTCGACACGGCGCGCAAACGCGGGAACTCTCGTGTCCGATCCGCCCTGCAACGCTTTCTCGCGGCGCGTGGTCATGAGACTTCGGACGCGACCGTCCGCGTGAGTTACGATCGGGCGATCGATTTCATCGTCGACAACGAGGGCTTCCTTGAGCGCGGGGCGCTCTTTACCACGAGTACGCACAGGCCGTTCCTGCTCGTGCGGGCCCGGGCCCGGGTCGACCTGCCAGATCTTGACCAGGCGGAATTCGACCGGCTGTGGCACGACGCAACACCGGACGGCCGCAAGTCACTGCGGAAATTTGCAGGTCGCGTTGCGGAGCTGCGGCGCGGGCATAACCGCTTGCCCGAGCTTGCCGATCTTCTGCCGCGACAGGATTTTATTGTTCCGGTTGCGTCAGACCGGGCCCGCCGCATCGAGTGGAAGTCGCTGCCCGCAGATTTCCGCGTGGATGCGGAGGAGGTATTTCGTCAGACCCTGCGCCTGCCATCCGACATGAGAATCTGGGCCAGGGAACAGATGCGCCAGGGCCGGTCCGCCGTCGAAATCGACGCGGAGATCGCCACGCGCGTCGGCAAGAAGAAACGCCTGCCGAAGAACACGGAGTCCGCGCTCGCCGGATATGCGCGGCGACCCAAGTCAGCCGCAACGAACACACCGCCTGTGGAAAAAGCTGTTGCAGCTGCGTGGCCCGAAGCCTGGCTGCTCATGAAGCCGGGACTCGATGCAGCAGGGATCAAGAACAGCACCCGGAAGCGCTATCTCGCGAGCATCGACCGATGCGCCACCGTCGTCGCCGAAAACCTCGCGTCTGCGCAGTTCGGGTTCATTGCGGCCTGTGATCTGTCCGAGGCTTTCCTTTTTCATCCCGACGAGGCCCGGCGCGTAAAATCCGTCACGGCGGCCAACTACATCGAAGGACTGATCGCACTGGGCACCGGAGGTGGAGTTGCAGAAGCGAGCCTGACGGCCATGCGTGTCATCCAGCGCGATCTTCGTGATGAGGCCGCGCTGGCGGAGAAGAACAAGTATGAAAGGCTGTCGAGACTCATGGAGCGGGGAGGCTTCGCATATGTCGCCAATCGTATCGGAGAACTCAGAACGCGCGCTCATGCCCTGCCGGCGCATAGTGCAGCCCGTCGGCGCAATCTGCAGCAGGCGGTTGTCTGCGCCGTGATTCTCAACAAACCGCCGCGAAAGGGGGATGCCATTGTCTGGCGGCTTGGCGAGCAGCTCGTTCGTGAAGCCGACGGCACATGGCGCGCCGAATGGGAGCAGGAGAAGACCGGAGGCGCGACGGAGTCGGGGGCCATCCAGCCGGATATCTGCGAGATCCTCGATGAGTGGATACTTGGCGGTCGCCCGGACCGCCTGGTCCACCACCGATATCACGAGCTGATCGGGCTGAATTGGCTTACGCTCGAGCAGGATGCGCCTTACCGCAACCTTCCAACCGAGCTCACGAAGGCGGCAATCGGCGTGCCCTCGCAGGACCTGAGGACGCTTGCGGCGGATTACATGCGCCGCCATGACCCGGCGCATGCCGCTGATGTCATCGCGACACATCTGGGGCATCGGACCCGGGAAGCAGGCAAATCTTATCGGGCAGAGTGCACGGGCGCAGCGGCAGAGGCGGTCTGGCAGGATGCGCGCAAGATCATCGCTGCGCGATCGGCAGGGCCATCCGGAAAACGCGGGAGGTCGGGACGCGCCGCTTCTTAAAACGGACTGCTGGTGGCCTCTTCCTTCGTGCCAAAAAGGCGGAAGGTACCGGTTACAGATTGCCTCGCAGCAGCACGTCACAGGGGTGGGCGGATGAAATCAGAACAGGTGGGCGCATCACCCTGGAATACGCAGGCGATCTTCAGTTTCAATGTTTTTCAGAGAATATCAGAGGCGCCACTCGCTGATAATTGAATTGAGAAGAAGGTAAAATTTGGGCCAGGATTTTCATTCCCGCGCTCTTCTTGGTGAGAGCGCGGGAATGAAAATCCTGGCCTCGGAAAAGAAAGCAAGACCGGTAAATCAATCCCTGCTGCTACACTTGGAAACCTGTCAAACAGATCACCTGATAATTAAAAAGGAGAATTCGGGTGCTTGAAGCTGTCACGAACGACAGCGCAAACAAGGAAACCAACCATGCCTACGGACCTGGAGCGGGGTCCGTCTTGACGCAGACCGATGGTCGGTCTGCAAACATGGGAGATGCCACATGCATCATGATCTCAAAGCCGTGCGCGCCACGTTTCAGGCTGCACATACCCTCACTGTCTTCACAGATTGGCTCCGTTCAGATGGAGATCGCCTGATCTCTGCAACCGAGCTACTCGGCGGCGAAGACTGGAAAATCCGGGCAAATGCGGTGCTTGCCGCAGTCGTGGGCGGCACCCGAGTTGTCGAATTGCACAAAGAATTGTCCGACCTCTTCTGGTTGTTGTCGCGGGAATTCACCGATGATCTCGACAGCGAGGAGGCGGCATGATGGACCAAGTTATTCATTTTACGAGCGCTGCCCTCAATCAGGGCCGTATCGTTCAACACCTAATCGAGGATCGGATCATCCCAGCTCTTAGCCCCGCCCGGCGTACGTTTGCACTGTATCTGAGTCGCCAAATCGAGCATGGTAAGATCTTTAATGAGCCGTTCCAGCGCGATCTCCAAGCTTTCATCTCTATGATTAGCCAGACCGTCGCTGATGGAACATTCGTTGGCTGGGAAGCCGACGAACATCATGTTCATGGAGGCTTTGATATTATCTGCTTGGATTCCTGCGCGAAGAAACTTGGGCCGACCGTAGACGAGCTGTGGCACTTCTGGAGCGCCATTACTCAAGTGCTCGACGCAATCAAAGCCATTGCCGTAGTATCCGAACTCACATCGAATTAAGCACTGGCGGCGCATTCAAGAGTGCGCCGTTCTTGACAAGCCCCTTACCAATTTCAGACGACTGATTTCCCACAGTTGGACCTATCCAGCGCAGGTGTCGAAAAAATATTCACCGTATCAGTACAGTCGATCCCATATCTTCAGCAGGATGACATGCACGACGTTGCGATCATCTTGGAACAAATCTCTGCGCGTAGAAACAGAAAGGAGGCGCGAACACCGTCCGGACGCCAAATCCGGAGGGGCGCGGAGGCAGCCGACACTGAGGACGATACACAAGCAGCGCGCTGCGGGGATATGATCACTCCCCATCGTTGTTCTCACAATGCCTGCAGGGCGGGGAGGCTGTTGTTTCAGGATGAACGGAACCGGCATCAATCCGTTTGGAAGACCGACCATGGCGGCCTTCCAAATGTTTCGGCCACCGCCGGAATCACGAGAGCCGGATAGCGGTGGCTGTCAGGTGATCGATCAACAAAGCGGGTTCCGGAAATCTCCGGGACTCGCAAGAAACAGCCTCCGCGAATGCGGATAGCGCGCCCGTGTCTACGGTCGTGCGCTTCACCGAACGCTTAAGTATCACCCTCGTCCATTCCAGGGCTTCATCAGCCGCTCCTCGATGTCCCGCCGGGCGACCACCTTGGTCCAGACCTCCCAGCCCTGATCCGCCCCGTCCACGCTCAGGAAGTTTCCATAGCGCAGACTGAACACGTCTGCTGGGCTCTCGGGCCTGGTGAAGCTCTTCAGCTCCTCCTCAACCCGATCAATGTCGTCGATCCAGTCGTCCTCGATCGTGTCCGGTAGGGAGCCGAGGATGTCGTACCGGTCCTGCATCCGCTCCGAGAGGCGCTGATAGACCCGCTCGTCGATCGTCCCGGCGTAGACGAGGTTCGCCATGTCCACCTCACGACGTTGTTGGCCGTACCGCTTGATCCGGCCGATCCGCTGCTCCAGCCGGGACGGGTTCCAAGGGAGGTCCACGTTGATGAGGGTGCCCAAAGTCTGAAGGTTCAGCCCTTCGCAGGCGGCGTCCGTCGCGCAGACAACCCGAATCTTGCGTTCCTTGACCCCCTTCTTGATGTCCTCCCGGTCGATCGTCCGCCACTCCCCGCCCAAGAGGATCCCGGACTTACCGACGCCGGCGTAGACGGCGACCGGCTCCGTCGGGTGCCGCTCGCTGATCAGCTCCCCCACCCAGCGGGCCGTGTCGTAATACTGAGAGAAGATGATGCAGCCGAGTTCGATCCACCCCTCCTGTTCGAGGTAATGCATCACGGCGCGCCCCTTCGGGTCCTCGGATCTCGCCCCCTGGAGGATCGCGAGGACCCGCTCAAGGTGCTGCGCCTCCACGTCCACCGCGGCGGCGTAGGCCTCCGCCCCCATCTCCTCGATCGCCTCCAGCAAGTCCGAATCCTCCACCTCCTCCAGCAGAATCCCCTCGCGGCGGCGCTCCAGCATCTTTGACGCGGTCGCCATGCCGGCCGCGACGGAAGAGCAGATCCGCTGCATCATCAGGTTCCCCAGAAACCCGGTCCCAGCCTGGCGCGCCTTCATCGCGAGGGTAAACTGGCGCACCTCCTCATAGGCCCGGTCATAGAAGTGCGGGGTCCGGACCGCGCTGCGCTCGAACACGCCCGGAGCGGCGCCGGAGCGCGGGTGGATGTTCACCGCGATCCTGTCCATCAGTCCGGCCTCCTCAAGGGTCTTGCGACGACGCAGGACTACGTGGCGGCCAAGCGGGTTATGGTAGCGCATGAACGGCAAGTTCTGGGCGATCTCCCCACGCTCCAGGACGTCCGACAGCTCGTCCCGGGTGAAATCCTCCAGCGCTGCGATCCCCTTGTCGGTGAAGAACACGTCGTCCTCCACCTGGAGATCGTCCCTGACGTTGCGGAACACGGACGCCTCACGCGCGTGCGGGAGCGGGGACCGGAGCCAGGGCCAGGCAGTCTCTGGGTCAGGGAGCGCGTTGCGGCCTGAGATCAGGTCCAGCGCCTGCTCTGGGTCCCACCAGCGCGACGCGCTCGGCCGGCCGAGGACGTGATCGTTCCGGTAGGCGAGGAGCCGGATCAGGTCCCAGATCTCGTCCCGGACCGTCTGGATCGGGGTCGCAGTCCCGATCACCAGGTGCCGGGTGCGCCCCGCGAGCTTCTCCATTGCCTGGTAGAGCTTGCCCGGTTCCGGCTCATCGTACCCGATCCCGCGTTTGACGCGCGCCTTGTGCCCCTCATCGAGCGCGATCATCCCGTAGGTGCCGCGCATCAACGCCTGCGCCTCCGGTCCCCCCTTCACCAAGAGCCCGGTCGAGACGATCCCGATCTGGCCCGGACAGCGCAGCACGTCCTCCGGGTCCCGGGACCGGTAGAGGTGGCCACGGTGGTCCACCCACCCCTTGTAGGGGGCGCGGGCCCAGACGCAGGACGGGAGCCCCAGCTTGTCCCAGAGCTCCATCTGCCACTGCAGCGTCAGGGTGGCAGGACACAGAATCATGAAGGGCCCATGCCCCATCAGGACCGAGAGGGCCCCAGTGGCCGCCATCGACAAGGTCTTGCCGACCCCGACCTCGTCGGCGAGCAGGAGCCGCGCCGCCCCGTATTTCTGGTCATGGTCAACGAAGATATTCACGAATGCCTTCTGCCAAGGGGCGAGTCCCTCGCCGCGGCGCACAAGCGGGCTCTCGACAGTGACGGACTTTGCGAGGCCAACCGGGTCTGCGCGCATCTCCTCGATTTGCACCTCCACCTTCTCAGCTGTCCGACCGATCTCATCGATCACCGCTTGGGAGAGGGGTACCCCCTTTTTCCAGAGCCAGTCGAACTCATCCTTGACCCAAGTGGCCGCCGCGGGGGTGCGGTCCTCCCAGATCATCTCGTAGGATTGGGCCCAGCCATTCGCGGTCTCGTTGATCGATCCGATGAAACTTGAGGTTGTCCCGTCGGGACGGGTGATAACCCCAGCCTTCCCGTGCAGGAACGGGGCGTTGTCGCGCGAGACAACCCGGATCTCCACGTTCCCGGCGGTCAGGATCTGGTGCAGGCGCCGCCAGCGGGGCCGCTCCAAGAGCGCGTCCACTTCGTCCACCTGCTCATGCCAACGGCCCACCTGCGCTTGGTCGCGTGCACGCTGGCTCAGGGTGGCCGCTGTCAGGTCGCGCGGGTCCAGATCCGCGTTGCAGACGATCCGGACCCGGCCGATCGTGCTGATCTCCTCGTGGATCAGATCAAAGACGGAGGAGCGGAAATAGCCCGCGATCCGGTCATAGCTCTCCGCCCCCTTGAGCCGGTCCTTCAGGAACACGTGGGAGAGGCGCTGGTTGCGGGAGGAGAAGCGGGAGATCAGGTCCGGCACGGCGCGGGCTCCCTCATCAGATCCGCTCCGTCTGAATCGCGGTCGCGAGGATCCGGGCCGCGCGGGCTTCGTCCGGGTCGGACCGGTCCCGTTTCGCAGCCACGTAGGACACGATCTGGCGCAGCACGTCCCGCTTGCGCAGGTAGTCCGGGATGAACTCGCGCAGCTCCTCCAGCACCTCCTCCACCTCGTCCTCCTTGGCAACCCGCCAGACCCCGCGCAGGGCGAGCCGCACGGTGCTGTCTCGCCCGAACGGGATCCCCTCCGCCATGGAGGTCTTCCCGAGTTTGAAGGCGGTCTTCAGCTTGGCGTTGTTGGGGGATTTCGACGCCATCATGTCGTCATAGTTCCCGACCCGGAACGCCTTGGCAAAGTTCTGGAACTGGTCCAGCTTCGCCTCCCCCGCCTCCTCGATGTCCATCATCTTGAGGTAGAACCTCTCTGCCCCGTTCAGCTCCAGCCACAGGTTCCGTTCCAGCCCCTCAGGGACCAGGAACTCGTTGGCGGTCTGGACCGCAAACTCGGTCAGCTCGTCGACGATGGTGGTCTCCCCCTTCTTGCGGGGACGCAGGGCCTCGCGGGTCATGTCGACCCCGTCGATCTTCGTGTACGCGGTCAGGACCCGGAGGGCGGCCGCGTAGCCGGCCATCTGGAGGTCCGCGTCGTTGAAGATGTTCTCGCCCCGGGCTGCGCCCATCTGGTCGTTGAGCCCGATCATCTCCTTGATCTGACGTTCCACCTCGTCGCGGATCTCATGAACGATCTCGTCCGGGTAGCCAGACCGCTCGCCCTTGCGCTTCCGCAGGACGATCATGTGGGTGCCCTGGACGTAACCGCCCTTCTTCAGCTCGGTCATCGTCTCGGTTGAGACGTACCAGTCTTGGACAACCTGAAGGCCTGCGCCCCAGAAAATCTGGGCCATGTCGGACCAGGTCTTGGCGTCCTGATGGGTGAACTGAACGATCTGGAGCCCGTTGTCGGACATGTGGTCCGCCATGGCCTTGTAGGCCTCGACCATCGCGATCTTGAAGGACTGCCCCTCGCCTTTGATGGCGAGGTTACGACGTGAGTCCCAGATCCACTCATTGAACGGCGCGGGTGGGTTTTTTCGGAGCCATGCGATGAAGAACTCTGTGATTTCGTCGTACTGGACCGCGTCGGCGTAGGGTGGGTCGGTGACAAATACGTCGATAGACTGAGTTATATCAGACGCAACAGCGGATCGGATTACTCCATTTCCACGAACAACTGTACTTCCGGCGGGTAGAACATAACGTATGCAATCAGAATAGCCTCTAACTCCATAATTTAATAAAGTATTTAGTGCTTGATTAGAGAAGGTCATAGCTATCGCTTCGCGAGTCTTATCAGTTGACCATCGGCAAAGTTTTGAGTTCCAGTTTAGGAGGCTGGCAAGTCCAATCGAAATGACGGGATCGGACTTTGCTCTTTCGTTAATCATTGCGTGACATAATAATTGACGCGCACTATACAATTGATGCCAATACGACCAGCCACGAGTCCGGATAGGTTCATTGGTCTTGTTGCCTGGCTCGATCGGCATGTCAGGAATGAGCCCAGCATCCTGCCACGCCAGTAAGTTCTTTTCTACGATACCCCTGACAAGCTCTTCGCGTTCCATATCTCCTTTTGTCGGAACGGCAAACCACGTTCGAGAATTCGCCTTCTTCTTTTTAATGTCTGCAGCGTCCATCCATTGGATAGCATAGAGCCGCTCTTGCCAAATATCATTTGGACGGGCGGTAAATTCGTGCTTCTCCCAGAGGCGCAGATGATTCTTGTTGTTCCCCTGATCGTCCTTAAAGTCTTGTCGGATTTCCTTCATCGAGATCCCGAGATCATCATTCAACATCGGGTGAAACAGGCGGCCGTTCCGGACCGTACCCTCGTTAGCAGCCGCCATCTCGTCAGCGGAAACGCCAGATTTCATCTCAAAATCATAGCGCTTGTTTACGGGGTCTGGGATAAGGCGAACGATGACGTTGCGTTGCTTTGAGACGATCCAAGAAGGAGCGAGAGGTACCATCCATTTCGTTCGGGGGCATTCAGTCTCCAAACAATAGAGGTAGACCTTAGCCCGGTTCCCCTGATCGTCATGCTCAATCCCCATCGCGGTAATCTCGCGGTCGATTTCTGCCATGACTGTGACTTGGTGTGCGCGCATGCGCGCGTGATCATCTGGGTTGGCCCCTACGATATTGAAAGCACCCCAGGTTAGCATGCAGGCGACCGGGTTCAGGTCTGACGCGTACACGTCGCAGCCCATACGCGCAGCCTCGAACGGGATCGAACCGGAGCCGGAGAACGTGTCGGCGAGCTTCGGGCGGCGGCCGAACCTCATGATTCCAAGCTGCTCCACGAGGTCGGAGACTGACTGCGCATCGGTCCCCAGATGTGCATTCACTTGGCTCCAGACTCCTGACAGGAGCGTATCCTCCTCCAGCTCCTCCGGCCGCTTCACATGTTCCAAGCGCTCCGGGTAGGGCAGCGTCATGAAGGCGCGTGTGATCCGGCGCTCACGCTCTGCCTCGGGAATGTCTTCTCGCCAACGCCATGTCCGGTGTTTCTCCTCGACGAACGGCCTCCAGCCGTTCACGATGGTCTCCGCAAAGACCTTCGGATCGCCTTCAGCTTGGCCGCCGGACGCGATGATCTCGATATCCCGGACTGCCATTGAGGGAAAAGTCTCAGCTTGCGTGAGAAGCCGGTCTGCCGCGGCGCGCCGGTCCAGATCATCCCCTGATGGGCTGATCCAAGCGTAGTCCTTATTAGTGGCGACGGCCTCGACATAATCTGGCAACAGCTTCGCAAAAGCGGAAGGGCCGCCTACGAACCGCCGACCAAACGTCTCATCCGCCATCCCCATCAGCTTCTCGAAGATTTCAAGATCCCGCTCAAGATCGTCCGTTGCAGGCATTAGCGCGGCCAGAACGCAGGCTCGGGTCAGGATCAGGGGTTTGCGCCCCTTCCAGTAGGAGCCAAGGCCGGTCAGTGTCTGTCCGGACCCAGCCTTCCGCTCCTTCTGCGTCTCCGCCGAGATCTTCGCTGTCGGCCACGCCTTCTCGATCAGGGACGGGGTGTCCCGCAGGCTGAATGGCACGACGACAGTGGTCTGGGCGGCGGTTTCGGTCATGGTCATCCCTTAAGTCTTGCTGAACAGGTCAGGCGTTTTCTGATCTGAAACGGGTCTGGGGCGGCGGACCACCTTGGGCGCCTCATCCCCGTCCCGGATCAGGGCGTGCCGGATCGCGATCCGCCATCCGTTCTTGGGGCTGTCCCATTCCCCCCCGTCCCGGTCGATCTGCTGGAAGAGCCACCAGAGCTCCTCGGGCCGGTGCGAGGACCAGCGGGTAAAAGCGATCGCCGCCTCGTCCGGGGTCGCGTCCTCGATCGCCCAGGCGAGCACGCAGAGCTCGCGCCCGAGTATCCGCTCGACCCGGTTGTCCCCGGTGTTGAACCGGGACGATTTGAGGTCCTTCTCCTTCAGGCGCCGGTTGAGGTGGGATTTCACCCCCTCGACCACCTGCCGCCAGGTCTCGCGCGGGACCGCGGCCCGGCAGAGCTTTTGTGCGGAGGTCCCGACCGCGGCCGCTCCGAAATCCTCCCAGACCTCGACCGGGTCCGGCCGGGCGGTCGGGATCCGGATCAGGAATTGGTGCGGGAGAGGGTCGTTAGGGACCCCGAACCCGTGGGTGATCAGCTTCTCCGCCATCAGGCCTCCTGCTCCACGTCATCGACCGGGATGTCGATCCCGACTTGGGTCGCGAAGTCCTTGAGCGCGTACCCGTCCGGGAAGTCCACCTCCCGGAACCGGAGCTGCACCTCCGCATCCGGCTGGCCGAGCGCGCCCCGGAGCCCCTCGATTATCGTCTCCACGTCTTGGCCGCTCAGGGCCACGTCGCGCCCGCTGCGGACCTGAAGGCTCCGCTCCCCCTCACCGACCGTGACGCTGACCCCGTGGAAGGAGACGCTCTCCTTCCCCTTGGTGGCGCGTACGACCCGCAGCACCTCCCCCTTGGTGGCGAAACGGAAGTCCCGCTTCGCCCGGGCGGGCCGGTCATCGATAATCGTCTTGGTGGCCCCGACCGCGTCGAAGCTGAACCGGCGCTCGGCGGAGACGCCCCCCTTGACCGCGTAGACGTAGAGGGTGGTCTTCTGGCGCCCGTCGATCTTGATCGGAGACCCGTCATAGACCTCCCCGTCCTTCGGGTTGATACCGGTCGTGTTCCAGCGTAGCTCCGCCTCCGGACGCGCGGCCAGGGTCACGTACCATATGCCGGCGTTGTCGCGCCGTTCATGGGTGATCGTAATCGTCCCGGCCCACCGGTACGGCTCGCTGACCTCCCCGGTCTCGGGGTTGCGGGCCTGGAACCACAGCTCCACCTCCGTGGTCCGATGGGTCCGGTCCGTGATCACCTCGCCTGTGGCGAGCCCCTCCCGGGTGGGGGCGATCAACACCTCGGGGGCCTTGCCGGCGTTGGAGACGGCGATCTCCAGCTCGCTCTCCCCAGTCCCCTCGTCTCCGCCGATCCGGGTCACCCGAATAAGGGGCTGCGGCGGGGGCGGGCTCTTGTCAACGTAGCCGTTCTCCTCGACCCAGCGACCGTCCGCGAGGGCTGACCCCTTGATCTCGTCCATCCCCTTCGGAGGGAGCCAGATCCAGCGCGCGTTCGACGCGGCCCGCTCCAGCACGTCCGACCAGCGGGTCCGGGACTGCCCGTCCGGAAATAGCTGGTCCTCACAGCGCTGGATCAGCCCGTCCATCCGTTCCGGGTCCAGCTCAACCAGCTTCTTCGCCCCGCCCCCAGCGAGCGCTGACTCGACCGCCTTCTCCCCCTGGATCACCCCCTTCTCCTGGAAGTGGCCGAGGTCGATCCGGGCGCTCTTCAGCTCCTTGGTTTGCGGGTACCAGACCGCGTTGAACAGGCTCTTTATGGTGGAGTTGAACCCGATCTCGGTCGTCTCCTGCTCAGACTCCAGCTCGCGCTGGTGCCGGGGCGTGTCCGCCACGATTGTCTTGACCGCGGCGATTGCGAGGAGGCGGCGGACGCTGTCCTCCGCGCTGGCCATCTTGGACCCATCCCCGGCCACCACGCAGAACGCGTTCTTGTAGACCACGTCGTTGAAGAACCGGGCCGCAGCGGCGGGTGGGGCCTTCGCGTCTGGGGACAGAACCAGACAGGTCCGTTTAGACGGGGTCAGGTTCACGTCGTCGATCCGGGGCAGGACAATCAGCTCTGAATAGGCCACCTTGGTGACCGGCCGGAAGATGTCCATCAGGCGACGGCGCATCTCCTCATCGACCCGATCCTGCGGTATCTTCCCCACCTTGTCCTCGATCTGCTTGCGGACGTTGGCGATGTCGGAGAAGTACCACCGATCCCCGTCCCGGTTGTGCAGGTACCAGCACCGGTCCCGCAGCGCGTCGAACGCCTCAATGAACCGGGTCGGCTCCTTGCCGGGGGCGACCAGGTATTCCACAAGCGTGTCGCGCGGCAGGCCCCGGATCCCGTCCGTGTTGTCCGAGAGCGACGAGATGAACAGGAGGGTCGCCACTTGGGACCCAGCCCGGTCGTTCCGGTCCCCGTCGATCCCCTGCGCGTGCGCGGACCCGTCCGTGTCGTAGACGTCGCTGGCCAGTGCGGATTCCAGCGACCGCTCGATCTCCTTGACCTGATCCCGGGTCTCCTGGTCCGCAAAGTCCAGAAACTGCGCCCCGATCAGGAAGATCTCCTCCTCGCGGCTCCCCCAGACCCCGCGCAAAAGGTTCGCGGTGAACTGGATCAGGCCCCTGGTCTGACGGAACTTCTCGTTCTCCTTAAAGAGGGAGAGGATGTCCTTGTAGCTCGGGTGGAACGGGTAGGAGCCGACGATCTCGTCCGCCATCTGCTCTGCGGATTTGGCCAGCGCGCGGCCCCGGATCGCCTCCTTATAGGCGGCCAGATAGGCCTGTGAGACCCGCTCCACCTCCGCCCCGTCCGGGTCAGGGAGCCGTGTGAAGAGGCGTTTGCGCAGGATGTCGTAGATCTCGCCCGTGTTCAGGTCGACCGGGGTAATGGACTTGGCGCCCCGGCTCGTCTCCTTCTGGAGGTCGGCGAGCTGACCGCCGAGGATCCGGCGCGCGTCATCATAGGCCGCGTCCAGGGAGGCGACCACCACCACGCAGCGCTTACATTTCATCGCCGCAGAGAACAGGTTCGCGATGGAGTATTTGAGCAGATCGAGGAGGGTCCCCTGACCAACCGTCTGCGTGTGCGCGACCGCCAGATACGGGGGCAGCTCGTCGAGCATGATCAGGGTGGGCGCGTCCCCGATCAGCCGGATCCAGTCCCCCTCGCTCATCGCCTTTGGCCCGTTGATCCAGTGGTCCCGGAACGCCTCAGCCTGGTCGAACTGCTCCGCGATATCCCCCCAGATGAAGTTACGCACGTCGCGCCCGTTCACGGTGGCGATCCGGGCCGGCTCCGTCCCCATCCCGTCGGTGATAGCGGCGGGGAGCTCCACCTTGAGCTCGGGAAACCGGGCCAAGAGGCCGAGGGCAATCATGTTGTGGGTCTTCCCGCCCCCCATCGCCTGACGCAGTTCGAAGACGGCCTGCTGGCTCTGGCCCGACAGGCGCCGCAGCGCGCCGCGCAGGAATTCTGACATGCCGGAGGTTACGTGATTGCGGGTGTAGAAAGCGCGCGCGGTCGTAAGGTCCGCCTCCCGGATCGAGGAGAGGTGTTCGACCTGCTCGGACCTGCTCATCGAGAACGCGTCCGGGCTGATGTCGCAGAGCGACATTACCAGCGGTATGTTATATCCTGAATTCATCGTCGCCCCTCAATCTTATTATCAATAACCCGGGCCCCCGACCCGTCACGCAGCGCCTGAAGGAGCCGCCCGTCCGGCAGCACCGCCCATTTGTAGATCTGTATCGCACTCCAGCCGGTCGCCTTGCAGGGGTCTGATGCCGGAGGGGGCATAATCATACGCTAGTGAAAATAAGTATTTGATATCATTGTATATTCTCCGCTACATTTTCTCAGGTTTGGCAAAAAATAGACCGCCAAAAAGTCCTTTTCGTTTCAATAAGTTAGATTCCTAACAGTACTATTCTGCCCCCTCCGGCACCAGATCCCTGATCGGTCGTGCCGAAACGTTTCGCCAGAACCATCTTGCCGTGAAAAATGCAGACCGCCGAGGGTCTATGTGATTATCCGGGATGGAACAGTTTTCTTCTCCAAGCATCAACTGTGGTCACCGGAACACTCGACTGTGGGTGGATAGGTCGGCACCAACACCGATTTATCCGAAGTCACCATGCGAGCGTCGTCACCGATTAACACCCGATCACCACGCGAACGGCATCACCACGGCCACCAGCGCCGGGGCTTGGCATCGGGCGCGGGCAAGAGACGCCGCAAGTCTTCTATGTGGCGGGCCCGTTCATCGGCCAGAGCCTCGGCTGCAGCGCGCAGAACACGCTCTTGCGCGAGATCGGCTTTCAATGCCGAAAGTTCCACATCATCTTTACCCGACAAGACCATGTTATCTATGGCCAATTTTGCCACGCCAACACCTTCGGCATTGGCCACCCCTGCAGCGCGGGGGCGGTAAACGCGGGCAAGCTCAGCGGGATCAACTTGCCAGTGCCCTTGGCCATCTTGGCCACCCGAAATTTTACCAGTTTTCAAGGCTTTTTGCAGGGTAGGGCGCGAAACCTCAAAATACTTTACCGCCTCACGTAAGCTCAAATTGGCCATCTTTGACAACCTCCTTGTCCACCCGAATCGCTGAGTAAGCATGTGGTAAAAGGCGGGCAATGTCGCGGGATAAGTTATCCACCGTTTTTATATGCGGGAAATTCCGGACTCGAGCCGCCTGCAAACTGCGCCGCGCAAGGAAGCGGGCCATCAGCGGGCTGGCAATATGTTGAGCTGCAGGCAGAATTATCAGGCGCCGCTCAGGGGCCGGGGGCTCTCGCGTTGTGATCGGGATTAAACCGGGCGGGGCATCATTCTGCACAAGCTCGAACGCCGAAAGCGGGCCTAACTGCGCCTCGGCCAGCGCGCGAGGATTACCGGGCAGAACCACCAGCGCAGGCGTAGGGCGTGCGCCTCTCTGCCCCTCGAGCCTGAGACGAACCCGAACCGGATTTATAGGGGGGTTGCCGCTAATAGTATATCTTATTAGCGGTGCCCCCCCTAAAACTCGCGCCTTGCCCTCAGCCCTCAGCCAGTCCCGCGCCCTCTGTTTACTGCCGAAAGTTTCGGGGGCATCCTGCGCCAATCCGGTTGCACTGACGCGCAGGACACCGCCGCGCAGGGCTGCCTCTGCCATCGCCGCCTCGAGCCTGTCAGGGGCCAGCTCCTGCCACGTCACCAGCCTGTCAACGGGCAGTCCGGGGATTGGCACCTTGCACGCAATCACCAGCCGCTTACGATTTGTGGCCGTGCCTAGCCTGAGACGCTCAAAGCCCTGTCGGGTTGCCATCTCGCGCCGCTGCTCCTGCAGCTCTCTCACCCGCCTGTCAGGATGCACTCGAGCCTTTACCGCTGCGCCGCTGCCATCCGCCATCAGATAGGGCAGTGTTGCCTCGGGCAGGTTGCTGCCATCGGCCTCGAAAATCAGCGCGAGGGGTTCTGCCGTGTCGCCAAACAGTGCCCGGCCCAAATCCTCCAGGGCATCAAGGGGCAATTCCTCGCGCCCGATCACAACCGCTGTTCCAAAATCCTTCCAATCGTTCCGCCCCAGACTGGCCGGGCCAAACCACAACCACCGCGCACCATGCAGAGGGGTTGATTGCATCAGCTCACAAATCTGTTTTTCGCCCATGTTGTGAAAATCGTGCCCGGCATTTTCGAACAACTGCCGAACCACAGACTTTGACGCAATCGCCAGAACCCCCCGCGCACCACTGAACTTGTCGCGCAGCACCTCTGCCCGAACCAGTGAAACCACCTCAGCGCGGGTGCCCGGCTGCTGCAGGGCTGCCTTGGAAAATGTCCGATCATGCACCTGCACAACCTCGGCATTGGGCCGCAAATCCATGCGCACCAGCCGGGCACCGGGATAAAGCCGCTCAACAATCTCTGGGGTTGCGTCGGCATCCAGCAACAGGACGGGCACATTTCGCGGGGGCTCCGCAAACCACGTCGCGCGCAATACGTCGCGCTTTTCGCCCGTGCCGGGGCTCGGCACATCTCGCACCAGCCTTAGACGCTCAGTCGCCTGCAGGCCGCGCTCTTCACAATCTGCCAGGATGCTCCAAATCGCTGCCCGCTTGCCCGCGTCGGGATCGTGCTTTTCAAGGGCTGTCAGAGCCCTGTCTAACACCTCATCCGATGCGCTCGGATCAACTGAAAGAACGCTCGGGCCGCGCTCGGCCTCGGCATATGCCCGGAAATCCTCTGCCGTGTAGGATAGGGAGAACGGGCTATCCCCCCTCTGCATGGCGCCCAGGATGTCCTGCGCCGCCCTTGTCATATCTGCCCCCATGCCCGCAGCCTTGTCGTGATCTGCCGATGTCGGGTGGGCTCCGCGCTTGGCCGTGCGCACCGCCACGTTGCGCGGGCGCTGCCACCGATCAAGAGGCAAGTCTGACGTGCGGGCGAACTGCTGCCAGATAGATTCATCAATGATGCGCAGGCCAGTTTTTCGGCCGGAACCGTCACCCGGCAAGGAAAGGTAAGAGTTTGCCTCAAACCTCTGGACGGGGGCATCCTCGAGCCCTTTCCATTGTTGCAGATACTTGCAGCTCGCATGATACGGGCAGAGATTGGGCGGGCCGTCCTTCTGCTTTTGCTCGCATAGCGTCGGCTTAACCATCAGGCCAGCCTTTGCCACCCGCTCGGCCATGTCAGAGCGCGCGCACATCGGGCTTGGCTTTCCTGCCGATCTGCCGTGCGTGACGTGCCCGCCGCCGCCCAGCTCTATCGCGTGCTTTGCAGCTTCATTGGCCAGCTGTAGGGTTGGGGCGGTAAACAGGGTGTCACCACCCCCGAACAAGCTCAGATCAGTCCCGGCCAGCACCTCGCGCGCAATCCGGCTCTTGCCTGCGCCGGGGCTTGTCGCAATCGCCAGAACCGGGGCGGGGCCGGATTCAGTCTCGGCATCTTTTGCCGCCCACCACGCCGCCGCCTCTCCCAGAAAACCGCGCACCTCTGCCCGGATGCGCTCTCTGGCCTCATCTGGGCTCACAAAATCCGGCATCTGCAGGGGCTCGGCATCGAACGCGCCTGCGCCTGTGAACCGGCCTTTGTTGTCTTTCAGGGTGAAGCGTGCCGCTGCTGCCACCGCCGCCGCCACCGCCTCGGGGCCTTGGCTCTGCAGCGTATCGGCCATGTCGCGCTTGCTGCCCTCGAGCTCAGGGGCGGGGGCTATCCACAGATCAACGCCGCGCCGGGCCAGCTCGCCACAAGCCGTCTCGAACGCCTTGGCGGCAGAGCTGCCGGGGGCGTCACGATCCGGGCAGAGGATCACCTTCACGTCCAGGCCGGCCGGGGCCGATGCAAAGCCTGATGCACCAAACACCGCCCAAGCCTCGAACCCCGTGGCCTGAGCAATCGCTGCCGCTGTCTCCGGGCCTTCTGCGATGCACAGCGGGCCACCTGCCACCCGTGCCGGGATGCGTGCGGGGCTGCCACCTATCGCCCCGAACGCGGGCTTACGGGGATCCTCTGGGGCCTTGCTGCCATCCTCGCAAATCAGAACGCGCTGTCCGCCCGTCACCTGCCCGGATGCATCAACCGCCCATGCCACCAGCGCGGGCCTATGCGGATGCTTAACGCTCAGGCCGGGCACTGGGGGCAGGTAGCACCAGTTATCGGGCAGGGCATCAATGCCCCGCGCCGCCAGATAGGACGCCGCAGGGCTGCCCCTCAGGGGCTCAGCGCGGGCCTGCAGGGCATGCACCAGCCTTGCCCGGCTCAGGGCCTGCGCCGCCTCTTGTCGCGCGCCCTCGGCCTCTCGAGCCGCCTTGTTCGCCATCAGTGCCGATAAGTCTGGAAACTCACCTTGCACCAAGCCGCAGAACCGCGCGGCCTCATCCAGAACACGAGGGAAATCGTCGCGTGCCGAACTCAGGCCGCAAATCTCCGCTGCCACCAAATCCAGCAAGTCGCCGCCAGTGCCTGCACTGTGATCGAACCACTGCCCGCGCTTGGGGCCTTGCATCGCCATTGAACGGCTCGAGCCCGAACTCGCGCGCCAGTCTGCGCTACGAGCCTTTACGGGCTTGCCCCATGCCAGCGTGAAAATATCCTCGGCACGACTTAGCAGGGCTTGCCGTATCAGCTCCGCGCGTGCGCCATCAGAGGCAGAAAGCCCCAAAAAATGCTTTGCCATGTTCCTGCGCCCTCATCGGGCCGCTTGGAAAAGATGACTGGCGATTGTCGCTAGATCGGCCTCGCGGATCATCCATCGCTTACCAGCCTTCTCAGCAGGGATGCAGCCAGCGACGGCTGCAATCCATAGCTGGTGGTAGGTTGGGGCTGTTCCATATGCTGCCAGCGCGCGCGGCGCGTAGGTTAGGGACAGTTGCTTACAGGCCATAATTTTCGATCCTGGCAAAAATTATGCCTTGCGAACTCTGTGCGCCCGTTCCATCATGTCGTTGTCAATGATGGGCGCCGTTTTTTCGCAAGGCGGTTTCTATAAAGGCCCGGTTCCTGTTGTCGCAGTAGCCGGGCCGCTTCATTTTGTGGACTCGATCATTCCACATACCGCATCTTGCTGTTCTTTTTTTCCCAACGCAACAAGTGATGGCCATAAAGATTTGGAAGTAGCCCTGCTCCTACTTGTTGATCTGTCAGATTCCGGCGCTGCGATTACCTAAAAGGCCACCAGCGCCGCTTTTCAGGCCCCGGCAACAGCCGCCGCAGATCGTTCAGGTGACGTTCGATCAGCGCCCGCGCCTCTTTCTCTGCATTAAGCTCGGCTTGCAAACGGTTGATTTCGGCTTGTAAACTGTTGTCAGACGGTTGCGAAGCATCTGGCAAGCCTGCATGTAGCCCCTTCTCAGTGTTGCCACCGCGCAACTGATAGTATCTTTTCAGTTCCGACATGTCCACTTGCCACACATCTTGCACCTTTTCGCCGCTTATCTTGCCTTGTTTTAGGTGTTTGGCCAGTGTTGGTCTGCTAACGTCAAACAGTTTTGCAGCCTTTGCCACGCTTACTTTGCTCATTGCAGCGACTCCCAGTCTGTTCTGATAAGTCTGCATGTAGCTACATGAAAATCGCAAGCCTTTTCAAAAAAGAACACGCGGTCAAACGATCGTTTGAAAACAGGGGTGTCCCATGCGCGCGCGGGTGCGAGGTGTTTGAACTCTACTAATGCAACTTGAATGTCGCGCTGCATTCATGCTACTTTTGTCTCTATCTTGGCAGCCTTCTTCAGTTCGCTGATCAGTTCAGTCGCGAGTGAACGCAAGTCGCCACTTTCTTTCTGTGCGTTTTCCACAATCCGTTTTTCTGCGATTTTCAAATCGGCAGTCAGCTTTTCAACCTCTTTCTGCAACGCTTCGCGTTCTTGCGCTGATTTTTCGGCAAGATCTTTGAGTGCTGCTTCTTGTGTCTCTGCCTTCTGCTCTGACGCTTCGAGACCATGCTCGAGTACGATGATGTCTTCGCGATGTTTTTGCTCCATCGAGTCGAGCTGCTCTTTGAGAGCAGTCGCCTCCTGGCGCGCCGATCGCGACGCCTCGATCCAGAGCTCATCAAAGAGATCCACCGTCTTCTGCGACTTTGCGGGTGCCGCAGCGGCGGCGGCGCGCAGTGCGGTCTGACGCTCTTCCCAAAGTCGCTTGCCTTTGATGATCGTGCTCAGCGAGCCTTTTCCAAGTACGCTGGTGATCCGGTCGTTCGTCGGAGGCACACACTTTGCTTGCAGTGCATCGCAGGCAGCAGCCACGTGTGCACCGCCTACAGCTTCGGATTTTGGCACGTGGTGCATGTGGTGAAGTGCGGCGACGATTTCTGCAATCTCGTCTTTTGCTAGATTTTTAGTCATGTTGAGCCTTTGTAGGGTTTGTATGATTTTTGCTATGTTTTCTTACACAGAGTACATTTGTGATAGCGTCG
>Ga0209491_10004779_pt1 | contig 20524 bp, 20 predicted proteins | sample BON02_FD_187213 | JGI IMG/M metagenome (GOLD analysis project Ga0209491, IMG submission 187213) | Freshwater microbial communities from Lake Bonney liftoff mats and glacier meltwater in Antarctica - BON-02 (SPAdes) (version 2) | ecosystem: Environmental > Aquatic > Freshwater > Ice > Glacier... | reverse complement strand
GGGTCTTGGACAGCAGCACCTCGAGCAGCTTCCCAACAAGATACGCGTTGGCGACTTTCCCGGTTTAGTATCTCTGGGCTGGCAGATAGCCCCAAGCACAGTTCTTGCCCCCTACGAGGCGTGGTCGGTGTATGCCAGAAACTGGCGCCACCTCGATAGGGCGACCCTCAGCCACGATGAGACGCAACTGCTGCGTCTCTTAGAGAGACAGTTTGGGGGGACGAGCACTGTTTAGGGGAGAATTCAGCTCAAAGAGCCCGAATCAATCCACGATCTTGTCCCCGTTGCCATGGTCACCCCCTACAGACTTAGTCGCAGAAAAACTTCTCCCCAATTCCGACCGTTTTTTGGATACTGCCACCTTTAGCCGCGACCTCATTGACCTTGCCTTCCTAGAAGTCCGAGACATCAGGGATACGGCGGGGTTCGCCAAGGCGTCCCAAGCCTACGGGCCAGCGCTAGGTCGAGATTTAGACAAGGCAATCGATAACTTCCTCAGTGATCTGGCCTGGGTCGACCGTTGTGCGAAGGCGCCTGATTTCACCGCTCCACGCGCGCTCATCAGCACCCTCGGCAAGCTTGCTGATCGCCTTGTTGGTCTTGTCGCCGATCTTTTTGTCACCCTTGAAGGACACTAGATCGTCAAAAGACCCGCCAGAAGGGAAGTCGATCAGGCTGTTCTTGTCAGACTTGGACTTGTCAGACTTGGACTTGTCCGTGAAGTACTTCGCAAAAAGTAGGGCCAGGACACAGTCCTTGTACTGCGAGGCATCCATGCCCCCGCGGAGCTCATATGCGCCCTTCCAGACCGAGCTATAGAGGTCCGACTTCTTGAGAGCCACTACCACGCCACCACCTTCGGTGCGCGGCGTCCGGGTTCGATGTGCTGCAGTTCTCTGCTTGTAGATCATGGTGGGCGTCGTCTCCTCCACACTCTCGAGCGTGCGCTAGTTGTTCTCAAAGCTTGACCCAACGATAACGGCGCGTGACGACACGACGTAGGAGGTGATGCTTCGGGCGATCCGCGTATCGGGAGATTGACACGAACCGGTCGCTGGAATCTGCTCTATTTATATCACGAAAGGCATATTCCATAAACCCCGGTAAGTAGCATGCTGTCGTCCTGTCATGGCCATTTCTGCAACACAAGTTCCCGAGCGGAAGATTGAACTCCTCGGGCACTGGAGCATAATTCGAGGTCCGCTCCGCATTGCCTGTGGCTTGTACAGGAACCATCCGCTTCGTCGGCCGCATCAAGAATGAGGAGGCGGCGCACATGATTGAGGCCTCAACTCAACCTGACAGGTAGGGATGCTTGCTCGGGTATCTCAATCACAACAGAATCACCCGCGCATCATTTCCTTGTTACTAACGATTACTTTTCTACAAACACCCTTTCTCAACAAATGAGAACTTTCTAACACGGGCCTAATTGAATTTTCATGTTCTGGTGGTGGACTCTGAACTAACAAAAAGAGTTTCAAGTGTCCAAGCAAGAAAACGAATCAAACGCGCCGAATCAATCACAGACACCATAAGAATTTAATAACCGCAAATCTGGATTCTTTTCCAAGTTCGGATCTGCGGCGATTGCAGTGGGTTCGCCGGCCACCGCTTTTTCAATTGCCGTGCCAAGTTTCGGAGCATTCGTTTTGCGACGCCGTAAACAGCGCCTCATGAGCCCTAAGAGCCGAAGGGTGGCTTGGAGCTGGAGACAAGTGCGACTCAGTGTCTTGGTAACTGGACTCGGATGATTTTCGACTCTGGCTGATCCAGATATCGCTGAGATTGATGACATTAAATTACTCTCGCAGCTTGTTTACGTACCAAGATATTGTTTCTGGCATGCTGTTCAAAATAGAAGAGTGCTCGGGGGCCCAGTTCAACTCTTTCACTGCGGCCGAGGGGTTGATTGCATATTTCAAGTCGTGTCCGGGGCGGTCTTTTACGAAATCAATAGAATCCTCGCCAAGACCCAAAACTTCTAGTATGCCCCTGACAATCTCTAGGTTGGATTGAGTGTCCATCGCGCCGAAAAGGTAAGTGGACCCAATTAAACCTTTTTCTATGGCAAGCCAAATACCGTCTACATGATCATTGACGTGAATCCAGTCTCGAACATTGAGGCCCGAACCGTAAACTCCCACTTTGCCTCCTTCAGTTAGGGCCTTTACGGTGTTAGGAATCAGCTTCTCCCAGTGTTGTCGTGGCCCGTAGTTGTTTGAGCAGTTAGAGATTGTTGCGCGCAGCCCAAATGAACGCACCCAAGATCGAATCATGTGGTCTCCGGCTGCCTTGGAAGCCGAGTACGGGCTTGAAGGGCTATATGCAGTTTCTAAGTTGAACATGTCATTGCTGTCCAATGGCAAGTCTCCGAACACTTCGTCCGTAGAGATGTGGTGAAGCCTCACGTCATGGGCTAGGCAAGAGTTTGCAATGTTTAGGGTACCCATCACGTTTGTGTCGAAGAAAAGTTTTGGATTTTTCAAGGAGTTGTCGTTGTGCGACTCCGCCGCGAAATGTACTACCAAGTCTGAGCTCGCAATCAAAGTATCCACTAAATCCGCGTTCCTTATGTCGCCCATAACAAAGTTGCTATCACTGGAAAAGGGCTTCAAGTTGGAGAGGGACCCCGCATACGTAAGGGAGTCCAGAACGGTTATTTCAACCTGGGATTTAGTTTCCAGAGTCCTCGTTACGAAGTTTGATCCAATGAAGCCCGCTCCTCCCGTGACTAGAATTTTCATTTGGCCTTCCATCTCAGGTTAGAATCGACAATATGAAGGGTATTTTACTCGCAGGTGGAACCGGTTCCAGGTTGCATCCGTTGACCAAAGCTATATCGAAGCAACTTCTTCCAGTTTATAACAAGCCAATGATTTACTACCCCTTGAGCACTCTCATGCTCTCGGGAATTCGAGAAATACTTATAGTCACCACAGCCCGTGACCAACATCAGTTCATCGATCTTCTTGGCAGCGGTGAGCATTTAGGCTTAAAAATCGAATACGTGATTCAGGATGAGCCCAAGGGCATCGCCCATGCCCTGCTTCTGGGAGAGGACTTCGCTGATGGAGACAACGTTGCCCTAATCCTCGGCGACAACATTTTTTATGGCGCGGGAGTTGGAATCTCTCTGAAGAGTTACGCCGCAAAAACCGGGGCGACTGTTTTCGCTCAAAAAGTGACAGATCCATCGCGGTATGGAGTAATCGAGGTCGATGACTCCGGAAATCCAATTGCGCTAGAAGAAAAACCGATGAAACCCAAAACTGACTTGGCAGTAACCGGACTCTATTTCTTTGACAACAGTGCGTTTAGCAGAGTAAGAACCCTAACACCATCAAGTAGGGGTGAATTGGAGGTGACTGATCTAAATCTCTCTTACCTAAAGTCCGGGAGCCTGAATGTCTACCGCCTGCCCAGAGGCACAGCCTGGCTCGATACAGGAACAGTCGAGTCACTCGCTCAGGCCTCAGAATTCGTGAAAGTGGTTGAATCACGTCAAGGGCTTATGATCGGATGTCCGGAGGAAATAGCATGGAAACTCGGTTATTTAAGTGACAAGGAGCTCGGGGTCTTGGCCGCGAGCTACGGGACCGGCGACTACAGTGCTTATCTAGTGAAGATCCTAAAAAATGAACCGAAGCAAAGGTCTGCACTAGACGGGTAAGAGGACTTGGTGGTTGAAAAATAGGGCTCGATTAGACTAATTAGCAAATACTGAACAACTTATTCCGTAAGTTTCCGAGACTTCCTGTTTTCTCCCGGGGTCATCCCCCATCCTTGCAAGAATGAAATGCCAATCCTGAATGGCCTTCTGCCCTTTTCCTACAACTTCAACCGGTGGACTCAATTGACATGCAGCGAGCCGTCAAAAGGGAGCTCTCACCGTCGAGTCTGGCAGCGTCCACATTGGAGGACTAGGATCTTACGATCCCCCCGCCTTTCTTTTTTGCACCTCGGATCCTTGATGTGAACTCTCGCCCCTTCGGTAACTTTATTATTTCGAATACAAATCTCGAAGCTAGAAAAACAAAGGGGTAAATAGCCAAAATCGATATTCCCAAGGAAATTCTTTGGTCAACGCCACAAAAAACCAGCAGCTCTAGAAGACTTAGCGTAAGAGCAAATTGCATAAGCGGGACGGAAGCGAAAATGATGAATCTTGATCCAGAGCCTCCAACATCGAAGACAAACCTTCTGTTGGCGAAGTACGAAATCAAAACCCCAAGTCCAAAGGCTACCGTGTACGCGATACTTCTTGGCACGAAATTCAGTAGTGAAAGATAAATTAAGTAGGTGAAAGATGTGTTTATTACACCTGCGACTAGATGCCTAAAAATTTTCGATCGCAAGACTATTTCGCGACCTCGAGGGCAAGGAAGGTGTCGTAGTCCCTAACGTAGTCCTCCTCTTCGTATGTGTGAGAAGCGAGTACTAACAAAACGCAGTCCTCCGAATATGAAAACTGTACCGCCCAATTCATGGGGGGTATTAAAAGTCCAACTTCAGGATTATTGAGCAGAAACTCTTCTCTAACACCGTCGGCCTCAATCATTATTTTCAGGCTTCCCGCAGTTGCAACTAAAAACTGGGAACATTGGATGTGAGCGTGCTGCCCACGAACAACATCTTCCGGCACTTCGGAGATCATGAAAAATCTTTTGGGCTCAAAAGGAAGGCTCGAGGGAAACTCGCCCACGGCCAGCTTTCCTCTTTCGTCAACCAGAGAAGCTAGAGCGATTAGTCTCACGGTCGAGATCGGGACCAAGTCGGTTTTCGAGTCCAGGCTTGGAGTTGCGCCCTGATTGACTGACTTGCTTCCAGCATGTCCTATGAGCCGAGCCGGGTTCCCGACAACCACACCGTTGGGAGGAACGCTTTTAGTGACCACAGCACCGGCACCAACAATTGCTCCCCTTCCAATCACTATGCCAGGGAGTATTACTGCCCCAGCACCGATGGAAGAATTATCCTGCACTTCAGTGGTCGATGCGACAACGTGCTGCTTGCTTCGCGGGTGTCTGTCATTTGTGAAACTGACGTTTGGTCCAACGAAGACATCGTCTCCAATCGAGACTCCGTCCCAAACATGCACGCCATTTTTTATTGTTACTCGATTACCAATCACAGCGCCTCCTTCTACGAACGAGTTGGCGCAGATGTTGCAGTCTCGGCCGATTACGGAGCCGGCTAAAATAACGCAATTCTGCCAAATACTAGTCCCCTCTCCTATGACTGAGCTTTGAACATCAGCGGAAGCATGGGCAAAAAAATTTCTAATTAGAACTCCTTTTGTTCCTTAACTATTGATAAAGGTCTTTGCTTAGTATTTTCGTACGCCCTCCAAGCGTAAGCGCCGACGATTCCAAGCCCAGTCATATTTAGCGCATTTGTGATCAGGACCAGCAAAACCACGCTCGCATATCCCGGTTCGCTGATGCCTCCAGTCAAACGCTCAACAACGATGAACGACCCGAAGAGTACTGAGCCAAACAGTAGAGCTGCACCTAAAAAAAGCAATGCGCGAACAGGGAGGTTTGTAAAACTAAAAACGGAGTCGCCGAGATACTGAAGTTTTTTTCCAAAAGACCACGCTGATTTTCCACTACCGGCCCTCTCCAATCGGTCATAGGGGTACTCTTTTCTGCTGTAGCCAAGCCAATAAATGAGCCCCACCAGAGATGACCTAGATTCAGGCAGTGAAACCAAAGCCTCAGAAAAGGCCTTGGTGCATCCAAAGACGTCCATTCCTTTTCTGGGCATTTCGCTATTCACAAAAGCCCGATAAACCGCCCAGAAGGCTGAAGAGGACCAGCGACTCAAAATTGGGTCCTCCCTGGAGGCTCGCGTCGCAATAGCAACATCACAGTCTCCAGAGGCAAGCCCCCTCAGCATGGCGACAAAAAGATCTACTGGTTCTTGCAAGTCGGCGGACATGACTAAAACTAGGTCTCCTGTGGAAGCCAAAAGCCCTGACCTTATGGCCTGAAATGAGCCAAAATTTCTGGAATGCACAAGGATAGTCGACTTAAAGTGGCTTTTGCCTAGCTCACTTTCCAGTGTCAGCATTGACCCGTCGGTTGCGCCGTCAATCACGAAAATCACTTCATAGTGGCCGTCAACCTCTTTCTCAAAGGAAGCAAGTCGACTCACGAGCAGTGGAATTGTGTCGGCATTGTTGTATACAGGAACTAAAATGCTGAGGCTCTGATTCATGGCTTCCAAGAATTCACCGCACGGATGACGTATTCCGCTTCCTCATCGGACATCGAGGGAAATAGTGGAAGTGACAGAATAGTGTCACTCCATTCTTCTGTCCTAGCGAGAGCCGGATAATCCCATTCTTGCATAAAAGGTTGAAGATGGTCAGGTACTGGGTAGTGAATTGTGCTTGCAACTCCAGCTTCGGACAAGTAGCCCCTCAGATCATCTCTTAATTCATGCTTCACTTTCATAACAAAAAGATGACCGACAAAGGATCCGCTCCAGTCCCTTTTAACGTGCGTCATCCTCCCGGGCCTTTCAGTAATTCCCAGTTTATACATCTTGGCAACCTGCACTCTCCTTTTGTTATGGAGGTCCAGCTTCGGGAGTCGTGCAAGCAAGAAGGCCGCTTGCAACTCGTCCAAACGAGAATTTCGGCCAGCTATCACCACGTTATATTTTGTTTCCCAACCATACTGCCTCAGCTGCCGAAGACTTTGATTTATTTCGGGACTTGATGTTACAACGGCACCTCCGTCACCCAGGCCACCAAGGTTTTTAGTCGGGTAAAAGGAGAAGGAGGAAACATCGCCAAAACTCCCCGCCATCCTACCTTCCAAAATTGCCCCGTGGGCTTGCGCGCAATCCTCCAGTACCTTCACACCGAGGGATCTCGCCAAATCTGAAATAACTCCTGAGTCGGGGACCATCTGACCATACAAGTGGGTGAGCACAATAACCGACGGCCGCTCTCGAACAAGGACAGCCTCAGCCTCGGCAAGAGTAAGTAATCCGTCATCCAGTGAGATGTCCATGAATACAGGTTTAGCTCCAATTGCAATAGCAGCAGTCGAAGTGTAGAAGCCCGCGTTAGAAACTGTCGCAACCTTAGACCCAGGGCCGACCCCGAGAGATCTAAGTCCAAGTTCTATTGCATCGGTGCCATTCGCAACTCCAACACAGAAATCAACCCCCAAGTACTCAGCGAACGCTTCTTCAAAGGCCACCACCTTGTCGCCTAGAACTAAATTTCCCGAAGCGAGTACCTGCTGGAAGGCGTCACTCAACTCCTCTCTTACTAAATCATCGGAGAGGTCCGATCGAAACAATGGAACTTGCAAGCTATCACCTGACTTCCCTAGTAGAGCGGCCTTAAATCCAAGAAGATTAGTCGGACCCTCATGGGGTCTATGTCAAAACTTTACTCCATTTAACTTGACCAAATTCATCACATTTCCATTGAGAGTGCCGAAGAGCAAAGGCAATTTCAACTCTCTGGAGACATCAGGCCAGCTTCGAAAGCCCACAGGTTCCTCCACGCTTTTGGCAAATCGAGGATTTAGGTCAACTCAGAGTGGGTCGGAGTGATTTTCTTAGTAGAAAAAACGCATAGCGAAGGATTAGAAACCTGGCCCTACCTTTTTTTCCCGCAAGTTCTTCTCGATCAACATGTAGCAATCTTTCCATTCTGGGACTTCAGTGTCGCTCATGTAGATGCTTTTACCCCAGCCGCTTTTGACTGGTTGTATTGGCAAATCGCCTGCGCCCCATTCCGCTGGAAGCGAGCTGGTCCAGCCGACTGACATAGCTACGAGTCCTGAGACCATGGCCAGGCTGAGCACCTTGTGGATAGAGGTCAATGGACTACGCCCGGAGAATTTGGTTCTCCAGTGCAAGAAAGAGCCGACTTGCAGACCCCAGAGGGTTATTGCGAGCAAGATTGCCGATCTTGGAAACACAGTGTGCCATGCAGCCGAGTAAGAGATGAGACTCGGCAGTGCCGTTACCAAGGCCAGGGCGCAAATTCCACCCAGCCATATGGCCGGCTTAGGAAAGAACCTAAAACTCGCGTTTGGATTATTGCGAATCAAGATGTAACCCAAGGAGATAGCTATACCGAACATAGCTAGTCCTGAGAACGTAAAAGGGGTAGCGAAAGCCCAAACCGCGTCTGCTGAACCATTTCTAATCCAGTCCAGAACGGTTCGTTCTCGCGTTCCATCAAAAATAACGCTTTTTCGAATGGCAGCCCCAGGGGAGAAGTAAGAGATCAAGAATCCGATTATCAGTCCGGTAAGAGGAACAGCCGCTCTCCTAAGCAAAGTCTTGACTCGATCGTTTTGATTGCCCGACCTTGCTGCAAGAGCTAGCCCGATGATCAGAAATCCAAAAAAACCTGTGAATGAATAATTAGACAATCCGGCCAGAAATGCCAGCAGCGCCAATGTCAGGTTGTACGCCAGACCTTTTGTGTCGAATCGTCTGAAAATTGCTAACGACAGCCCCACCAAAAGCCAGTTACCAGCAGCGAGGGCAACTAGTCCCGGGTATCTCATAAAAACTTGGGCAACAAAAGATTGCTGCGTAAGGAATTCGTACCCCTCCCAAATTGGTAAGGCCGCCGGAGCAATCAGTGACACAACGAGGCTGAATGCCAAAATGTTTGACGTTAATCGAACCGTTCGGGGCGATAGGTCTTTGCTGAACAGCACTACGAGCTCTTTGATTACGAAGGACATGACAAGAAAGACCGTACAGAGAGAAATAGCAACGCCCCAACCTTGGCCCAGATTGATTGCAGGCCACCACGCGAAAGCGGCCTGAATAAGCTGAGAATAGGCTTCACCACTCCATGTTTCGTAAAGTGCAGACATGAGCCTCAGGGGATTGTTGCCACCCTGAATTAGCGCAGCACAATTGCAGTAACCATCTGCTACGAGCCTTCCATTGTTTCCGATTAAAGCGAGAAGCACCAGCGGCAAAATTAGTCCGACAAATGTCGGAAACACTCGATACCCAGCTATCTTCAAATTCATTTGCTTCGCTCCGTCGTCTTTGTGATGCATGCCCATGCCTCGCCGAACCCAACAAAAATACATTATCGCTTGTACAAAGGATCACAGAGTCGATTTTCGGCGCCCAGGTCGGCCTCGATTAGGGCGCCCGCTTGCAATCAACATGTTGTGGCTTATGGGTTTTCAGGACTTGCCCCCCGGACTAATATCATGACCGATTTAGGAAAACCCATTTGCAAGCTGTAGGAGTGAAGAATTCTGCTTAATCTAAGTGACGGCATTGGAGGTGATTACTTGACTCTTGTAGATCAGAAATTCAGCTTGGACCCTGAATGTCCTAGGTTTAGCTGTCCGCTAACCCGTAAGCGCTTGAGAGAGTGGTTCGGAATTCGTGTGGTTCGATGCGTTGGGCGGTTGCCCATTCTGAGAAGTTCGTCGAAAGCTTTTGGAGCCTCTTTGGGTTTGACTCGAGGCTAAGCAATAGCTCTCCAATCTGATTCCAGTTTTTGGTTGCTACGAAGTTGTCGGGGGAAATTTTAATGAGCGAATCTGGTAGGCAGGCGGTGTTGGATTGGATGGGAATAGCACCGCAAAGGAGAGCCTCAACAAGACTTGCCGGAAAACCATCCGAGACGGAAAGAGCAACGTGGTACTTGGAATGAGTTAATAGGGTTTTTATCTCTTCGGAAGTCAATGAAAACTTTGGGTGGGAAACAAGGTGAAGTGAAGAAGACTGCAGCTTTTTGATCTCCCTGGCGACGTCTTTTGTTACTGAAGTTAGGTGGATTTCGTAATCTAGAAGATGGTCCTGAATGCCCTCTAGCGCCTTCAAGACAGTGACCGCCCTACCCCAAGTTCCCCCATAGCCTTTCACGGTTATCTTTGAGCGACCAGCGATGGGGGGTGGTTCCCGAACATCGAATTGTAGAGAACCGGCGGCAGGCATGTGTCTCAGCAGCTCGCCCTGAAAGCCGTATTGGCGGGCGAGCTTGCCGTCTCTCTCGCACTCAGGAAAGATGCCGTCGACAAGACGCAGTGTCTGACGAATTTTAGCTAGATGTTTAGCATCGTTCTGAAACCAAAATAAGTCGCTTCCGTAGGGGGTGTAGAACACTTTTGACCTAGATAACAAGTCAGCTGGAAGTCGAGTGAGAGGGTATCCACCAGACTGCATTTCGTGAAAATGGACGATTTCGAATGGCCTTAGCTTTAAGAGTGAACGAAGGATCAAGGCCCTCAGTTTTCCTCCGAGGACCCTGTCCATGAGCCAAATTGGAAGAGATAATCTCGTCATCGATTTGCTCAGGGTGAAACACCGTGAATTCGTCGATAGCAAATCAACTATTAATTGATGAACTCTTCGATTCGGTCCCGATGGAAAAATCGTAATCTTAGCATTCATGCCGTTTACAGAGTCCAGCCAGCGAGCAAAGTGGATACTGTCCACCATGCCAATTGCTAGCACCCTGTTGGGTGCGCTTTGCTTTGACGCCATAGAAATGATGCTATCGGATAAATGGTCAGCAGCCCAAGATGCCAATGCTCACTATTTTTCCCGGACTCGCGGAGTCGCTGACTCGTGACCCAGCTTCCGAATCACGGCTCGAAAAGCAGTGTTAGAAGCAGAGCTTTATCTGCGCAACTTCAACACCTCTGCGCTGGCCTTATTTAATCGCATTCTTGACCACCGGGACCTTAATCTGGTGCACGGCAACTCCGCTGTCGCCAAACCATTCGTCGCAACAAGCCGTTGAGGTTTGCACCGGGATAGCACCCATTGCCATGGCTTCTAACATAGAGGTGCTAATTCCGTCACTCTCAGATAGGCCAACATATATCTTTGATTTTGCAAACATCTCAAGAACCTGTTTGTGGCTCATGGTTCCTTTACCGAATGCCTTTATCTCGAGCCCCGTTTTCTTGGCGACTTGTCTTGCTAGCTTCAACACAGACCTGTTGGCCGAATAGACGATGATCTTGTAGCCCTGCAGTTCTTCTGACATTTCTCTGACTGCCTCGAGGGATACTTTTGCCCTACCCACCCAACCTTGATAGCCCTTGAGAGCAATTGTTTTGCGTTCACTGGGGACGAGTCGTGGAATCGCGAAGTCAGGTTCAGAGAAGCCACCTGAGTTCGGTATGACTGGCATTGCTTGTCCAGTGAAACCCAGGTTCCTTGCAAGCACGACATCTCTTTCGCACTCTGCAGAATAAACATCGGCAAGCTGCAAAAGCTTTTGAAGTTTTGTTTTGTGTTTTGGGAACCGTTGGAACCAAAAAATGTCGCTACCCCAATTCGTGACCAGCAACTTAAGATCTTTTGGTTTTCCCTTAGATAGAGCCCTGAGGGTCACATAACCCGCGTTCTGAAGCTCCAGAGAATGAACAAGGCTTGGCTGGAAACTTCTAATCGCCGCTTTCAAAAGCGACCCACGAAAAAAATTTATTGGCGAACTTGTCTAAGACCCAAAGAGGAAGAGCGAAGTAGCGGGCCAGTGGGGCTAGTCGGAAGCTTGCTGCCTCAGAACTAGACCGCAATCTCTCAAGTTCGGGGTGAACTCTTCTATGAGGTGAACTTGGGAAGAGCAAGAAGTCAATGTCCTGTTCCCTAAACTGCGTCAGCCAACGTGCAGAGTGGATGCTATCCAGCATGCACACCACTAGAACTTTCTTTTGAATCATTCAGCCCCTTCCTCAAGCCTAAGAGCGAGTATCTTACCTCGCACTGAAACCTGGAGTAATAGGTGACACCTTTGTCCGCAAGAATTTCAATCAAGATTCTTAATTTCAAGCGTAGCTCTTCATAAGTACGGCATTGTTCTCATGACGTGATAGCAGCCATGCAATGTTTCGTCGCCAGTCAACGCGGCATTGACGCGTACGAACAGTGTGAATAACCCAGTTCTGACACCTCTAGTCCCACGAGATACTTTTATCGACCTCGCTAAACTCTAATGAGCTGGGTTTCCAGACTAAAAGCGCGACTTTAGCTTGTGTTGGAGGCTCTCGAGGCGTGACAAGACCGAGGTGTGGGGCTGAAGCTGGTAGCGGGCGATTTGTTACAGTGGGCAAGGCGATTACGGAAGGTCGGATTTATGGGTGATCCCACTGCTCAGGGGGGAGTTTTTTTTGCTAACTTTTCCAAGTTTCAATAGCGGGCAACATTGAATCGAGCGAAGGCGAAACCAACGTGCCATCCGGTAGTTTCTGAGTCTGCACGCGCGGCCTCATCACCTGATTCCGAGGGAGATTAACAACAAGAGCTCTGAGCTCTGGATTATTGACGAAGTCGGCAAATACTGTCAAAAAATGAGAAGTAGACGAAGCTTCTAAGGTCTCTATTTGGAAACTCCTCAGAACCTTAGGGAAGTCAGGCGACGACACGCCAGAGTCGGGCGTGGACCCGAAATGTCTGCCTTGAAAAATGTTATCTTGCATCAAGGAGATGGCCAAATATCCATTGGAGTTAAGTACGATAAGTTTTAAATTTGAGGTTTTCGTTGCCATGGTGTGTAGTTCTTGAAGGTTCATTTGCAAACCACCGTCGCCGGCTATACATAATATTTTTTTGTCTGCGTCGGCCAAGGCGATTCCCAGGGCTCCAGGCAAGCCAAAGCCCATCGAACTGGTCCCCGAAGAAGTAAGAACCCTTGCTCTTCCATCCCTCCTCAACGCCTGCATCGTAACCGTGAAGCTGCTGCCCATGTCTGTAACTATGGCATCAAAATTTTCAATCGCACCGGAGATTTCCAGCATTACTCTATACGCGTCAACTCCCTCCTCAGAGTCGCTCATTGCCTCCATGTTAAGGCTCCGTTCCTCTTTCAGAGCCTGAAGGCTCACAAGCCAATCGCTTCTCTCATTCGATGCCTTCAGCACCCCCAAATCGTCTTTGAGGAATGACTTAAGGTCGCATAAGATCTTCAGGTCTATTTTAATTGAATCCTTGGCCAGCTCCGCTTCATCAATGTCGACCATGGCCTTAAAGCTATCCGGCGAAAAATTGTCGGTCTGGTACCCAATGTTAGGGATGCTCAATCGAGACCCCAAAATAAGTAAGTAGTCCGCTTTTTGGATCGCGTGATTTGCGGCTCTCTCCCCCAGAATACCAAAATTGCCTATGTAGAGCGGGTTGTTGTGAGCGATCAAATCAGCGCCACTCCAGGTCGCAACTACCGGAATTCCTAGAGATTTAATCAAATCCAAAGCTCGAGCTTGGGATCCAGAAAGACGCACCCCATTTCCAAGCACCACCAAAGGTCGGCCAGATTTTGATAGCCCGTCGATTATCACCCGCTTTATTTCGGGAATTCGGTTTTTAAGGTTCGAGCTGGGCTGATTTCCAAAATTAGGTTGGGCGTCAAGGCCTATTTCGGCTTTAAGCACTTGGATGTTTAGCGGAACCTCTAGCCAAACTGGTCCCATTCTGCCTGATATCATGCCCGCGTGCATGCTTGGTATGAGCTGTCCCACTGAACTAGATTCCAGTCTGACAAATTTGGTGACTATTGAGCCAACTAGGTTCTCTGTGAGCGACTCCTGAACCCCTAGTTGTCTCAGGTTAGAAGTGGCAGGTGTTATAAATTTTTGAGGGACTTGCCCTGAAAGGCAGAACATAGGAATTGAATCTTGAAAGGCACCCAGGACGCCAGTTATTGTGTTCGAAACTCCTGGTCCGTTAGTAACGAGGACCGCAGCTGGGCGTCCGTAGTATCTGAAGTAGGAGTCTGCCGCCATCGCGCACGACTGCTCGTGCAGCATAAAATGCACTCTTAGAGTATTTTGCCTTGCCAGAGCATCTAAAATGTGTGCGGACGCACCCCCTGCGATTGCAAAGCAGTCGGTGTAACCCAGATCTACAAGATCCTGGACTATAAGCTCCGCTACGTTCACATCGTCTCCAGGTCTCTTAAGAAGGTCATCGTACTTCGCCAATCAGTGAAACGAAAGCCCCTGTCATCAATGTAAATAAATGCTCTGGGTTTTTCGGCAGTGACGTCTGACACGAAATTGCTTAGTCCCTTTTCCTCAAGCCACATCCAAACAAGCTCGGTCCCAGTTTTGCCTCCGACCAAGGGTCTGTCTTCTTTAGCCTTTGCCGTAAAAACCACTATTTTAAATGTCTCAGAAATGCTGCGAAGTGCATCCGCAGAGCCTGAAATTACAGCCCCGTAGCAAGTCCCATCATGGAAACCTAAATGGTCGTCATGCAAAACTCCGTCAAAATCTATCGCGCAGATTGGCTGGTCAATGTTAAAACCTGGCGGGAACGAAGGGTCCATCAGTTCACTTTCAGAATCAGAGTGTCTTCCTGAGCAAACTCCATTGAATCAATAACGACTTTTAAAATCTCATATTTCGCTATGTCGCCGGGAACTGTGGCGAGGTGCGCCCGGCCTCCGACTACTTTGCCAACACCTCCTGACAAAAACATTATTATCGATTCATTGTCAAACCCATTAAAGTCCGACAGGTTATTTATTTTTTGAATCTTAATGGGAGACGAAAATCCGTAAATGTCGAGAGGAGGGCTGCCTGCGTTGCTGTCAATCCATAGATGGCTGGAGTCTCTCGCGAAATAATTTTTTTGACTCTCGTATCCAAGCGCCTCTCTACCGTGATCATCAAACAACCTAACTAGATCTCCCTTGTCGTTAGGTGTCTCCACCTCAAGAAGAATCACGTTGTCACTAATCGCTCTGCTTTGGTGAAACAGTCCCCTTCGAATCATCTGCTTGTCGGGAGCAGTAATCACCTTGCTGTCGGCGATAAAACCGAGTTCTATTGAACCGCTCAAGATCACGAGGCCAGTGGTTTTCTGTGGGTGAGCATGCATCGATGTGCTGAAACCCTTATTTAGATGAAGAACCCAGAGAGCGACGTCTTCGGATTCGTAGGCCAAGTACTCATAACCCCAAGGTTTATTGACTGCATTTTCTCGAAACAAGTTGGTCTCCTAAAGATTCTCTACTTCAGCCAGGGTCCTCTCCATCCAGATACCCATGTAATCGTAGTGAGGCGATGAGACAATGTTCGAGGACACCACCACAGGTTCGCGGGAGTAGGTCGCGCCAGAATTCCTTATGTCTGCTTCTAAGGAGTAATAGCCCGCGATAGTTTCCCCTCTTGTTATCTCTGCGGAAATAAGCAATTGGGCTCCATGACAAGTCGAGGAAATAATCTTCCCTAGGTTGTTCCAATTTTTAATAAATTCTACCGCCTCCGACTTTTGCCTCAATTTTTCAAGAGACTTCACGCCGCCTGGAAGAAGCAGCAAATCCCAACCTTGCAAAACCTCCTCATTTCGGTCTAGAAATTCCTCATAAGTCCAATGACAAGGCATGTTTAAGCCAAAAATGCCGTATGTTCGACCTAGATGATCTCGGCTGTCAGATACAATTTTCACCTCGTATCCAGCGCCCAAAAGTCGATAGTAAGGGTACACGAGCTCATGATCCTGAAAGCCGGACCAGGTGAGTATCACTGCTTTTCTCATAGCGCTCCAATTTGTGGACGTTCTGGGGGAAATTATGGATAAAGACTACACCTTCACTTCAAGTGCTGACAAAACGACCTCCAGAGAGGACCGTCTTGGGGAGTATCCAACGCAATTTTCCGTTTTGGCTGGCACATATTCTAACTTGCGGCCTGAAATCGGTGCAGGCCCACTTGCGGAGACGGAAATAGCCAACAAACCGGCGCCCATCAGGGTTTCTAAAAGCTGATTTTTACTAACAGGACTCAATGAATAAAGTTCAGAGATCCCTTTGGACTCTTCATTATTTCGGAGTGCCGTCAGAAGAAGCACCAGCTCCTCTCCTCCGCAGTAATCGCGAACAACGTCCTCGGTGTCTGTCTCAAAAACTGATCTTGAGGCGAGAGCTAAACTTAAGTCACCAACTAGCGATCCCGGGAAAAATTTGCCGCTTGAATCAGCGAATCCGTAGACCCTGATATCGGAGATGGCCATTGATTCTTCCTGGTGTCTTCTCTCAAGCTCCAACTTAATGTCTCGGTAAATATTCTCGCTTTTATTCTCATAAGCCGGAGCTGCAATTCCGCTGCTCATGCTGTAGTACCTCCGAGCTTGCCCGCGTTTCAACATTTTACTAATCTCAAAGTCCCATCGAAGGCTAGCCTTTCCCAAATCCACTAAATGTTCACGGCCTAAGCTCGGATTACCTGTTCCAATAAAATTGAAAATCTCTTGGAAGTGAATTGTTTCGGTTTCGAAATCATCAAGACTTTTAAAAAAAAATTGACCGTCTCCCTTGGGCTCAGCCAGGTCTTCGGGACGCCTCGTGAAAAGATGGAATTTATCCATGGGTCTGACGAAATTGCGCTGGGCAAGGAGGGATTGGAAAATAGAGCTTGAGGCTCCCAAAACTGCTATTTCTGTCACTCCCAAAGCTTCCAAGGCGCGGAGTCTCTAGCCCAAAGGTCGTTGAGGATTTGCGACTCTCTCTGGGTGTCCATTGGTTGCCAAAAACCATCGTGGTGAAAGCTTCCAAGTTTCCCCTCTTTTGCTAGATGCCGTAGGGGGCGCTCCTCCAGAACATCGTCGGACCGCAACAGGGAAAACAACTCTGGTTCAGCGATCATGTAACCAATGTTCACATCTTCGGAACTTGGCGGTTTTTCTAAAAACTCAATTACTTTTCCACTGACATCTCTCGACACGACCCCAAAACGACTGGTTGGCCTAGTAGTAGTTATGGTGAGGGCAGATCGAAGCTCCTCGTGCTTTTTCACCAGTGCCGAAAGATCAACATTCGCCAGTCCATCCCCGTAAGTCAGAAGAAAACGCTCGTCACCTATGTACTTCTGTATCTTCTTGATCCTCCCTCCAGTCATCGTGAGAGGTCCCGTATCGGCGATCGTAACTTCCCAATCAGACTCACCATGAGATCCATGAAATTTAACTTGCCCCATGCCCTCCAGTCGCGTTGTGAAGTCAAGGTTTCTAAAACTGTAGTTATAGAAATAGTCTCTAATCACATCTCCTCTGTAACCAGTGCACACCACGAACTCTCGTATTCCTTGCGACGAGAGTATTTTCATTAGGTGCCAAAGGATGGGCTTTCCACCAATCTCAACCATGGGCTTTGGTCTGAACTCTGTTTCCTCGCGCATTCGAGTACCAAGCCCGCCGGCAAGAATTACAGCTTTCATGTTTTACCTTTCAAGTAGCTTTTCTTATCGTAGTAAACTCGAGGTCGCTAAAGAAATTTACTGGAGGCCCTTTGTCCCGATCTGAAATACTAAATCTAGCCAGCAACTTCTTCGATGCCGCACCTCCTCCAAAGTTTATCGCTGGGGAAAGTGCGGTGCCGGTTTCGGGTAAAGTGCTGGATGGCACAGATATCGCCGCATTGGTTGACGCCTCTCTTGATGGCTGGCTTACAGCAGGCCGCTTTCATGACGACTTTGAAAGGGCGCTTGCAAAGTACGTTGGCGTCAGGAATGCTCTATTTGTCAATTCGGGATCGAGCGCAAATCTTGTCGCTTTAGCGGGGCTCACAAGCCCAAAGCTCGGCAAACGCGCCCTAAAGGCGGGAGACGAGGTAATTACTGTCGCGGCGGGGTTTCCAACAACAGTAAATCCAATAATTCAAAATGGGATGATTCCGGTTTTTGTCGATGTGGAACTTGGTACTTACGATGCTGTAATCGATCAGGTGCGGGAGGCCATATCTCCGAAAACTCGAGCCATTATGATGGCGCACACTTTAGGCAACCCGTTCAACGTTGACGCGATCAAAGCTATTTGCAAAGAGCACAATCTTTGGTTAATCGAGGACTCTTGTGACGCTCTCGGCAGCACATACGGCGGCAAGCGAACAGGAAGCTTCGGGGATACCGCCACAGTCAGTTTCTACCCGGCACACCACATAACCACTGGCGAGGGAGGCGCTGTTTTTGTCAACAGCCCACTTGTCAAAAAACAAGTCGAGTCCTTTCGTGACTGGGGCAGAGATTGTTATTGCGCTACTGGACATGACAACACTTGTAAGAAGAGGTTTGAATGGCAGCTCGGGGACCTACCTAGGGGATACGACCACAAGTACATCTACAGTCACATCGGATATAACTTGAAAGCCACTGACATGCAGGCTGCACTGGGACTTTCCCAGATGAAGAAGCTGGATACATTTGTTCAAGCCCGTAAAGATAATTTTGAGTACCTCAAGAAATCATTCGAAAGCCTCAACGATTTCATTTTGCCAGAGGCCACGCCAAATTCAGATCCCTCCTGGTTTGGTTTTGGTCTGACAATCAAGCCTGAGAGTGGAGTCGACCGAACTGCGCTTTTGAAGCATCTTGACGAGAGAAAGATCGGCTCTCGACTCCTTTTTGGGGGGAATCTATTAAAGCAACCCGCCTACAGAAATGTGGAGCACAGAGTTATTGGAGAGTTGAATAACACCAACCTAATCATGACTAATACCTTCTGGCTTGGAGTCTATCCAGGACTGACCAAGGAGATGCTTGACTATGTGGGCTCAGTGGTTCACGACTTTGTGGAGAAAAATTCCTAATGCACTTCTTCGTTACGGGGCACACTGGATTTAAGGGTTCCTGGCTGATTGCGCTTCTAAAGTCAAAGGGTCACGAGGTTTCCGGGTACTCATTGGCGGCAGTGGAAGGAGGTCTTTTTGACCTAGCCAAACTAGATCAAGACCTCAAGCATCACACGATCGCAGATATTCGAAACTTGGAGAGCCTTAGCCTCGCTCTTACCTCAGCTAAACCGGACGTCGTGGTGCATTTGGCGGCGCAGCCGCTGGTCCTTAGGTCTTACGAAGACCCAGTCGAGACGTACACAACCAATGTCAACGGCACCCTAAATGTCCTGCAAGCGATTACTCATCTATCATCGCCTCCCATAACTCTTGTGATAACCACGGACAAGGTATATCGAGATACCGGCAAGGGTTCTTACTCTGAATCGGACGCACTCGGCGGTCACGATCCCTACAGTGCCTCCAAGGCAATGGCAGATATCTTGACTCAAAGTTGGGCTGAGACCCATCCCTTGCTTCCGCTGCACTTAGCCCGCGCTGGAAATGTCATAGGGGCATTCGATCTCTCTCCAGACCGGCTCTTACCCGACGTCCTCAGGTCTCTGGCGGGGAACAGCATTCTATTGGTTAGGTATCCCGATGCCGTTCGTCCTTGGCAACACGTTTTGGACTGTCTAAGCGGGTATCTGAGTTTCATAGAGGGAATAGCAGAGGGTCGACGGCTACCGATCGCCCTCAACTTTGGGCCCGATCCTGAAGGCATACGGAGTGTTTCAGATGTTCTTCGAATTGCCTCGAGTACCTTCCCGGAACTCAGGCTAGAAGTCACTCAAACTCCAACGCTGAAGGAAACGGGAATGCTTACCTTGAATTCTGAACTGGCCCATAAGCATTTAGGCTGGCGGAACAAGATTAATTTCGAGGATGCTGTAAAGCTTACTTTCTCCCGCCCGGACGGCACGACTCGAGCGTCGGCCTATCGGGACGTTGGCGCTTTTTTGAAGCATCGAACCTAGAGGCGGTTTCAATATGATGTCTAATACATCCATCAGGTCGCGAAACCACACTCCTAGGCCAAATACTCTTTCAAAGGACCCCTGTAAACCTAATGCCCTAGATGTCAATGATGTCAGAGGTTCGATTTGGGGTGTCCAGTGATAATTAGAGAGCTCCGCCATGCGCGAGAAATTATCGGGGAGTTAGCTTGTCTCAAACAGGATTTGGTTGTTTTTCTGGGCATCTACAATTCCGCCGAGTTTTTCTCGAAACTGGAAAAATGGCTTCCCCGTTTGGACACTAAAGGTGCACCTATGCTGGTCGTGGACAACCACTCGTCTGATGAAACCTGGGAATGGGCAAAAGAGCGACTAGGGCAATTGCTCGAGGGAAAGCCAGTCGTATTCGTGCGAAATCCAGTGAACTTGGGTGCGACTGGGTCCCTTGCTCTTAATATGGACATTTTGGCGGGAGCCAAGTGGGTGATGACGCTGCATCAAGACGATGAATATTTGCCGACTCATGTGGAAGAGCACAAAAAGGTCATCCTTACGGCCCCGGTCAACTTGGGAATGATTAGCTCAGAATCTAGAAGCGTTAGCCCAAAAGGCAAGACCTTGAGCTACCCCAGGGGGGCCTGGTTTTTGGCGTCCATGGCCAGCCCGGCAGACATCTTTATAGCGCACTTGAAGAATCACTCGTATCCGTTTTCTGGGGCTACCTTTAGCATAAAAATGCTTCAGGAAATCCCGATCCTATGGCACAGCACTGCTTTCCCTGACACCGAAATGGTGCTGAAGGCCCTTCCGAAATGGGGGTTTCACTACATCCCTAAATCTACTGTCAGGTATTTGGAGAACCCAGCAAGTGAGTCTCACGCCCTAAATGGTTACCAAAGAGACCTGGGGGCTTTCTTGGCTCTTGTTCGCGTGTTTCGCTGTCAAGAATTTTCAATACTTTTACGAACCCTTCCTTTAGAACAAGTTCGCGACTTCTCAA
>Ga0209491_10004776_pt1 | contig 20527 bp, 15 predicted proteins | sample BON02_FD_187213 | JGI IMG/M metagenome (GOLD analysis project Ga0209491, IMG submission 187213) | Freshwater microbial communities from Lake Bonney liftoff mats and glacier meltwater in Antarctica - BON-02 (SPAdes) (version 2) | ecosystem: Environmental > Aquatic > Freshwater > Ice > Glacier... | reverse complement strand
CATGCCAATGAGTGCTTTCCCTGCCGGGAAGAATCCCAAAAAAATGATCGGAAGCGTGAGCAATCCACAGAGCCAAAGGAGGAATCCCCGGCAAACCCGGTTGCCTGCGGGAGAACGCGAAAAGACGTTAGGCAACTGCGGCGCAAGAATCAGCGTGGACTGGAGCACCCCGACAATGCTTGAGGCGATGGCAAATGCCGCCAGTTCGCGTTCGGCTCCCGGAGTTCGCGCCAGGACACCGCTTCGAAAGAGCTCCGAGAGCACGGTAAAGAACCCGACGATCACCAAGGGCCAATAAAAGGCTCCGTAGTGGATCGGCGGATTCCGAATCGCCGGACCGTTGCGCATGTTCAGGGGTCGCTTGAAAGACTTCTTAGCTTTTCCACAGTGATATCGGCCAGGACCTGCCCGCCCTCCGGCCCCACGGGGCTGCTGGCAAGCACCGCACCGTATCCTCCTCCGGCTGCCGCGCGCGGACTCGGGACATAAGTGCCGCCGCCTGCCAACTGAATCAAAAAGGTCTGAACGAAGGGGCTCCGCAGTTTGATCTGAATGCCGTAATCAAGAAAATATTCGAAGGGATTGCTGGCAAAGGCAATATCCCCCAGGCGAACAAAGTGGCATTCGGCGGGCATCGTCATGCCCCGTCCGGCCTGCTGCTCGTCGAAGCGTTTTTTGACTCCGGCATGCCATGCGGCACGGCGAAACACCTTCGTCGTCTCGACATACCAGCGCGGCTCGTTTTTCAGGGCGGGATTTTCCGCAAGTTTCTGTAGTTCCGCCTGGTAGGTCTTCAGGAGTGCGCCGGACTGGACATCAGCATCTGCGGCCTGCTCGGCGGAGATGACCGCTGTGGGAAGGTTCAGCGTTTCAACCTCATGGTGAAGAATGGGATTGGGCACAGCCGTTTTGGCGATGGCCGGCAGGATTTTTTCGACAGCATCGGCGATTTTTCGACCGATATCCTCTTTCTGGGTTTGGCCGCGGAGTTCGAGCATGCGGTTGTGGGCGGCATTCCCATGGATCAAATGCGATGTGAGATCCCCCGCCGCACTGCACTGGGGCAGGAGAAAAACTTTGTCCCCCAACCTGCGGGACAGCTCCTGCCTGGTTTCATGCCAAAAATCAGAAGAAAGCAGGTAAGATTGTTCGCTCTCCTGGGAGGAACACGGAAGATTCACGACCACCCCTGTGAGGGCTCCGCTGGAATCGTAAGTTGCCAAGAGATTGACACTGTGATCCTCGTGGCCTTCAATATTGCGGAAAATCTCCTTGGACTCGGGTGTTTTGAGTCCATACATGTAAGATTTTCCCGTGCTGCCCACCCAGCGGCGATTCCAAGCCACCACGGCGTAATCCATGCCGTAGGCCACGCGCCCCGGCTTGCGCGCCGCCCGAGCTTTCTTGACACATTGCGCGAGCGTTTCTGCCACAAACGTCCGGTATTCCGGCACGGTCATGGCTGGTGTCGGAAAGCCTTCGACGGCAGATTCGCCCTGAGGCGTCCCTCCAGCCATGGTTGCCTCATTTCTGGCCTCCGGGGCCGAGTGCGAATGCGTGGCATTCAAAATCACCGCTTGAGGATTCAAATCCGGGAGGAGTTTTGAAAGTTTTTCCCGAAATTCCTCACGTAGTTCATTGGAGATATTGATCAGATCGACGCTAAGAAAAACGACATCCTCTTTTCCGGAACTCAACGCTAAGGCCGTCGCGGTGAGCGGATTTTCAACTCCTTCGGAAAGACGCACATGAAACTGACCGGCCATGATCACTGGCAACTTGGGCGGGGTGATGTCGCAGGACGCCCAACCGATTTGAATCTGCTCGGGAGACTTGGAGGCCGGGGATTCCGCGTTTGCGATGATCGAATGGGGATTCATAAGGTTAAAAAGAATTCCGAGAAGGAGGACCGAGATAAATTTTTTCATGGATTGGAAACGGCTATCCCGCCGCGACTATGAAAACCGAATTTTCAGACACCTATGCAGCAGGTAATGAAGACGTTCGGCAGGCAGTAGAAAGGCCTCTGCGGGAAATAGGCGCCCCGACCAGAGCTTTCAAGACCACCGGACTGATAGATCATCGTAGTATAAAAACCTTTTGGGGCTCTGGGGCGTCCACTTATTTCAAAGGCTCACATGGGCATAGCGCGACATCTACCTCTCCCCGCACCATGGTCGTGTAGGTGATCCATGTCCCCTTGGGAGAAAATTGCGGGTGCGGGTCCAGATGGTTGGTATCCCTTGAGCAAGCGGGTGGAGTCAGACGATACAGATTTTCTGGAACTTTGGGTTGGGGCATCGCCGTCACGATGTGTTGTTCCTTTTTCTCAACCCGATCGTAGAAAAGAATCTGCACGGGCTCAGTCGCCCACTTGTAGGGGTTTTCGTCGGCACACCAGTAGCGTCGATCCGCCGAGCAGTGGGCATGACACATCGAGCGGTTCCACACATGCGTCGTCTCCAAGGTGTGGGGATCCGCCTCAAACGTGCCCTTGCTGTAATCCACCCAGCAAAGCGTCCCGTCTTTCGCCCACCACTCGTGGGTGCAATTGGAATTGTGGGCATACCAGTCCTTGGTGCTCACGGCCTCAAATCGGGTTTGCTGGATATCCATCAACCAGAGCCGGTGGTTGAGGCCGAAGCGCTGGCCGGTGATTTTGTCGCTCCAATTGTCTTGCGAGATAGAAAAGAGGTTCGGATCCACGGGCGAAAACTGCGCGTGGTCGTGATGGTTTGCGAAGGTTTTGAGAATAGTGACCTCGCCGGTTTGGATGTCGCCGATTCCGACCCACCAGAAGTTGCCAAAATCCCCATCCAGCAGGAAGTGTCTTCCATCGGCGGACATTGTGAGATGCGTGACAATCCGCCCAAAATGGCGTCTACCGATCTGCTCTTTGCTAAGGGCACAGACCACCTCCACCTGTCCGTCGAGATTGAGTTTGTAAACGCTCGATCCCATGCAGAAATACACCGCATCGCCTTCCGGTGCGACCATTGGAGACCCACTGGTGAAGCCCGCTTGCGGAAAGTGTTTGATCACCGGATTCTCTGGATCCAAGGAAACGCATCCCAGCGTGGGGGTTTGATTCGGAGGGAAGCTGGTGTAAAACCAGAGCCATTTCTCATCCGGGGAAACGCTGGAATTCGTGAAATAAAACGATTGCTGCAAGGGAGCCACGCGCTCCTTGAGGATGTAGCTGACAACCCCGGAGACCGGATCCTGCCAGCGTTCGAAAAATGGGTGTTTGGCCAAGGAATAGGGATCGGTTGGTGTGCTCATTGGGTGGTTGGTGAAGGTTTGGGAAGAATGATGCTTGGGTCTTTTTTGAGCTCAAGGATCAACCAGTCGGAGGCCGACTTGGCATCCAGAAGTCTCAGGGCGCACTCGCGTACGAAAGAAATCCTTAAAGCGCCATTCGCAAGAAGATGAGGCTCAAGCAGGGGGTATTGATCCCACGTATTGATGACATGGGACCGCGTCGCGACGGGCATAACCTCGTTGCTCTCCGTGATGCTGAAAAGTTCGAGCACAGAGGGGGAACTCACGCATTGCATTCCCGCAAGCTCTTCGCAAGCATGGAAAAGCGTGCAACACTTCAACCCCTCGCCGATTATTAAGACCTTGCCGTTCCATTCCCGCAGGCGTGCATAGGGGCTGTTTGCCGAGCAAGGGGTTAATTCTTTTTCATGCCCTTCCATGAGTTTTGCCGCCAGTGGGCCGATGGCGGCAATGCTGTGCGTGGGGTGAAGTCCACGCAAAACTCCAGCTCGTTTGAGAAAGACATTGGACAACGTCCCCACATTCGATGGTGTGAGAATTTGATGAAAGACCGGTTGCCGGGCCGTCACCACGCTAAAGGTGTGGGTAGGAAGCGCCAAAGTGCCCTCCGGGCCAATCGCTTCCAACAAAGCGTCGAGAACAGCGTCCGCACCGCCCTCCACTGGTCCGAGCTTGCGGAGGGAACTGTGCACAAGGATCAAGTCGCCCTTGGCCAGACCCGCGTGCCGGAACGCGGTTGTCAGTTGGTTTTTGGACAGCATATTTCTGCGGCAATTATTCCGTCGGCAGGACCGGCTCAGGCAGTTGTTCGATCACGAACTCACTGATGTCTACAGCCGTGCGTGCCACGATGTAGCTGCCGCCCCATCCCGCAAAGACTGGGATTTCCCACTCTTCGGTCTCTCCTGTTTCCAATGCCAAACGAACTTTCAGCACCTTCTCGCCGACATCCACGGAAAAGGTGATCCATTCTCCCTGGGGGAGACTCATAAATCCGTTTGTTGGCAGATCGACGGTGAAGCCCACGCGGGGATCACCTAAATAGGTTTGCCTGTCCGCAGGGTCAAGGTGGCAGGTGCTTGTTTTAATCTCGGTCTTGGTGACGCCGACATAATACCAAAGATAGTGTGCTTCGTCCCGCCCGCCCCCGCGATTTTTTACTGCGATGATCATGTTGCATTCTTGATCGTAACGAAAGCGAACAGTGGTCCGGTAATCGATCAAATAGGGGACCCCGTCGGTGGCCTCTCGAAAAATCGCTTGTGACTCCATCCATCTTTTGGAGAGGAAACGCGATCCCCCTTCCTCGACGATGAAGGATTCAGGCCCGAATCCCTCCACCTGCCCCAAAGGAAGAGCGGAAAAATCGGACTTCCAAATGACATCCGCGGCGTAGATGGGAGGTGTGAGAACCATCCCAAGGGCGAGGGTGGAAGACAACAAACGAGTGAGTCTGATTATTGGTGATTTCATAGATATCGGTCTGTGTTTTGGAGTCGGTGGGTTTGTTAGCAGTTTACACTTTACACTTGCTAGATCTCGTCTTGCGCAATTCTTCGAGAATCACGTGATATAAAGGAAGGTTCTCTGCCGTAGCGGGGATGAATTCAAACAGACCTGCTCCGGAGTTTCCGGGGGGGGGCAAATAAGTATTCAGGGAATTGAATATTGGGTTGATGGTCTTGGTTCTTGGATACGATCGCAGTCGATTTGATTATTAATAAAATCAAGGAAAATAGGCAATACTAAAAATCAAGAACGATCAAAAATGAAAAAAAGGAGGGTGGATCCCCGAAATCGGGCAGTTTTTGTCCCATTTTGTATGGGCGAGCAGAGCTGAAAAGAGAGTTTTAAAAAGCTTGCGCCGCGAAAACAATACAATTATTAATAAATTATGTTCTTGGAAATCCGCGCAAAACAAAACTCGGCCGCGGTCGTAGTGATCATTCAACATTGGTTGAAGCGGGCTTCAAAACAGCATCCACGTTAACTAGCGATTTTGGCTCCGCTTGCATCCGGATGAACACTCATAAAGCGACTCAAAACGACGTTGCCAAACTGGCAGGCGTTTCCCAGTCTCTTGTCTCTCTGGTGCTGAGCGAATCAGTGGCCCCGGTAGCGGACGAAACCCGGGAGCAGATCTTGGAAGCTGCCCGGAAGCTTGGATATCCACTCCGTGGCGGACGAAAAATTTCACGTGGACGTAGGCTGTTGGCTTACATCCGTCCGTCAGTTGATCGGGAACGCGCCTTCGATGGCAGGGTTCTCGATTCGTATGATCAATTTTATAATCAAATCCAAAACTACTTGGTCGAAAAAGCCTACATGGCGGATTTTGAAATGATCGTGCGACCCTATACGCGTCCGGTCGAAGTGACGCATTGGCTCATCGAATGGGGGGTCGAGGGAGTTTTTTGGCACTCCAATGATCTCTCTCTGGCTGGTTGGGTAGCTGATCGTTATCCTACCGTGCAAATCAATCGGCACTTGAAAATTGCAGCCGACGCGGTCCTGCCGAATCAAGAAGAAATTATGATGCAGGCCATCAACCATCTTCGTCTAAACGGTCATGACCGTATTGCCCTGGTCTCTCAGGGGCGTACCGACACGACGGGTCATGAGCGTGCTCGAGCCTATCTTGCCTGCATGCGGCAGTATCAAGGACCTGGCTATGAGGAGTGGGTGAACGAAAAAGACTTGGATAAAATCGTGGATCTTTTGGTCGCGAGATCCCCCTCTGGCCCTACCGCTTTGATTTTAGGGGACATGCAGGCATTGTACCTTCAAAACAAACTGCGCCGCGCCGGATTTTCGCTGCCTGACGATCTGAGTATGGTTGGCATTGATAACATTACCGCCTCTGAGTTTTCCAGCCCGCGTCTGACTTCGGTTGATCTGCAGGTCGAGGAAATCGTCAATGCGGCGGTTTCGGCCATGACTTCGCGTCTCAATGGAGCATCGGGTGCAAGGAAGAAAGTTGAAGTCAGTCCGCGATTGGTGTCGCGGGACTCTGTGGCTCTGAGAGGACACGCCGGGGTCATTCCCTCCCGTAAGGTGAGAAGGCAATCCTAATCTATGCAAATTTCCCACCGTTTTCGTCGCAGGTTTAATCATCCTGCCGGAGCCGTCAGCGGGCTGTATGATCCCTTCGAACGGAAACGTCTGGAGTTCTGCCTTCTCGCACATTTCGGATATACCTATACCGGCTGGGATCCCGAAGGACGCTTGTGGTTTTGGGAACAATGTAATGTGCCCCGCAATCGTACGGGATCGGGCGTTTCGGTCGGGTCACACCTTGAGGGGCATACGATGACTTATTTGGAACAACTGATACCGGGGGAGCAAGCGGTGCTCAAACCTTTGGCGGGCCATTGGCCGGTCGAGGGCCTAGGTCAGCGTCCGCATTTTCATCCCCAGCTTCTTTCGGGAGGCGAATGGATTCTCTTTACGGCGGGTGACGAACATTTCCGGCAGCAACTCTTCTTGCTCGACGTCGCCGATCTCCGGTCGCTGGATCCCTTGGACCGGTCGCTGCTGCATTCAGACGGACTGAATGATCTTCACACTCCCGCACTCTTAGAAATATGAACCTCGCCTCAACTCACATTCGCCCTCTCAATATGAAATTTTTCCCCTCTTTTATTTTTCGTTCCAAGCTAGGTCAATGGATGGCCGTTTGCATGGTGATATTCTTCGGAATCGCCTCGCCGATAACAGCCTCGGCAGACCCGGCTACCGGGGCGGTGAATCTGGTGGAAGACGGACAGGTCCGTGCCCGGCTGTTTTTACCCGAGACCCTTGGGGGGCCGCTTGAATTGGCACAAGAGGAATTGCGTGCGTATTTTCAAAAAATGACAGGGCAGGAATTACCTGTATCTGATCGGGCGGCGAAGGCTTTGCAGAAGGATGATGTTGGCATCCGCTTGGTGGTTCGGGACGAGAAGGAGTGGAAGGGCAAGGAGTCCGCCCAAGCCTTTGTCATCGAGGAAACCGCCATTCCCAAAGCGGGGAGCCCGTGGGTTGGAGTGACCATTGCGGGCAATACGGAAATGGCAGTGCTATACGGCGTTTATCAGTATCTTGAGGACCAAGGGGTGCGTTGGTTTTCCCCCGGAGAAATCGGTGAGAATGTTCCGGAAAAAAAGACGGTTGCGATCTCCCCCCGCCGTCAGGAGTTTAGTCCTTCTTTTCTGGAACGTGGGCTCGATCTTTCGGGGACCCCAAAAGACCATTTTGATGTTTCCGATCCGGAGCGATACCGAGAGGAGTTTCAACATGATTATGCGCTCTGGCGCCTTCGCAACCGGCTCATGTTTCAGCGATCCATCAACCGTGGGGTGGAGTTTGATTTCAATCGGGTATCGCAAGCCTCGGGGCACGGAATTCTTCCCGCCGTCCTGAAGGGGGTGGATTTTGCCCAGGAGCCGGAACGTTTTTCGATGTTCACTAAAGACGGCGAAACTAAGCGCTGGGCGAAAGGAGGCCAAATTTGCTTCACCAACGAAAAAAATGTGCAACAGGCTATCGACAGTGCGGTGGCGTTTTTTGAGAAACAGGCTGCCACCCCCAAGGACCGGAATACCGATCTGGATGAAGTTACGGATAGTTTTCCAATGGGATTGTCTGATACGGGGGGGATTTGCGCCTGCCCGGCTTGTACGGAAGTGGCGGGCCTGCAACCCAATAGCAAGGACCGTCTGGTTTGGTCATTTTATAATCAAGTGGCCCGCGGCTTGAATAAACGGCTGCCAGGCAAGAAAATTGGTCTTTACGCACCCTATTTCGAACTCACCCGTCCTCCTGCCGATGTGAAAATTGAACCGAATATTGTGGCGGTGAGTTGCCGAGCGCTAGCCTGGAGTGAGGCCCCGGAAGATGCGCCGTATTACCCATACACCAAATCACACAAGGAAAACACGGAAGCGACCAAGGCGGCTGGTGCGGAGATGCGGGTCTATAATTATTCAACTTGGAACGGAACTCCCCAAATGCTGAGTCTCTTGGATACAGCAGAAGCAGATCATGCGCTGGGAATCCGCCATTTTCATACCGAGGTCATGAATCGCAACGAGCAAATCTGGCCGATTCTTTGGGTTTTGTCGCAATACACCTGGGATAGTTCCCAAAACACTAGAGATTTGCTGAAAACGTTCACCCGGGAATACTACGGAGAGAAAGGTGGGAAAGTGGTCCTGGATTTGATGGAACGGCTCGATGCCAGCAGCCGGACCCTGCCGCGGATTGTTTACGGAGGGTTTGCCGCCACCCAACAGATGATGGGTAACGGCCTGGCTGAAGATGGCCGTCGTCAACTGACCGATGAAATCAATAAGGCCAAAGGAAAGGAAAAAACCCGCTTGGAGCTTTTTCTTGTCACGTGGGAGATGTTTGCCCAAGCCGCTCAGGTTTATCAGAGTTATACCGAGGCGCTGAACGAACGGACGCCGGAGTCCATTGAGCGGTATCAGAAAGCACTGGCCGATTGTGAGCAATTTTGGACGAAAGACAAGGTGGCAGAAACCTGTTCGCCGAGGGTTCTCGCAAAACTTCAGGATCTGGGCGAGGTCGCGGCGACGGTCACGCCGCTCGGCCTTCCCGAACTAAAGGACGAAAAGGTTTGGAAAAGGGAGTTGTTTGCTCGGAATGAGGTGCCCAAGGCGATCCCGAACCTCTTTCCTTTGCCGGAATTATGGAAATTCCGCCTCGATAATAAGAACCTTGGACTGGAAGAAGGATGGGAAAAAGTGGCCTATGACGATCGTGGTTGGAATGGAATTTCCACTTGGAATGTTTTTGAGCGACAGGGCTACAAAGGAGTGGATGGGCGATTTTGGTATCGGACAAAGTTCTTGGCTCCGGATTTCCCCAAAGGAAAAACCATAATGCTGCGTTTCGGAGCCTTGGACGACGATGGCGATATCTATATCAATGGAAAACTGGCCCATTCACGGCATCTCATCATGCCCGACGACTGGCAAACTTCGTTTGCCTTTGATGTCACCGACTTTATCCAAACGGGAAAAGAAAATGTGATTGCTGTGCGCGGATATGATGCCTTCGGAGCTGGTGGAGTCTGGAGACCGGTCGCTCTTTACACGGAGTGAGCAGGGTTCAGACGGGAGAAAAATAGCACAGAAAAAATTATGAAATCGCAGACTGTTTGTTTGGCTCTGATTGGAGCTGGTAATCGTGGATCGGGAATTTTTGGAGCCTATGCCCTGGATCAGCCGCAGCGGGCAAAATTTGTTGCTGTGGTGGAACCGGAGGTGGAGCGGCGAAGGGCCTTTTCTCGGGCTCATGACATCCCTGAGGAATGCCAGTTCGCTTCGCCAGAAGCATTTTTTGCCGCCCCCCCCGCCGGCATCGACGGCGTGGTGATCGCCACCCTCGAAGACCAGCGTTTTGATTTCGTGCGACAGTCGATGGAAAAGAATTGGCATATTTTGGTTGAAAAGCCGCTGTGCACCACACCGGAGGATTTGATCCGCATCCATGATGCGACCCGCGATTACCCACACATCCTTATCGTCTGTCATCAGATGCGATTGACGCCGATTTACCGGACGATCAAACGTTTGGTGGATTCCGGTGATTACGGCGAGATCGTGGGCATTCAACACAGCGAGAATCTTGCCTGGCACCACATGGCGCATTCCTTTGTTCGGGGATTTTTTGGCAATGACCGCCTGACACCTATGCTTCTGGCCAAGTCCTGCCACGACATGGATCTTTTGGTCCATCTGGTGGGACGTCGGGCGGTGAAGGTGTCGTCTATGGGGTCACTAAAGCACTTCCGAAAAGAGAACTGCCCACCCGGGGCGCCCGAATTCTGTCTGGAGGGATGTCCCCATTCCGACACCTGCGCCTATGATGCGGCCAAGCTCTATTTCGACGAGGAAACCGACCCGGCCTATATCCGCCAAATGGGGGTGGTGCGGGATAAGGCCCATTTGCGGGAGTTGCTCTTGAAAAACCAGTTTGGTCGCTGCGTGTATCAGTGCGACAACAACGTCGTTGATAATCAGGTGGTGAATATCGAGCTCGAAGGCGGAATTTTCGTCTCTTTCACCATGTGCGGACATAATGCCGTTGAACGTCGCATGACAAAAATCAGCCTGACCAATGGCGAAATTGAATATCAGGGGACGGCCCCGGAAGTGCTGGCCCGGCGGTTTGAACCGCGTTTGGATGAAGTCATTACCGTCCATGCCAAGGGGACGCATGGCGGAGGAGACCGGGCGATCATGGACAATTTTACGGACGCGATCCAGAGCGGTGACCATTCGCGCCTGCTCACTCCGATCCAAGACTCGCTCGAAGGGCACCTTTTAGTCTTTGCGGCAGAGGTGTCGCGGCGGGAGGGTGTGATGATCGACATTCGAGATTATGAAGATCGTCTTCGGCAGGAAGTTATAAGCACTCAAACATGAAGGTAGACACATCAGAGAGTCAGAGTGATGCGGGTGAGAAAACTGCCGGGACTTCACTGGTCTTTGGCGGGGATTTTTGCCCGATTCGTCGTTATGAGGAAAAGATGCTTCGCGGGGAGGAGATTTTCGATCCGAAACTACAAGCGCTCCTGAGAGATCATCTTTCCATCGTTAATCTGGAGGCTCCCTTATGTGATCCGACATTACCACGTGCCAGTCTTGCTGGCGGTGGACTGCGCGGCAGTCCCGAAGTGGCAGCCTATTTGAAGCGGCTGCATGTGGATGCCTGGAGCCTGGCAAACAACCATATTTTGGATTTTCGTGGAGAAGGGATCCAGCAAACGAAGCGCCACCTTCAGCAGGAAGGTATGGTCACTTGTGGTGCCGGAGATAATTCGCACGAAGCGGCCAAGCCCTTGGAGTTGCGGGCAAATGGTCTCCGAATCGGCATCTGGGCAGTGGCGGAGAGAGAGTTGAACTTGGCTGGCCCGGAACAACCCGGTGCCGCCGAGTTTTGTCCACAGAAGAATGTGGATGAGATTCGAAGAATGCGGGAGGAATTCGATTTTCTTGCGGTGTCAGTTCATGCCGGCCACGAGTTCACCACCGTGCCTTCTCCGCGAATTCGAAGTGCCTACCGAAGCTTCATTGAGGCGGGTGCGGATGCCGTCATCGGCCATCATCCCCATGTCATCCAGGGGATGGAACGTCACGGTGAAGGCTTCATCGCTTACAGCCTTGGTAACCTGGTTTTCGATAGTCCCTATGTTTCAGCCTACAAGGATACAGATGTCGGTTTTTTGTTGAAACTGGATATCGGAAAACATCAGGTGCGCAGCGTGGAAGCGGTGCCGTATCGCCTAGGGGATGACTTTGTCGTGGCCGCATTGCCCGAGGGGGAACGCGCAGCCTTTGACCTTCGACTTGAGCATCTTTCCCGTCTCCTCGGCGAGGAAGAGGATTACCAAACCGAATGGAAAAAAAATGTCCGCTTTCGCTGGGAGACCGAATACCGGCGCATCCTGAGCAATTTCTCGACTTACCTTTTGGAGCAGACCAATCCGGATTTTCCCCGCCGGGCCCGCAATTTGTTCACCTCTCCCACCCACGTGGAAATGATCGAGGCGATTATGTTCCTCTTGGAAGACCCCGAGGGAGGATTGCATTTCTCCTGAAGAACCGCTTTCCGGAGCGAAACCCAATAGAAAATGAAAAATATCACTTTGCCAAAAATCTGGAGCGAAGGATTTTCCGGCGTCCTCAATTCCACCCTCTCCCATGAAGCCGCGCGGCTGTTCCGCATTCATCAACTTCCCGCTGATGCGGAGAGCTGGCAGGTGCTGCGTCCCCAATTGAGAGAGCGGATCTGGCGGGCTCTTGGGGTCTCCCACGACCCGACACTGGAGTTGGATTACCGGGAGACCGGTTCGATCACAATGGAGGGCTATACGGTCAAGAAAGTTTGGTATCGCAGCCGGGAGGATTTTTATGTCACCGGGAATCTTTACGTGCCCGATGGAAAAGGTCCCTTCCCTGGAGTTCTCTGCATGCACGGACACTGGGCGCAGGGAAGGTTGGCGGAGCGTATTCAATGCCGTGGTCACACGCTGGCCAAGAACGGTTACGTTTGTCTGACCGTCGATGCATTCGGAGCAGGGGAACGGGCGACGACCCATGGAAAGTTCGAATACCATGGAGAAATGCTCGGTGCGTCCCTGTTTAATATCGGAGAGACTCTGATGGGAATTGAGTTGGTGGACAACATGCGGGGTATCGACCTGCTGTGCTCGCTGGATTTTGTCTCTTCGGATAAGATCGGGGCCACGGGAGCGAGCGGTGGTGGCAATCAAACCATGTGGTTGGCAGCCATGGATGACCGCATCGCGGCATCCGTTCCCGTTGCCAGTGTCGGAACGTTCGAGGCTTATATTGGCGGAAGTAATTGCGTTTGCGAAACTCTTCCCACCGGGTTGACATTTATGGAGGAATCCGCCGTTCTGGCGTTGGCGGCGCCGAACGCGATGAAAATTTGCAGTTGTCTTGGAGAAATCTATGGCGCGTTTTTTCCCAAGGAGATGATGCGGAGCGTCGCCGAGGCGAGGAAGGTATTTCAAGCTCTTGGTGTGGATGGAAATTTATCTTACCAAGTGTTTAACAAACCTCATGGATATTGGCTGAGATGCGTGAGGCGATGCTCGGGTGGTTCGATCTGCACCTTTTGGGGATTGGCCATGGTGCCCCGAAAGCGGAAACTCCATTCGAGTGTCTTCCGGAAAAAGACTTGATGGTTTTTCCCGAAGGACACCGCGATCCGAAAGTCATTTCCATCGCGGAGTACTGCCGAAAGAAAGGAGCCGAACTCCGCGAACGCTCCAGAAGAGACAATCCTCCAGGGGAAAAACAAAAATTAGTCGAGTTGGCGGCTATGCTTGGAACCGGCGAAGCGCTGGACCGGAAAGCTCTGCACCGTTTCGGTTCCGCCGAGGACGGATGGATGCGCTTGGCCTTAGAAACCCAGTGCGGACGAATGATTCCACTGCTCGTCCGGGAAGGATCCAATGTGGGCAAAGCCTATTTTCTCTTGGCGGGAGTCATTGGCAAAGAGGAATTGGTGGGAACACAAATATTTCAGGAGGCGATGGCTTCCGGAGCGGGTGTTGCATTGATTGATCTCTGGGGGAGCGGAGAGACCGAAGTTTTTGACGATACCTGTGCCTCAGTCTATCACAATTTGAGCCGATCGTGTCTCTGGTTGGGGAGAACTCTCATCGGAGAATGGGTTCGGGATTTTGCAGCGGTTTCCGCTATCCTGACGGAGGAATTTGGCGCGGACAAAGTTTCGCTCGGAGGCTATAAGGAGGCGGGGTTAGCGGCATTGTTTCAGTCTGTTCTTTCCGGAAACAATCATTCGGCTGTCCTTGAGGATAGTCCCCGCAGTCTGGTCTTTCGCAACCAAACACCTCGTTCAACACCGCGGGTAAGTTTCTACTCCATGGCCCTTCATATCCCTGGATTTTTGAATTGGGGAGACGTCTCTCACGCGGTCGCCCTTGCCGGCGAGGTTCGCTTTATCAATCCACGATGGAGCGATGGAGAGCCATTTGAGGATGATAGTCCGCAATGAGTGATGAAGCGCTGAGGAAGAGGTTCTGTTAACAAAGAAAACGATTTCATCAACGTCGTCCCGTTTATCTCGAATGATCCGGGGTCCATCCCTTCAACTATAAAACACTATCATGTCCCTACGTATTGGCTGGTCGCAAATCGACATCACTCCTTCCCTTCTTCCGGTTGCAATGGCTGGACAATTCCATAGCCGGATTTCGGAGGGCGTGGACGATCCCCTGCAGGCCACGGTCGGAGTTCTTGATTCGGGCGACGATCACGTGGTCTTTGTCTCGTGCGACCTGATGGCAATTTCGGATACGTTACGAGACGCCGTCCGCGCGGAAATCCGGGCGATCTCGGACGGTCCGGATCCAGCCAAGGTTATTTTCCATGCGACGCACACGCACGCAGGACCCGAAATTGGGTTTGACGTCTTACTGAAGTTTCTGGGCCGCGGTCATGGAGTGGATTTAGACGTTCGACCGGCAGATGACTACCTTCAATTTCTCATTGGGCAGTTGACCGCCGCCATTCGGGAAGCTTGGGAATCGCGCAAACCAGGGTCGACGGCATATGGCCTCGATTACGCCGTGATTGCTCGCAATCGTCGGTGGGTGGATGCGGAAGGAAGGGCGCTGATGTATGGATTGGATCAGAATACGGCCGAGCGATTCCGTCATTTTGAAGGGTACGAGGATCACAGTTTGAATCTTCTCGCGACCTATCATCCGGATGGACGATTGAGCGGTCTCATCGTCAACATTCCCTGTCCGTCGCAACACTCCGAACTCTCGTATCGACTGAGTGCGGATTATTGGAAAGAGACGCGGGAGGAACTGAGAAAGCGCTTTGGCGCGGATCTGTTTATTCTCTCACAATGCAGTGCCGCCGGGGAACTGACCCAGCGGGTGATGTACGAAAATGCCGCAAACTCCCGGATGTTGGAGTTGCGAAAACGCGACCATCGACAGGAGATCGCCGTTCGCATTGCGGATGCCGTTGGGCGTATTCTCCCTTGGATTGAGCAGGCCCGGGTTGACAGTCCGAAACTCATTCATCAAACAGAGACCCTGGATCTTCCCCGCAACTCCTTGACAGAAAAGGATGTGCGGGAGGCAGAGAACGAGATTGAGAAACTGGAGGCGGAATATCAAAAAGAGATGGCAAAGATCGAGGCCAACCCGGCCTTGCGGGAAACTCCCCGCTGGTATGTTCCAGTGACGGAGGCGTTCCGAAGAATATGCTGGCACCGCAGTGTCATACTTCGTTGGGAAGATCAGAAAATCCGGCCGACGCAGCCCATTGAAGTCCATTTCGTGAGACTGGGAGAGATTGCCTTCGCGACCAATCCCTTCGAATATTACCTCGATTTCGGCATTCAAATCAAAGTACGCAGCCCGGCCACTCAAACGTTTCTCGTGCAATTGGCCGGGGAGGGGAGTTACCTGCCCAGTCCGCGGTCGGTGGCCGGAGGTGGGTATGGCTCTGAGGCGGCTAGCAATCCGATCGGCCCGGAAGGAGGCCAGATCTTAGCGGAACAAACGGTACAAAAACTACGGAAACTTTTTCCTCCGGCGGACCCGGGAACAAAATGATCCCAGCCGCGTAAGCAATCATGGGTAAGACTAAACGGCAGGTCGTTGTTTTCGGGGCAACGGGAGAAATCGGGGGCCGGATCGCTAAGGGATGCGTGGAAGCCGGACACAAGGTCGTTGGGATTAGCCAAGGAACGAATAAGCGCTCGATTCCAGACGTGGCTGGTGTGGAGATGCTGTATGGGGATCGTTCGGAAGAGGGTTTGCGTGACGCCCTCACTTGGTGCCAGTCCGCCGGGCTCCTCTAAAGTTTGGACAAACACACATGAGCTGATAATATTTTATTAGCATTCGATCAGGCATCTTCCTGTCTGCAACTGGCGAAATTCATCGCCGCTTTGGTTTTCTATTGGGTCTTTCCAGCGCCAATCTTCGGTCAGGAGGCGGCGCAGGTTGTTTCTTCTGGCTTTTCCATGAAAGTTTCGGCTCCGCCGTAGGCTTTGGGTCGGTGGGTGGGACTTCTGGGGGTGGACAGATGGCAAATCCCTGATGGATCTCCTCCGGAAGGCGCACCGAGGGAAGAAAATTCCCCGGGCTGGGGCGCTTTCCCACGCCCTTCATTCCCATCGTTCCTATCCGGGCTGCCTCTGTTAATGAGGTCTTGACCCGATGCGCTTATATGATTAACATATAATTATGCATACGCATTATCAAAATGCCGGTGCCTCCGAGCCCATGGGCCATGGGGTTATCTTGAGGCAAGGGGTTCGCTCAACCGCTTTTAGCCTCATTGAGGTCACGATCGCGCTGGGGATTTTTGCTTTTGCGATGATTCCGATTATAGGTTTGGTGTCATTGGGGATGAAAACACTTCGGAATTCCATGGATGCCACCGTTCAGATCGATCTTGTAAGGAAGACAGTCGGCGAGGCCACGCGCATGCCCTTCGCGAATCTCTCTACAGCGTTCGACAAGAAGCTCTTTTATTTCGATAATGAAGGCGTTCAGCAAGTCTCCAGAAACGCACAGACTATTTTTGTGGCAAGCACAGCCGTTACTGCTGCCCCTTCCCTCCTGGCGGTCGATGGCAGTATGGCGCGGCTATTAAATGTCACCGTTCATCATATTGAGGATACGAATAACAAGACGGTTTTTAGCCAACTCATTGTCAATACCGCCCAGTGAAAGTCCCGGCACGACCATTTTTCGAATGGCTTAAAATTCGCACCGCTTCGCCTGAGAGGACTCGTTCTTCCGGTTTTAGTGTGATCGAGTTGATGGTCGCCTGCGCGATTCTGGCTATGATGTTGAGTCTTATCTATATTGTCATAAGCCAAATGTCTGGAGGCATTAAGACCTCCACCGCAAAGATGGACGCTTTTCAGAGCGCCCGCACCGGCTTTGAGGCCGTCAGTCGCACGCTCGGCACCGCCACGCTCAATACTTACTGGGATTATTTTGACGCAAGCCGAAAGCCCAGGGGAACAAACGCCAACTTCACTCCTGCCCTCTACGGTCGTCAATCCGATCTGCATTTCCTGAGCGCGACGCAGCCATTTTTTTTGATACCTGGTTCGCTCAACCCCGTTGGGCATTCGATGTTTTTTCAGGCTCCGCTTGGATACTTTTCGAACTCCGTCGCAGCCACCCCAACAGGTAGCCTGAATCCATGCGGGTTTTTTGTAGCGTTTGGAAATGACCCGACCAAACCGGGGTTGGCCGAGCTAAAAGAAAGGCCCCGTTTCCGACTGTATCAATGGCTGCCCTCTTCCGAGAGCCTGATCGTCGATCCAGCCACCGGGCGCTTGACGAATGCGAGCTGGGTTGCACCCAAGAGCGATGATGTGCGTCCGCTGGCCGACAACATCATCGCCTTTGTCGTCCGCGTGCCGTCCACCACTGCCGGTGGCTACTCGACCAACGCCACCAATTACGGATGGAATTCGCTCACCCCATGGGAGAGCGGCACGAACCAACCGGCGCAGATGCATCAACTCCCGCCCTTGGTCAATATAACCATGGTAGCCATCGACGAAGCTGCCGCGAACCGCCTTGCCGGGACAGCCTCAACAGAAAGTTCCGCCGCGAGCGCGCTGGGCATCGACAATCTCTCCAGCCTCTTCACCACTCCTTCTGAATACGATAATGACCTCGACGCCATAGGGAAGGCTCTTTCCAGTAAAAATGTTCCCTACCGGATATTCACCACTACCGTTCCGCTGCGCGGCAGCCGTTGGAGCCGATAAATCCCATGCCCGATCCTCTCGCAAAACCCCGGCGCTACAACCCGAAACCTCTCGAAGGCGCCGCTCTCGTCATTGTTCTGAGCTGCCTCGTTCTGCTTGCCGCGCTCGTGATCGGCCTCCTCGCGCGGGTGGAGTCCGACCGGGCCAATTCCTCCGCCTACCGTGGCAGCACGCTGTCCCGCAATCTTGCGGAATATGCCATCAGCGTCGTGATGGCTCAAATCTCTTCTGCCACAAAAGGCGATCCCACTTTGGCATGGGCCTCGCAACCGGGAGCGATTCGCACCTACAGCGCCACGGGCACGGATCTCGTCAATATTTATAAGCTCTACTCCTCCCCCACGATGGTGACCGATACCTTTCCCTCAGACGACACAGACTTCACCGGATGGGCCGACAATCCGGCCCTCTACACGGACCTCAATGCTCCCGTCGTCACCGGCTCCGGAGCAAATACGCGGACCAACTACCCGATCCTCGATCCCCGTGCCAGCCCCGCAGTGCGGGGGTTTGAGATTAGGCGTGCGCCGGATGCCACCACCCTCCAACCCGCGCCCATGCCGGTCACCTGGCTCTATGTTCTTGAGGATGGTTCACTCGCCGCGCCCACGGACGACGGAAACGGCAATTCGGTAACGGTCAGTGCCTCCCCCACCAACCCGATCGTTGGCCGCATCGCCTTCTGGACCGATGACGACACCAGCAAGGTCAACATTAACACCGCGTCCGGAGCCCCTTGGGAGTATACCAATGCCAGCTTCGATGTATCCACCAGCTTGACGCCCTCCACTATGATGCCTGCCAATTTCTGGGACACGCCGATCATCGGCTCCCGACAGGATGTGAATCTTGCGATGAGCCAACCATGGGCGGGTGAATATCAGCGCTTTCCCGGGCATCCGGCCACCGTCTCACTCTCGGCAGTGTTCCCAAACCTCACCACCAATCAGATCATGGATATCGCGCCGCGCATCAACTATCAAGGAGGCGGCTCGCGTTGGGGCAGTGTGCTTAATCCGGGGGCCGCCAGGCTGCCGGACGATGCCGCCCGTCTCTACGCCAATGTGGATGAGTTGCTCTTTGCCACCAATCGCTCCGTGAGCGGCACGAACCCGATGACTCAGCAGCAGCTCGATCAGGGGCGCTTTTTCCTGACCGCGAGCAGCCGCTCTCCGGATGTCACCCTCTTCAACACCCCGCGCCTTCTTATCTGGCCGGTGGATACCGCTGCGAATAAGCAAACGCCATTCGACAAGCTCATCGCGTTTTGCGGCACGGTGGGAACCCATAGTTACTACTTCCAACGGACCGACGCCTACAGTCCGACCCGCGATTACAACCAGCCCCGCAACCAGACGCTCCTCGCCTACCTCCGCCGCATGACCACGCAGGCCGTTCCGGGCTTCGGAGGCGCTTCCGGTATTCTAGGGAAGTACAACGCCTCGGCCCCGGGTGAATCCGAGCAAATTACCACCCAGATCTTTGACTACATCCGCTGCATCAATCTTCAAGATACGAGCATGAACAAGCCCACTAACACGGTGGCTCAAAACGCGGCCAACTACTATAGCACCAACGGTTTGGTGGTTCCGACCGCCGGGATCAATGGAACGCGAGGATTTGGACGGTTCCCCATGGTCTCCAAGGTCGGTCTTATCTTTTGGTATAATGCCGCCGGTGCTGGAACCACGAATACCCTTTGCTCCCGATTGCTCCTGGAAACTTTTATCCCTGGACAAGGATATCCCAGAATCAACCCACCGGTGCCGAATTTCAGCATCGAGGTCAGCGGCTTGACTTCAGGAGGCGGGTTTCAGTGGGGAAGCGATGCCGCGAGCATGACCAATATTTTTCCCTCTGACAGTGCGACTTACAAAAGTCAAGTCGCTTTCCTGGCCTCCAGACATTATGGAGGCCGTCAAAGTATCTCCGCGTTATCGGGAGGTGCCATCAGCGCAGCTTCCCCATTGTTTTCAACGAGCGCCCCGGCCACCTTCGATTTGACCGGTGGTAATATTACGATAAGAATAATTTATGGCGGCCACACCATTCAAACGATCAACAATATCAGTTTGCCAAGTGTGGCGGGTTTGCCATTACCGAGAACCACAACAATTACCAACAATAATGGGACCTCTACTATATGTGACGGCCCCCAGGCATGGACCGATACTTCGATAAGAGCCCGCGCCAGCGCGAATGTTCTCATCCTGCCGAATGATGTGGTTCGAAGCGTTCAGGTTGCCTCCGGGGACTTTCGCATGGTGGCTGCGGGATCGAATCCGCTCAACGGTGCGGCGTATTTCACCAATCATCTGAATTATTTCGACACAAGCACGAATTCCCAAACGAAGGCGCATAGCTTTCTGCAGGCTGGAGGCTTTCCTTACCAAGGGTCCACGATGCTGGCTGGGGGCTATTATTCGCCATCCGACACCAACACATTCTCGGCCGACACTGCGCGTCAAGTTTGGGTGAACGGCGATATGATCACGACAGGGCTGACCGCCTCCGGAGATTTTGACAACGGCTATGGCGAGGCGGGCGATGGTCCCTACATTGGGTTTGCCGACGAGGGCATCCAAGTCAACACCACCTATGAAAATTCGATGATTCCCTACTTGGCCCAGGGATCTCAAACCGCAGTTGTCGGCCCGGGACTTTACTCGCCGAACCGTCTGGTCCCCTCCGCAGGAATTTTGGGATCGCTACCCACGGGGGTGCTTGCCAACCGGCCATGGCAGACCCTTCTTTTCCGGCCGGTCGCTCTCACCGTGGCCGGTCACCCCGGGGCGGACAATCCGCCGGATTACCTTCTGCTTGATCTTTTTAACATGCCCGTGGTCGAACCCTACGCGATCAGTGAACCCCTTTCCACGGCTGGTCGCGTTAACATGAACTACCAAATCCTCCCTTTCACGTATAT
>Ga0209491_10004775_pt1 | contig 20530 bp, 17 predicted proteins | sample BON02_FD_187213 | JGI IMG/M metagenome (GOLD analysis project Ga0209491, IMG submission 187213) | Freshwater microbial communities from Lake Bonney liftoff mats and glacier meltwater in Antarctica - BON-02 (SPAdes) (version 2) | ecosystem: Environmental > Aquatic > Freshwater > Ice > Glacier... | reverse complement strand
TTTAAGAAGTTGTTGATTGATGTGTTTCAGTGTCCGGCCATCGACGTGTTCAACATGAAGCTGGCACCAGAGCAGCCGTTTGTGGCACTGACTAAGTTTGGTGGGCCTTGGACCATTGAGCAGTTCCGGGAGAAGAGCTTGACGGTAGATGTGGAAATACTAACCCCACCGTTTGTGTCCTACGATATGGTGTTGAGGGAGCATGCTCGAGACTTGGGGGGGATCGCACCGTCAAGAGTGCCCCCAACCACTGGACACCAAATTCACGGTTTACAGCGTCCTTCTTCTGTCTCCAGGCGAGGGAGGGGGGAGACCAGTCTATTGCCTAGAGACAACATGTCAGATGCTGGTCTCGACTCATCTGGAGACAACCTCACTGGCGTCTGCAATGGCTTGGTGGATGGTGGTCTGTTTGTAGGCTATCTAAACCGAAAAACGGCTGTCGAGACCAGCACAGCCAGTGGTGCTGTCACCGCCACCGCCGCTAAAGCAGCTACTGCCCCGTCTGCACCCCAGCAGTCAACCGCTCGGAAGGGTAGTCGCCGTCGAGCGGCGATTAACACCAATGCAGCGATTGCGGAAGCAAAAGCCACTGGAAATGTCCAGGGCACGTTGGCGCAGTTTATTCGTGTGACAAAATAAAAAAAAGCGACTATGCAATAAAATACAATAAAATGAAAATGTCTATACTTCTACCCACTCCTTGTCACATATTGCTTCTTCACATAGACGTAGATCGTCACGAAGCCCCTTTAAATCCCACATAGAGTCACGAGTAACTTCAAAGTAGTCACCTAAACAAATATTGGGGTCACTTTGCACTAGTTGTTGATTGCCCGACCACAGCTGCAAACATGTGTGTGCAATAAACCGACGCCACGCACCGACAATTGTTTTGTGGGCATTGTCTTCAATCATGAGTGGTTGGGGTTATTTAGAACAAAATAATTTTTTTAATATTTATTTGAAGGCAGTTTAAAAAAAATCACAGGATCTTTTCCTTTTCCGTGGGCGTAAAAATTGATCCTCAAGACTGAATGGCACATTGTCAACGGTTTGCAAAAACTTGATGCAGTCCGTAAAATTCTCACTATCACTCATTAGTGGCTTTGCCGCCTTTCCCACAAACTGCGCATCCACCGGCTCGCCATTGACAGGTGGTTTCCACAAAGGGGAAGTTGCTCGTTCTCTCACAAGATTCCAGTCCATTCCGGTGAAGAACTGGTGGGCTATAGCTTCTTCTACTGTTAGTCGTTGTTCCACGTCTACATGCAATAGTCCCTGTAACAGGTCCCACAGGTGGTCACCCATCTTGTCACTCCTCCGAATCGTGCCCACACAAATGCGGCGAAACATCATGGATCTTGTCATACCCGGGCACATAAACGGATGGTTACCCGAGCTCAGTTCGTGGAGCATACAGCCGATAGCCCACATGTCAGCAGGGAAGGAAAAGCCACGGTTACATACCTGTTCAGGGGACTGATAGTCAGCAGTGCCTCGACACACAGAAGGGGACATGTCTGACATGTCAACAGCCATCCCAAAGTCAGCTAATTTTATATGGCCATCCGCGTCTATCAGCACGTTCTCCGGCTTAATGTCTGCGTGGAGAATGCCGTTGGAATGTAGGAGCTGCACCCCCAACAGAATCTCTGCCATGTACAACTGCACCACAGGCTCGGGGAATGGCCCACCCCTCGCTATGCGGGTATATAGGTCTCCACCACAACAGTATTCCAGGATGAGGTGCACCTCGTGATCGGATACCCATGCGCTGTGCATTGTCAGTATGAAGGGGGAGCGAACCCGGAGTAGCATGCGGACCTCGGCACCAATAATATCTACTGCCCGTGTCCCTTTTGAACGCTCCATCGAAAGCTCGATCATGTCAAAGGTTTTCACTGCAAATTTATTACCAGTGTTTTCATCCTCTACCAAGTGGATTGTTGTTTTGTTTCCCTCTGCTAGGAGCTTTAGATGTCGTAGCCGACGCATCAGGTGCCTTTGTTTTTTGACAAAGGGGGTGGTTGTCACTGCTAAACGCGGTAGAGTTGGAGTTTGTGGTGGCGTTGGGACCAACACGTCCAAGTAACTACGAGATAACTCTGGCATGGGAGCAATGTATTGATATGGATTGGAGGAGTACTTTAAATATTTTGTTTTTATATTTTTGTTGCGAAATTTATAATCATTGGTCCTGGTGGCTTCTCAGCTTTTTTCTCCTGTAGTTGTCAAACACTAACACACAGGAAAGAGAATGAACAACATATTGAATGGACTAACAGGCCCATTTGGCTCTAACATCTACCCTGACCAGGGACTAAACACAACACCACTCCACCCACCCTCTACGTTTGATGATTGTGCAGCCTGTGCCATGGTGCCTCAACCCACGTGGGCTCTTGGGTCATGTGAAAGCTGTAGCGCGCGCCATCGGGAAAACCCACGTCAGTACTTCACCGGCCGTAAACTGGGTGACATCCACTACACTGAGGACACCCCAATAGTGCTACCTAATAACTACCCACCCCGTGCCAGCCAGGCACAGTGCAACTCCACAAAGATGCCGGGTCAGTACGGTGCGTCGTGGCAGTTTTACAACACCAGGTGTGGTGGACCACCACAAAGCCCTCCCGCGGCAACCCCATTGAGACTTTTATCCGCTCACAAATAAAATACCATGAGTGGCGAGTTGGTGTCGTCACCAGTGCCAAACAAGCGTCGCCGGTTATCACCCACGCCACCAGCACCACGTGTATTTGTGAGCCCCCCAATTCAGGTGCTAAAACGCCTTTTAGACCTTGGAGTGCCCATGGGCTCTGTATGCGGCAGCCTGCGAACCCGGGTGCGTGCCTTCTCAGTTTCCAAGTGCCTGAGTGCTACTGACCTGCCTCTACTTCTGGCCGAGGAGCTGCCCCACGGGGATAGCCAAGAGGACGTGTACCGGGCAGTGGTGGACGCGGGTACCGCCGTATCCCCCCTGTGCCACCTTGTTGACATGGTGAATCGTTTCCTCACCACCATGGTGCATCAGCTCACTGACGACAGCTGTATTGAGCGTGTGCTGTACCGTCTCGAGCAAACCTACGCTCTCCGCTCCACCGTCGCCTCTCGTCTTTTAGTTGCACACGCAACTCAGCGGGTTTTACTGGAGCAGCTGCTGAACGGTGGCGTTCCCATGCACGCGTCCCCCTCCAGGCTGTACCATGAACATCGGGACACCTCTTCGTCGCTACGGGGTGTGCTAAGTTGGTTGAACCAGAACAGCGTGCATCCGGCGCTGGGGTCTCTGTGTGCCTCAGTGCACTGTACCGCCTCGCGTTTCTGTCGAGAGGCACGCCAGCTGCGTGGTGACGAACACTCAATGTGGAGCGTGTGCACACCCGGCGCGCGTGTGGTTGTGGGTATTACCCCTGTTGAAATGTACTTCCAATACATTAACAGGGTGGATGACCGTGTGCTGCTGCGGTCAGCATCTGGAAGCACCATAAGATTGCCGACACATGCCTACTTCGATATAGCCTCCCCGTCTCCCCACGGCGCGTTTCACCCCATATCGGACAGCAAGCTTCCCGAGGAAGTGTGGCGTACAATAGGCCGCTTCTTGCCCCCTGAGGAGTGGGGCTGCATCGCCCATATAAACCACGCACTGTTTAACATGGTCTTCACACAACCAGAGTACGCGGTGCTGCGCCATCATATGGCGTCCAAGCAGCTGGACGCTCTACAGTCACAGCACACTGACATTTTCTGGGAGAAGCTGTTCCTTCTGTACAATAAGTACTCCACCAACTACCAAGACATGCTGCGCATGCAGGACCGTTCCCATCAGCTCCGCCGGGAGGGTGACGCGTTGCTTACTACCATGCAGATTGCGGCTGGCACATTTATCAGCGTATCCCGAAAGGAACGCGACGAGGTGTTGGTGCCTAGACTCAGGGACCTCGACTTCCGCCTGCTACGCGACTATGCAATGGACTCTGTTGAGACCGGGTGTGACAGCATTAGCGCTCTCCCACCTCGGGCGTTCTGGGAGGGCTCCAAACACCGGAAGAGCATGCGGCGAGAGTTCACCGACCCTAATTTAACCCCTGACAGTGCTGGGGTGCAGCTGCTGAGTGAGCTGGCATGTGCTAGGGACGAGCTAGCAAATGGGCGTAACGCGCTGGGTCGGGTGCTGCGGCGGATAGAGGCGGGGTTGCTCGCCCGACTACACCGGTTGATGGAGGAGATCAGAGACTGTCCACTGGTCTCCACCGACATAGACCACCCACTGGCGCTCCTGAGCCAAGACAACGAACTAGTGCTGGGTCAACCAGAGATGGAGGGCGTGTTGCGCAACCTCCTACACTGGGCGGAACGCGCAACACCAGCCATCAAGGCCGTGGCTGCCACCCTTAAGGAGCTTCGCCACGCCGTTGCGGCTAAACTGCCTGGACTACCACAGCAGCTTGTGCGTGGAATGGTACGCTCGCCGTCACCGGAGACCGAGTTTCTACAGTGGAAGAAGTACTTGGGCCACTTGGCACAGTCGAGGGGCTGCTCTGACACCGGGCTCTGTTTACGAGTTGTGCTGGACATGGACATGGATGAGGCGACGGTGAAACACGGGTTGGTGGTGCACTACGTGGAGTCACCATGTTGCCCCACCACCGGCACACTCACCAACTTTTTAAGGCTGCACTGCCTGGAGGCTGTTGGGATGTGGGATGTGGGGGAGGTGTGGCCACCCAGGGGAAGCCTTGGAAAGGGTGACCTCTCTATTGTTTGGACAGAGGACCCCGACGCAGACCCCATCGTAGTGTTGAAGAATGTGCACGTGCAGCCCCATAAGGCAGCACACACGTTTTCAGCCATGACGGAGGGTGACATAAACTTGTTGGCTATGCTGCGCAACCACGGGGTGTTGACGGGGCGATGTGCGCCGTGTGGACGAGCCGTGCCAAACAAGGAACCCTACATAGGATCCACATGCTCCGGTCACCTGTACACCGCCACGCAGCTGTCGCATCGGTGACATGGCAAATAAACCACTTACCGTATACTTTTTTAATTTGTACCACACAAATACGGGTGTATTTGATAAAAATAATTTTAACCTCGTTCCTCAATCCACCGTTTTCCGCTAAGCCAGTGGAGGAAAGAAATGGCTGTGTCCGCGCGCATCACACAACAGGTCGCGTTTGGTGGAAGAATGCTCAGCGCGTCCGACGTGACGAAAGTGGAGCAGATGCCAAAATCCAGGACAGTTTTCCACCAAGGTGGAAGGCAACTCGATCCACCAACGCACTGGGACTGTCGCACAGAACATGGGAGCATGTTGACTCCCATTACTCACCAAGCACAGGGCATAGGGAGTGCAGCGGTGGTAGCGGTCGCTGCACTTGCCGACCGGTGGGCCATTTGGAATAATCAATCCACAGCCATGCTACTGTCGGCAGCGTACGTTGACGTGCCCCCTGACGCCACACTCGCACAAGCATGGTTATTCCTACAAATGCGAGGCACTCGAGCCCAAGACATGGAAGATAATAATAATAAAAAAGGCGAGGGGGGTGGTGAGGAGAATGACGAGTCTGGTGTTCGTGCCCGCCAAGTGTACTATGTCCATGGAAGTGAGCGCAACATACGCGCAGAAATTTACGTCCACGGTCCTGTGACCACCGCTTTCCCACTGACTCAACACTTCCTGGATTACTGGCAGAAGCTTTCGCGCTCTGACTCAAGCACAAACACGGTGTACCACTGGGAGCCTAACCACGTTGAGCTTGGGGTCCATGCTGTGCGCATTGTCGGGTGGGGCACAAGTCCCGAGGCCAACGACTACTGGATAGTTGCCAACAGCTGGGGGTTTATTACTGGTGCGCACCCATTTGACTACGGAACCAACGGCTACTTTTTGGTGGCGCGTGGTGATGGGAGCCCACTGGAGCAGAACGTGGTGACTGGTGCCCCTTTTCTAAGCGGCAAGGACTTGCAGCCAGAGTGCTGTGAGTTCAAGGACGTGCATGTGTCTGATATTGGGGCTACGCTTCTCAGCGCCAACTCGCTCCACGTTCTAGGAACCCCACTGTCACCAGACCTTCAACCACTGGGGCTGTGCAAACTAAAGCGCCAAAAACACAGGCGGAACAAACACAAGAAAAATAAAAAGAGTACCACCCAGGAGGTTGTGAAGATCACACACGACAGTAGCAAAAGTGCAACCACATCAAAAGACCCTATGGACAAGGTGAAGAAATGGTTTCGTGGTGAACGTGGGACCGTGGACGGCCCAGGTGTTGTGCTCCTCTGCGTGTGTGGAACTCTGGGGGTGATCCTGGTCATTCTTGTGTTTGTGGTGTTGAACCCACACAAAAAAAATAACGGACAACAAGGAAAACATCAGCGTAAAAGAAAACAGCTAACCACACCCAAGCCATGTCCGGATACCCAAACTACTACGCACCGTACCCACATCCCTCACTCAACCTCATAGGGCACAGACGACGAGTGCCACATCATCATTACCACAGAGACATGTACTGTCCTGATGTGACTCTCTTTACGGGACAGTGTGGTCCCATCAACGATCCTTACTGTCCCAGTGGGATAGGGGTGGTTGGGCCTTTTGACACGTTTGGATTTCCTACTTGTGTGTGTCCTGTGAGCCGGAGAGCGCACACGTGGCCAATTGTGCCGGTTGGGTCACCCGCTGCTTCCGCACAATTGTATCCGGTTGGTCCATGGTTCAAATAAACTACTATTTTTCAACAATGGGCTAAAGTTCTGTAAGCTACGATGGCGGTGCCCTGTGTGTTGTGTGTTATGGGCAACTCGTGTAATGAAAATGGGAGGTGTGTGTGTGTGTGTGGCTCTAACAAACCGTGCGTACGTAACGAAGTGTGTTCTGTTGGAACTGATGGGCATAGTACTTGTGAGGAGTGTACTGACCCGGTGGCTGGCTATCGCTAGCTGTGAAGCTGGTGGAAACACGTGCACTCCCAGCGGTTGCTACTGTATGGGTAAGGACGGGCATCAGACCGCCGCGTGTTTTCACGACAGTCACTGTTTATCCGACCCAGACAGTGGCGCTGGTTACTGTTCTAGCAACCCCTGTGTGCCAGGAACATACTTTGATGAAAACAAATGTAAACCATGCCATGTAGGGACGTACTCCGGCCGGATTGGGGTGACCAGCTGCATGCCTTGCCCTACCGGTCACTTTGCATCCCAAGAAGGTCAGACCAAGTGCGAGACCTGCCAGAAGTGCAAACCGCCAAAAAGCAAAGAACTGTGGCCCTGCCTACCTTACTTGGACGCGATGTGTATCCGACCAAAGGTTTAAAATCTCCTACAATGTGCATCTGTTATACTACCCTTTGTTTGTTTGGCTACCACCTCATGGTCCATGGTAAATAAAAGTCTTTATTTTATGATGTTTATTCATCACACTAGCACATCATACATTCATCTTTTCATACGAGCACACCAGCACACCAGCACATAAACATCCTTGATAACAAAAGTTTGACCATGGGCCAATTTGCTCCTGCTTTTCGCGACCCCAACTACTGGTGGGCACTATCTGTTACCCTGTATGTAGTACTGTCTACTGGGGTAATGGTGAACTCAGCATAGCCAAACTTGCTCTGAAACATTCCAGAAAACCGCTCATCGGCAACCCATAGAGACTCCCACGGCTGTCCTTCAGACGGCTGTAGTTCCATAGTTGCTGCGCGGTGGTAGCCGCCACCGCCATTGGAGCTACTATGGTGGGACGCTCTGGTATAAGAGAAGCTACCCCCCTCTACTGCATTACCCGCCAACCAGAACACGTACTTGCACGGCTCCGGGAAAGTGATGGTGTAGTTGGTGCCCACGTCAATACCGACTGACCTGGATAGGTTGTTTACAAAGCGAAACACACCATGAATGACGGAACCGTCCACCTTAAATGGTAGCATGTCGGAGCAAGTAGTTAAGTCCCAGCTCCAGTTGGAGAGGCACACGGTGTCCCATGGGCTGCAACTCAAGCATGGTGGCTTTGTAGGCATGTTGTTGTACACGTTAGCGTTTTCGGGTGTTAGGAGGTCAGTGGGTGGGTGACAACCACGTGCATGTTCCACCTCACGCAGCACCGCAGGGCGCAATTCAAACTTAGTGTCCATCTAAATACAAGAGGGATTGTTTATATAAGGGACAATCATATTTTATTTCTTTTTCAATCTTCAATCTTCACGGGCCTACCACTACCAACACACTACTAAAGCTTAAACAGATAAACTGGCAGCGACCTTGTCCACTTGCTACCGTCAACGTCAACATCCTCCCCATTCTCCTCATCACGTAAAGACACGTGGATGGTGCCCTTAAACTGGCGCTCCGTCGCGTTCCATGCCGCCGCACATCCAAACTCCGTGTTCTGGTCAGTCACACACTGATGGTCAGCATTGGATACACCTACCACCTCTTGCAGGGTTACCGACACCCTAACCCAATCTTCATCCCCCTCACGGAACCGAATCTTCAGTCCCTCAGTGAATGTTGGACGCACATTCTCGATTTCGGTGCGAATAAATGTCTTGTACAGAGACGCCGCAAGATTGTGTCGTGGGATAGCATCCCGCACAAAGGTCAAGGCCTCCGGTGGATTGGTGGACCACGCCATTAGACGTTCAAACGTGTCCACCATTTCACAATCTGGACACAACCAGCGCACGTTTGTGCGTGGCTCCTTAGCGTTTGCGGGTAAGCAGATCCTGTGGTAACTTCCATAGCAATAGGCGGAGGCACACTGCACACAGTCGCTGTCATCCAGCTTGTGGGAGCATGCCAAACAAATCTGGGCACGGCTGCAGTCATCAAGTTTCTGTAGCGACACCAAGTTGCGAAGATCGTACTTGGGGACAGTGCTACCCGCTGGGTGGACTGAAAGCATCGCGTTGTACAACGTGCAGCCAAGCTCAAATGCGGTGGGACTGGGGACACCTTGCCACAATGGCACAAGATCCGACATATCATCCTCATCCAACGTCGCACTTGGTATCAACCCACGAGGCATCACAAGCACCACTGAGCCGTCGGCCTGTATGTAGACCCCAGAGCGCCCATAGCCGTTAAGCCGGTTGGCTGTGACTCTGGGCACCTTGCCGTCGATCAGCATCTTTGACCGCATTTCCGCCTCAGCAGTGTGCTCTCGAGTGTGCAGCTCTGCGCAATAGAACTCAACAATCGCGTCGTAAGTGCTAATCTCACCCAGTATAAATGGCGATTCATCTTCATCGTCTGCCGACGGAAAGTTGTGTGTGCGTAAGTCAAACCGGTCAACATTTGCGTAAGTGGTCACTTTCACCAAATCTACTTCGCGGTAATGGTTTCGAACAGCTTTGGCAACTTGTTCAAACAGCTCACGGGTATGTGTCATAGCTTGACTTTCAGAGGTGTAAGTGCCCACGGTAAGCTGTAAATTGAAGATGCGAAATCCACTAAAGGTTGTAAAAAATGTGAGAATGCATGTGTAGCAGTCTTCATTGGTGCTGGAGGGGTAGCACACTGCGCGTGCTTGGAGGCTCATAAAGTCTCCGGCGCCATGCTTCCCACCTCCAGCTACCTCAAGTGCCCATGTCTTGTGGCACCCACCGCTGATCTGGGGCATGATTGCAGACCCAAAAGGTACTTCGACCACACCACTTGAGTAAAGTTGACTTTTCATACCTCCAATCTGAATTCCATCATAATGATTCTGTTTTAATGCACGAGGAACCTTTCGAGCGGGAAGCGGTGGGTTAAAAGAATATGGTCGCTTTTGGCATGGGACAGAATCCACAGTTACAGGTGGGGACGAAGATGATGAAGGAGAAGGAGAAGTCACAGATGCCATGACCATAAACCCATCATAGTTGGCAGCCATCTAGAGAATTTGTAAAATGACAGTGTCTTAATACACACTCGAATCCTGGAAATATTTCCTGGAGTAAACCAGGAATATTCTGGAAAATTATGACATCTTATTTATTATTTGGTGACGTGTCGACTGACTATGTAAATACTGACCCAGAAGGACCAGGGCAGCCTCCATCATCCTCTGCGTTTCTACCACGGTGTAATGTTTTTTATCTTCCCCCTTTTCATTCTTTTCATCCTCTTCTTTCTCTATTTCAGTCACCCCCACCTCCACCTCCACTTGCAACGGACTGAGTAGAGCGGGTGGTGCGTGACGGAAAATACCGACGTATGGATTGTTCTGGAGGCCGTCAGGCATCTGTAAAAAAGGCAGTTCTCTTTCACCGTGTTGATGACTTCTGTAGCTAAAGATGCCAACGTATGCATTATGCTTTGGTAGTCGACCTTTGCGTCGGAAAATCATGTTTGTGTTGATCTCTTTCTGTTTTGTGGTATGATCTCTTTTTTCCGGTCTCTCAGTTTAGATCTACCCACACATAGTCGTCATCTTCGTCAGTCTCCAAGATAACCACAACAGAGGGGTTGAGAAGTTTGTGGCTAGACAGCGGCCAAATCCACCTACCCACATCTCTGGCCGTGCAATAGACTGTGTACATGCTATTTACCCTTTCATATGTTTGGAACAAGAGACTGTGTGCACGCATTGCTGTGGGGTCAACATGCATCGTTTAACACATACTGTTATTTATAATTTTTTTCTCTAGTGCATTTAATAAGGATCAATAGATGCACTATAACCACCAGAACCGCACCTCCGAGTACCTCGTGTTCCTCCAGGATATGGTGGATAATCTTAAGCGTGTCTACATCACGTTCACCACGGTAAACCTGGTGCACGTTGTTGTCACCGCCATGGAGCTGGCGGAGAATTATCCACACCTGTCGGGGGTCGACAAAAAGCAACTTGTGATGGAAGCGGTGCGCACAGTCATGACCGAACACGGGAGCAATGAAGGGGTGGACGCGCTTCTGGATATAACGGTGCCTGCAACTATTGATCTGCTGGTGGTGGCCTCCAGGGACGGGCTCATACTAAGACCCGATATCAAACAAACGATTAAGAAGTGCTGCATCATCGTGTAGCACGTAACCTTAAAAAAATACATCACCCTTCTTCATTTTTTTGTTTAATGTTTGTAAAATTTCTTGAAACAATTGCTGTGAACGAAATTTTATTACCACATGGGGCGGGGCTTCCCCCACGGGTCTGAAAGCATGTACGAGTCCGTCTCCGCCGTAAAGTCTGTCATCTCTGGAGCAGCCGGCAACGGAATATTTAAAGGGCTCGGTATTCCTTGCTCGCACCAACGGCGCCAGAAAGCGGACTCGTAGTAGCGCGCCTCCAAGGACTGCATCATGCTGTCCACGTACGTGAGGTTAATGTAGTTTAAAGTGTCTAGATTCACCCACGCCAACCGGTAATCGTACGCCATTGTCATTAACGCGTCCAGCAGACTTTCGGTGAACTCCACCAGTGGGAGTTCCTGGTTGTTCACACGATCGCGCAGCTTCTGTGTGAGCTGTTGCTGAATGGAGAGCAGGTTTGTACCTTCAAGGAACGTCTCGGTTAACTCGGTGCTAATGTTGGAGTTCTGGCGGAAGAACTCAACTAAGCTGACCAGTGTCGTGTCTTCAGTCTTCACGATTGGGTTGCCGGCATCAATAATGTTCATGGGGACTCGTTTGGTTGATGGTAAAGAGAAAAATTGGGTTGTCACTAAACCGGGAGACGTTAAATTCGAGCCACAATCAACAATGACGAGAAACACATGTTGGGAAATGATCCAAGTGGTTAACGACTTTATTAGTGTGACAGACATGGGGAGATTACCACCATCGGTGACCATCGGAGGCACACACCCAGGTGGTGGGGGCACGGGTTCTGTTGTTCACGCCTGGCACCAAGCCAAGCAGTCTCAACCACCCGGGCACAAGGAGATCCGATGGCTGCGATCAGAGCACCGGTCCGCTGCCACCGACCACCACCACCACAAGTGCAAAGGGATTGTCTAAAAATTTATTTAAACAAATAAATTCTGATGAAAAAATGCGTTAGTGAAGCATTCCACCCTCACTGCTACTTGTTTGTCTGGGTAGACCGTAACCATGTTAAAGGGTGCGCCATCCCCCCCTTGCTTCGCCACACGCAACTCACCCAACAGCTCATGTAGGTTTACATGGTCACAATCCTCCCCGAACCCCATAAAAATGTCATATCTCTGTGGGAGTGTCGGGGATCGTGAAAACATGCGCCAACAGCCGTTGAGGTTCCACACGATTACAGGTGGGTCTTTTGTCCTGGTGAAACGACGCAACTTTGTCACTGCCCACCGCCACACATCACCACCACCACTACCACCACTACCACCACTACCACCACCACTCAACTCTAACCGCTGTTTGTGTGCTTCGGCCTTTTGGTACCCCTCCATCAGACACATCATTAATAAAATTTCGTCCTCCATTTCTTTTGTTTTTCAGAAAACAAAAGATGGTAAAGTTGACGTACTGCTACATGGTGCGGCGGCTCAAATATAAATTATAATAATAAATAATATATGGACAGAACAAAGAATGGCTCATCTTGAGAAAGCTGTCCAAAAATGGAACCGTCAATATTGGGAGGCTGCCGCTGATTCATGCTTCTATGATGGGCGGTGGCAGGTGATGCAAGAGGAAGCTGTAACAGGGTTATTAAGTGTGTGGAAGGAGGGGAGGAAGCTCACACGGCAACAAGCCACAAAACTCCCCAGGTGGTTACAACGTAGTATCGGTGCAAAAGACGCGGAGCGTGCGCTAGATCGCCTTCTGAGACCCACCTTATCCGAGATCAGCGAAGCCATGGGGTGTGAGCTTCGTGTCGTGGAGCGCAACATACGGAAGTTGGCGGTGTCAACAGGGGGAGACATCATGCCCATGGGTCATGTCCTTATGAAACTAGAGGAGCTTCAGAATGAGATTGGCGAGACAGTCAACACAAAGCGTGTGGTGCGTGTTATGCGTGACAGTCTTATGGAGGTATTACATGTGCTGGACAATCCTGCCCCAGGTGATACGTTTGCGTCTGACCTTCGTGCGAGCGTGACACCTCTCCTACGAGGTGCTGCTATGATGAGTATAGAGTCCCTGGATGGTGGTGGTAATGGTGGTGGATTTAATAACAAGAATACTATGACCCAGGCTACATTAGTAAAACAACAGCAAAAACTACAGGAACAGCTAGAGGTAGAACTAGCTACATTACGTCATAACCATGTCACCACTGACGTACTCCAGAAAGAAAACCTGAAGCTTCGTGAGTCTTTGGCGGAGGCTTTGAAAGTTGTGGAACAGACAAGTACTAAAAAGGATCTGAGTGCGCTGGGTGAGAAAATTGATGCGTTACAACAGCAGTTAGGCGAAGACGTGGCGCTGTTGCGTTGTGAAAAGAGTCGCGCGATTGTTATCCCCGGACTTCCACCGCCAAACCAGTCACATGAAGTAGTGACCCCGTTATCAGTCGACTTATCTCCTGTGGTGGATCGGTTAATTGCCATGAGTCAGAGTCTTGACATGTTAGCGAAACAGCACAAAGAATCCCAGCCAGTAAACTTGAACCCTATTCAGGTTCAACTTGGGGAAATAGAAGCTCAGATCAACCGCAGCAACAGCGTGCCAATAGACCTTAGCCATGTGTTTGAGAAATTACAGCAGCTGGAGAATGATATTGCGTTGGCTGAGAGGCAACGTGCAGCTACCACTGGACACACTACAACCGTCGCACCAGTCACACAACAGTTCAAGATGGAGCAAGACGTTTTGGACGATGATCTACGGAGAGGGCAACAACTCAATAGCACAGACATCATGATTTTAGAAGCACTGGAGAACGTGGCATCTGAGTTGCGTGCAATGGACACTAAATTAGATGCAGCCACCACTCCAACTACAACAGCCGCACCGATTACCCACCAGTCCCAAATGGAGCAAGACATTTTAGACGAGGCTTTCAGGATAGGACAACAGCTTAATAATGCAAATCTTAGCATAGCAGAAACCAGGAATGCAGAAGCACTGGAGAACGTGGAATCTGAGTTGCGTGCGATGGGCACTAAATTAGATGCAGCCACCACTACAACTACAACAGCCGCACCGATTACCCACCAGTCCCAAATGGAGCAAGACATTTTAGACGAGGATTTAAGGAGAGGACAACAGCTTAATAACGCAAATCTTAGCATAGCAGAAACCAGGAATGCAGAAGCACTGGAGAACGTGGCATCTGAGTTGCGTGCGATGGGTACTAAATTAGATGAGATCAACATGGACTTGCCGGCCACCCAGACTAGAGAGCTAGAGGAGCAGGCAAAACGTCTGGCTGACCTCACATTGGAACAGAACCAGTTGGTGACAGAAATGGGCGCCAAAGTGACGATGGACCAGATACGTGCGGAATCAAAAACAGTTGAGATGATGCATGAGGTAGCACAGTACGCAACTCAGAGCGCGTTAGCACAGTTGGAACAAGCTAACACACAAAGCAGTCTAACGGAGCTCCAGATAAGGCACACGGCAACTATGGATGCTGAACGCCGTGTACAGGGTGAACTTTCAGAACTGGAGGCGCGGGCGTCAGAGGCGTCTATTAGAAAGGACATGCAAATTACCCAACTAGCCACTGAACTAGCTCAGGCTCAGCAAGACCTTGTTGGTCGTCGCGCCCAGGTCGCGGCTTGGGAGGAACGGGCAACCGTCGCTGCAGCCGAGAAAGTACAGGCAGTGTCGGAACTGAAGAGTGTGGCAGATAGATGCACCGAACAGGAAGCTGTAAACGCCATCGCAATTTCCAGCTTACGACGTCAACTCAAAAAACGGACTCTTTTATCAGGAGGAGAAGGGGAAGAAGGTGATGATAATACAAGTATGCGCCAATGTGAGATGCTACGCATCGGTGCAGAGTTACAGGTAAACGAACATCGTGGGGAGATCGCCAGACTGCACAGCCAAGAGTTTATAATGGGTGTGAACGCAGCATCACAGAAAGCCCAGTTGGACAGTGCCCGACTTCTTATATCTGAGCAGCAAAAGAAGTTTGACACGCTGGTGGAGACTAACCGCGACACTATGGTAAGACAACTGGTACAACTGAAGACCATGTTTAACGAGGTGCAGACAGCATCCAACATGGACATGGTTCAACGTGTTAACATGTTTCAGACAAACATGGACGGTGTCATCAAGGAGCAGTTGGAGAGTCGCTATAGATTTGAACGACAGCAGTTGGAGGACTTTAGGCGACTAGAGACACATCTTGAGGAGCTCACATCAAAGCCTGGTATGGATCCAGCCGCCCAGGTATGCGAAGCGTTGCTAGAAGTATACAAACACAACAACAACAGACTTCTGACAGACAAATCACGGAGTGTAGGAGACATACAAGCTATACAACAGACACACCAAATTCAAGCTGAGCGCGCCCACCATGGTCTGGAACTAATTCAGACGTCATACAGGTGGCTGCAGGATGCCTTTCATGGGTTGAGTGGCAAATTAAACGACATAGTTGTGGAAGTAGACAAGATCAGGGGGGGGTATCACTCACAGCTCATTGACATCGAAGAAAAGTGGGCCCATATGTTTCAGACCGTTCAGGAGGGCTATGTGTCAATACAGAATGAGTATCAAGCCAAAGAGCATGAAACCAAGACACTACTCGAACGGGTAAATGCTCTGGCCACACGATTCCGTGAACCTGTACAACAGCCACGTGGTGAAACGCAAACGAACTGGGAAGCCAGGATAGACGCACTACAACAAGAATTGGAGGCTGCTCGTAGTCATTCCTTTGAGGACCATGAAAGTAAATCGGGTAATATCCAAGAATTAGTGAATACGAGTAAAGAAAAATTAGATAGTTGTGAATCCAATTTAACTACAATGCGCGACGTACTGAGTAGTAAAATCGAAAAGTGTTTGGAGACAGTTAAGTCGACACAGTTCAGCAGTGAGTCGAAGATTCAAGAACTTAATACAGAGTTGGAAAATGTTGTAGCTGTTACAAGTGCTTTCTATAAAGATCTGATTCGCTCCCAACTTCTGGAGATTAATGAGTTACAAGAAAAGTTAGCTACGGCCTGTTTTGATACAGAAGCGGCGTTGTTGAAAACGCAGAGGAAGCTTCAAACTTCTACAGACAAAGTATCAAAACTCGAAGAGGAGAGTAAAAAAAACCAGGCAAAAATGGAAAAAATGGAAAAAATATTTGAGGACCTGGAGGATGCGGGTGATAAGGGAAGTGTTCCCTCTAATATGACTTCTAGTGGTGCTGAGTTACAGGCCTGTCACCATGAATTGTCTGCGTTAAAGAACAGAATGGAAACAAAGAAGAACAGTTATGATAGTCTCCAAAAGTTGTTTTCAACACTACGGGAAAACCTTCTTAACGCCAGTAGGAATGCCAAAGCTCAAAAGATACGTGCAGACAACAATCATGATGGGTGGAACCAAGTTTCCAACCAAAACGTTACGCTTACAACACGAAATGAACACTTGAAGTCCACCCATACTGCATTACGTCAAGCCCTTTCCACACAGAAAGCATTAGTTGCACAGTTAAATAGGTCTCTGGCTGATGTTAATACCAAATACTTAGACAAAAACATAGAATTAAGCAAAACGCAGCCCGAACTTAAAAGACTAACGGAAGACTCCAAACTTTTGCATGAAAGCTATGAACCTAGCTTACGTGGGGTTTATAGTCAATTGGATAGTCTTCAGAATGAAAAGGATAACGTTGAACGTGAATTGTCGAACCTCCAAAAAAGATTTGAAGCTGTAAGTAAAACAGCGGAAACATTTAAACAGCAGCACAGTGAGTGTATTAATAACCTTCAAAATGAGCAGTTTAAAACTTCTAAGTTGGAGGAGTACAAGGAAAAGTGTTTGGAGGTGCGCGCAGCCTTAACGACGAGGGGTGACAATCTCATTAATGAGTTTTTAGGAGCGGTTGAGGAAGCCCGCCAATACGATCATGATGCATTTAACACTTCGAAGTTAGACAATTTGACTCTTAAAGCCACCACTTTGAGAAGCAAGTTAACGACGGATAACTCTATTACACCATATCATTGTTGGAATATTGCTGATTTAGAAACCTCAATTTGCGAATTCCTACAAAATACGTGTATCCCCTTCCTAACCGAACTGGTGAACTACCTTGATTCTATCGGCTTCAACTATGAGATTTCCGACGACAAAAACTATAAGATATTGTTACAATATGCTGTGCATGTGCAAAAAACTGAATTCAATTGCAAAAGGTTTGAATTTAGTTAGAGCGTTATTATTGTGTTCACACCACTTGCCCAAGAAAAAGCAACTCCGGATTGTCCGGACTGATCAGCATGCCCGAGTGGACAAAGCTGATGAGCTCCGGACTCACCACGGCCCGGTATACAATAAACATCACTATACACTACCAACTGACCAGCTACTGCTGGCCAACTACACTCTTCTTCAAACGCTTACGCCTGCCACTCGACAACGTTTACAGTCCCGGTTCCACTCGTCTGCAATGAACGCTGAAACTCCAAAGGACGCTGAAACTCCAAAGGACGACACTCACCCCGAATCTCTCCCCGCCGGCAACTCCAACCGTTCCTACTCGCGTTTACGTCACGGTTCCTGTTGTTTTGTTTATTAATTTGTAATTTGAAAACCATCGAGGTCGCGGCAAACTGTAATTTTCTTGTCCCCCAGCCACCTGGGTGTGTGCCGGCCAGGCCGGTCATACCAACACACATTTTACACCCCTTGGCCCAAGTGGTCAATAGACCGCGGTAGCAAGTGGTTTTTCAACCTTAGACCACTGGAAGACCACTGGAGCTGGAATCAAAACAATAAACTAAATTGTCAAGATGACACCGACAGTGGTCATGTTTACGTGGTGTTGGCACATTGTCACGATTGTGTAGTTTATTGCGTGTTGTGTTATACGTCAATCGCCGGCCAGTTTCATTACATACCCACGATTCATACAGAGTTGGAGTGTCCCCTCCACCCACTTCACGGTGCATCGGGACACCGACAACGTGACACTTCTGGTGTATTATTATTCTTGTCATTGAGATACACAATGCCTTAATTTCCCTTCTCGGATTATGTAAATGTTGGGTCAATTATGTTTATCCGCGTTGCTGGACCGGCTCCAGTCAGTTCACGCAATTTGAACACTTGGATTGGACCAACTGGTTGTGTAATTCTCTTTGTGATGGAGGGCGATTTCTTGTCTAACGGGCCGAACTGGTAGCATGGGTGTCATTTCCGTTTCCGTTTCCGTAAACCGTGAACGCTCTCCATCTGTTAGCATATCAAACTCGGAAGGATGATGAAGGTGGTGGTGTCGTGGTGGTATCTTTACATGGTGTGCCTGGTGTGCCTGGTGTGCTTGGTGTGCTTGGTGTACCGATGGAATATGGATGTGACTACCACTGTGGGGCGAGTAGTGTGCCCGTACGTGTTGTTCTTGATATATATCCTTACTGCTACTTAGAGATTTACAGGCGCTAAAGCTGTCCCGAGTTCCATTGTAGCCGTTTGCCTGTACACACTTAGCAAAGTTGGCATCATTAGCACACCAGTATGATGGGCCATCCAGGCACGGGTCGTTCTCCACATGTCGTTTGTAAGATGGCTTGGTAAGTGTGTAGCCCAGGCCAACGAGTGCGATGATGAACGCAATAATTGCAATCACAAGCCCAATCACAGCAACTGCACCGGGTCTGCCGTTAGTCTCCACTACATTAATATCACGTGGTGTGAACTGAGATGCATTGGTGGGTGGCACTGAAGGTTGGATAATGTACGGGTTCTGGTGATTCAACATGGTTCTTTATTTTAATACCATATTTTTTTAATAAGTGCCCCTCAAACACCAAATAAATTTTACATCTCATTTTCTGTCAATGTCAACAACCTATTCTATTATTTTAGTTTGTGTCTGTGTTTGTGTTAAGGATGGTAACACACCCAATGTCCTTATTGTCTAGCATCACCCACACGTGCCTCCAAGCTATCTCTGCACTCGGGACAAGTGTCGGCCACCTGGTACCAATGGCTAATGCACTTGGCGTGGAACAAGTGATTACACGGTGTTTTCAACAGTGCACACTGCTCCCCGGTTGTCTCCAATGTGTCAATGGGATCTAGACAGATGGCACAGTTTGCGTTAGTGGGTGTGGTGACCGGCTCCAGCAGTTGCCTAGCATGGTCGCTCGCGGGTTGAGATGTGGACTCGTCAGCATCGCTCCCAAAACTACTCAGCATGGTCTGCACCAAAAGGTCGGCCACCCTCTCGTCAGAGCTGCTAAATCTCGGGGCGGTTGAACGCATCTGCCACATGTTAGGACCCATCCTTGGACTCATGAACATGAACGTGTTAGGGTTGGTGTTGGTGTTGGTACTATTTTCCTGCCACTGTGGTTGGGGATCGAGCCAACTGTTCCGGCGGTTCCAGCGGAGCTGCTGATGTCTGGGTGGTGGTGGTGGTGGGTCCGTCCCCCTGTGTGTGGACTGAACAGACTCCAGCGCCTGTAACAGTACCTGTAATAACTGGTTGGTATTGTTAGAGTTGACACGGTGCAGTCGGCGTGGTTGCTCTGCGATGGGCCGCAGGTCTGGCAGGTGGCTCATGTCGAGGAGAGTTTCCTCAGCAAGCTCAAGCTCAGCGTGTTCCATTGTGCTCACCACCCGTAGGTTTCGATGGGGCCACGAAAAGTGTTGTCGTGGTTGCAGTTCCTGCACCCCCTCGATAAACGCCATCGGATCCCAGCTGCTGGAACCGCTGTTCATTGGTTTGATCTACACAGTAGCCTTTTTTACGTTCGACCAGACCGCACAAAGTTGTAAATATATCTGCACAAATTAAATCAGGAAGATGAGCGACGGTGAACAGTTTGCAAAGTTCAACATCTACGAGGGGTTACTGGTCCACGTGGAGCTGGGCGCCAAGTCACCCACCATTCAAGAATTCCGGGAGTTTCTTGCCGGAATTACACAGCTTCTGGACAACGGTGTCCCCTTTACCTTTTTTGTGGATGCCAGCCAACTTGGCACCGTGCCTATGGCAACCAGTGTGGAGACCGTCACGTTTCTCCGACAAGAAAGACCCCGCATTGCCCAGCTGATGAAGGCAAGCGCCATCTTCATCAAGAGCGAGTTTGTGGTTGGGCTTCTCAACTGGGTGTTCACCCTCCAGCCGCCCGTTTCCCCTAACGTGGTAGTGAACGATGCGGCGGAGGGAATGCGGTTCATCGAACAGCACATGACCCCTGTGCATGTGGATGGGGTCACCACCCACCGTAACATATAAACATAACATACCGTTAACTTTATAATAAATTCACCAACAGACAATCGTTTTATTTTCTTTTGTCGTTCCAATTTTTTTTCTCCGAACGCGTATGTTGTCCTGGTGTGTTCTGCCTGGGTGTGGTCACCGATGGTGGCGGATTTGTACCAACCAATCTTGTCGCCCGAGTGGAACCGTGACGTAAACGCGAGTAGGAACGGTTGGAGTTGCAATGGGAGAGGTTAGGGGTGAGTG
>Ga0209491_10004774_pt1 | contig 20531 bp, 18 predicted proteins | sample BON02_FD_187213 | JGI IMG/M metagenome (GOLD analysis project Ga0209491, IMG submission 187213) | Freshwater microbial communities from Lake Bonney liftoff mats and glacier meltwater in Antarctica - BON-02 (SPAdes) (version 2) | ecosystem: Environmental > Aquatic > Freshwater > Ice > Glacier... | reverse complement strand
CATCGCAACTCTGCGTCGAAACAGCAAGGGGCCTGAGGGCCCCTTGCTGTTGCCGGACCAGCTCTACAACTCCGCCATATTTACGCGCATCTATGCAGCCGGTAACACCATGTCAGCCGAAACGCCGCCTGGCGCACCCCGAGCCTTGGGGAAATGGCTCAACCCGATGGACCGACTTGCAACAGCAAGCGCCATCGGCGCCAAGCCGCGTGCCGCGGAGGCAAAAGAATGACTTCGGCACAAAACGGGAGTGGTGTCCCGGGTCCCTTGTAGTTCCCGCAACGCTCAGGCGTTCGGGACGGACAGAAACACTTACCTGACCTCAATACACCAGCGAAAACGAACGGATACCCAGGGCAACTGACTGACAAGAGGATGAGAAACAGAGAGACGGCGAATGAGAAACCTGAACTATGAGCTGAAGCAGCTGTGCCAGCGCAGCCGCGACGGTAGCTATGCGACCCAGCGCGATCGCGAGCGCGTGCTCAACCTGGTGGCTGGCCAGCTTCAAGAACTCGGCTACCGGCACATGGCAGCAGCAAGCCTCAAGCCCAAGCACGTCGAAGGCCTGGTGGAGCGGTGGCAGGCCGAGGGCCTGGCCGTCGGCACCATCAAGAACCGGATGGCCGAACTGCGCTGGTGGGCCGAGAAGATCGGCAAGCAGAACGTCATCGAGCGCGCCAACGGCCACTACGGCATCGGTAACCGGCAGTACGTCACCAACGTCAGCAAGGCGCGCGAGTTGAGCGGCAGCGAGATCAGCCGTATCACCGACCCGTACACCGCGATGTCGCTGCGGCTGCAGGCTGCGTTTGGTCTGCGGCGCGGGGAGTCAATCAAGCTCCGGCCAGAATGGGCCGACCGGGGCAACAAGCTCGCGCTGAAGGACACCTGGACCAAAGGGGGCCGCGCCCGCGAGATACCGATCCGGAACGTTGAGCAGCGCCAGGTACTGGATGACGCCAAGTTACTTGCCGGCAGGGGCAGCCTCATTCCGGCTGACCGAAGCTATGTGGAACAACTGCGCCGTTTCGAACACCAGTGCGCAGCGGCAGGCATCCATCGCATCCATGGCCATCGACACCAATATGCGCAGGTCCGCTACCGGGAGCTCACCGGATGGGCGGCACCGGCAGCCGGTGGACCGAGGTCGAAGGATCTGACATCCCAGCAACGCGAGGCCGACCGTGAAGCCCGGCTCACGATCAGCGCGGAGCTAGGGCATGAGAGGGAGGGGATAACTGCGGTTTATCTAGGTCGGTGACTGATTTGCCGCCAAGTTGACCTGGATTGCATCTGCCACGACGGGATTTTGGCCGCCGTCCTCGAAGGCAGGCACTGGCTGCTGCCGCTCAGATTCGGTCGCCAAATGTCAGCTGCTGCCGATACATGACGTTGACGCTCTCGCGGCGGAGCTGTCTGCTGCGCCTATGAACCTGACCTTCGCTCCTGCCGCGCCAGGGGACGGGCATTCTGCGAACGGCAGGTTAGATCAAGCCAGCAACCGCTCCCGCTTTTAGCGAATTGGGCCTCGCGACGCACTGCGGGCATTTGGCCTCCGGAGCGCCACGGACTGCTTTACGGTGCTTCCGCATGTCGAACTCAGCATTCCGGTGACGGGCTGGACCACTCAGCAATAGTTTGGGCGGAGGGTAGCGGTCAGTATTAGCGACCTACTGAAATCGACAAATGTGCTCCCGCGCCAGTCGCTATCGCACAGTATGAAACGCAAATCCCTGGTGTGCCCCTAAGGAAGGTCTGCAAAACCCCGTCATCGCGAGGAGCGCAGCGACACGGCGATCCATGGGTGATTGATTTCAAAAGGTTTTTGGATTGCTTGACTTCGTTCGCAATGACAAGAAGAGACTTTTGCAGAGCTTCCCTAACGGCCGACCGCGGCCGCCGGTTCGACGCTAGCGCCACCGTGGACCATTTTGCAACCGTTCAATCCGCCCACTGTCTCCTGGTCTTCGGGCTAAGCCTGTTCAGACCAGTGGAGACACCTGTCCTCCTTCTATGATTTTTCAGAGGTCTGGTGAACAATACGCAGACATGTCGAACGAGCTTGACGCATCCCATGCCTTTCAAATCGAAGCCGCTTGCATGCGGCTGATGGCACAGTATTGCCACGGCCTGGACACGTTTGATGTCGCGGGCATCTTGGATCTTTTCGTGCGCGAAGGCGCTTGGCTCCGGCCCGGCCACCTGCGGCCCCAAGATCCGACGATCGAGGGGCGTGAAGCGATTGGCCTTTACCTCGCCGGGCGCGAGCGCACCCTGTTGATGCGGCACATGGTGTCCAACGCAGTGGTGTCGGTCATTGACGCCGCTCACGCAAGCGGCCTTTCCTATTGGACGGTCTACAAGGCAGAGAACCCGGTGGCGGGCACTGCCGCGCCCCTGACCGGCCCCTTCGCGATTGGCGAGTACCGCGATCAATATCGGCTGGAAGACAGCCATTGGCGCATTGTTTCACGCACGACCAGCTACGCGTTCCGTGCCGTCTGAGACGAAGACCTGCTCTCCCGCCTGCATCTCCGACGTCGAGACCACTCTCGCCCAAACCGGCACGTCAGGAGGCTCGATGCCGAGAATGCCACGCACGCAACCATTGACCATGATCGTCCGGATGCCATGCCGCTTGAACCAGTTCTCGACCACGTCGCCAACGGCGCCAACGTCGCCAACGGCGCTAAGGAAGGTCTGCAAAACCCCGTCATCGCGAGGAGCGCAGCGACCCGGCGATCCAGGGATGATTGATTTCAAAAGGTTTTTGGATTGCTTCACTGCGTTCGCATTGACAAGAAGAGACTTTTGCAGAGTTTCCCTAACGACGCCATCGCTGATTTTCCCCATTGGCCCGATGACCACCACCGTTCTCCCGGGCTGCCTATCGCCGGTCGCAATCACGCACACCTGCGTATTGCCGTTGAGCTTCAAGCGCGATGGAGACACAGGGGATCTGAGTTGCGCGAGTGATCGGTTTTGAGCAAGCAGACGGATGAAGGCGGCCCAGCAACTGGGGCTGCAGGCAGGTTATGCGCTTGGCGAGGGATGAGCCTGGAGCGGGTCCCTCATCTGCAGGTTTACCCGGTTTGGAGGCGGTGTTGAGGTCGGGCGGCGGGACTGCGCCTGTCCACCGCCTGGGGAAAGTGTTCAAAACTCTGCGGCCCGTTCGGCCTGAGCCATGGATGGACGCCGGACAATAAGGGGCCATGAAGCCACATGAAGTTGGCCTGAACCTGAACACGCGGCGTACGCGCAAAGCGCTGTTTATCGGCGAGATGGATGAGCCTGGTGGTTGCCTGGGCAATCCCACCTTTTCCATTGAAACCAGCCGTAGAACTGGGATGTGTCCATGCCGCTCAACTGCGCGCGCCCCTGGCACTAATGGCCGTGCCAATGCCCAGTTCGCGGCACATGTCTGGCAACGGTAGACCCGCCTCATCACGCTTGGGCGCAGCCATGATCTGGTTGTTCTCTGAATCTTGACTTCTTCATGCAGAACCTTCTTTAGGAAAAAAATTCCATTTCTTCGAACCTTGGTTTTTCGGTGCGATTACCGGCCTAATGCACTGGCTCCAGAGGATTGCCACAACGTGAGTTGAAGGCCGACGTATTGAAACAACGAGCCGCGATCAAGGACGGCACAGTGGCTTGGCGGTTGCAAGGCGCAGTGGAGGTCGGACTGCTTGGTCCGGGAGACTCGGCGTCGGTCTGGGCGCATCGGTACTCGCAAAACGTTGGTGAAATGCGGCGTTGACAATCGGAAATGCACGGTGTTAATGTCGCCGCCTAACCTTCTGATTAATAGGAGCATCCTCATGAATTCAAGATATGGACACGTTTCGCGCAAGCTGGTCAACATCTTCGTGTTGATGTGTGTCGCTGCGCTGGAGCCGGCGCTCGCCCAGGTGCCAATTGAGTGGAAGTACTACACCTTCAACCAGACAAACGACAACATCACCAAGACCAACCGCGCATTCGCTGAGGATGTAGCCAAGGCAACAGGCGGTCGGTTGAAGATCACGGTTTTCGCCGCAGGGGAACTGCCCTACCGTCCCCAAGACGTGCTGCGTGCGCTATCAGGCGACCAGATTCAGATGGGCGACGTGGCATTCGGCTTGTCCGCCGGCGATGTGCCTGAACTCGACGTGATGTCTCTGCCTTTTCTGTGCAATACGTACGAGACGTTCGACAAGGCGGTGCCTGCGGTCACCCGGGCGGCCGAGCAAGTGCTCAAGGACAAGTTCGGCCTCAGCGCCATGATGCACTGGACGCCGCCTCCGCAAAACCTTTGGTCGAGCCGGCCGCTGACGACGCTGGCCGAGTTCAAGGGCCTGAAGGTGCGGACTTGGAATCCACCACAGGTAGAGATGATGCGCGCGCTCGGCGGCACTGCAGTCACCATCGCACCGGCGGAGGTGATCCCCTCTCTGCAGCGCAAGGTGATCGACGCCATCATCACCGGAGCGCTTTCAGCCAACGACTGGCGCGCCTACGACGTGGTGAGCTTTGGCTACCTGCTGCCCATCAGCATGGGCCATATGGCGATGGTGGTGAACAACGCCCAACTGAGCAAATTGCCGCCTGATCTGCAGCAGGTGCTGCTGGCCAAGGCAACTGAATGGCGCCCGAAGTACATGCAAATGTCGCGCGAGGGCGGCAAGGCGGCGCTGACCAACCTGTCCTCCAACGGCGTCAGGCTGACCGAACCAACGGCCGACGACTTGCGTCGGGCCAGCTTGTTGGTCCAGCCGATCTGGACCGAGTGGGCCAGGAAGCATGGCGAATCTGGGCGCATTCTGCTCGAAAGCACGAAGGCAGCCTGCCAGCCGAGCTGACGCCTTCGGACGAGCCCCCAAATGGTGCAGAGCCGCTTGACCTCGATATCTGCACGACTCGACCGCATCAGTGACGGGCTGTGCTCAGTTGCCAGTTGCCTGCTGCTGGTGATGGTCGGCCTGATCAACGTTGAGGTGTTGCTGCGCTATGGGTTCCAGACATCGACCTTGATCGCCGACGAATACAGTGGCTACCTCTTCGTTTGGCTGACGCTGTTGGGCTTCGCCCATGCGCTACGCAGCGACGCGTTCATCCGCGTTGAGGTGTTGGTCGATCGGTGCGGCGTGCGCGCGCGCGCGGCCTGCGAAGCGCTGTCCTCGATCATCGGTTTGCTGGTGGTGGGCGTGCTGGCCTACGCAGGCTGGCTGCACTTCGCGGGTTCGTTCCACTTCGGCAGCCGTTCCATCCAGCCCTCGTCAACACCTCTGTGGTGCGTGCAGATCGCGGTACCCTTGGGGCTGGGTTGGCTGTGCTTGCTGTACACCGATGCATTGATCCGTAGCTTCGCGCGCTGGACCAGGGGCACGCGTTGAGTTGGGGCGAAGCGGCGATCCTCTACGGCATGGTGTTGCTTGCCACGTTGACGCTGGGCGTGGCTATCGGCGCCGCGCTGGGCATGGTCGGCCTGATGGCGCTGTCACTCGTGGCCGGCGGCCGTTTCTTGCCGACCGTGGGCGACGTGGTCTGGAACTCGCTGGATTCGTTCACGTTGACGGCGGTACCGCTGTTCGTGCTAATGGGGGAGCTGTTGCTCAAAAACGGCATCTCCAAGCGGCTGTACGCAGGGCTGTCGGTGCTGCTGTACCGCTTCCACGGCCCGTTGGCGCTGGCCAATATCGGCGGCTGCGCGTTGTTCTCCGCTATTTGCGGCTCATCGACCGCCACCACCTTGACGATCGGCACGATCGCCATGCCCGAGATGCGCTCGCGCGGCTACCACGATCGCATCATCTTTGGCACCCTCACAGGTGGTGGCTGCCTGGGCATCCTGATCCCGCCTTCGATTCCGATGGTGATCTACGCGGCGATGGTGCAAGAGTCGTTGATCGATCTCTTCATGGCCGGCGTCCTGCCCGGCATCCTGCTCGCGATCATGTTCGCGGTCTGGATTCGAATCATGGTCGCTTGGCGGCCCGAATGGTTCCCGATTCGCGAGAAGCGCCAGCCCTCGGGTCAGGAGATGGTTCGGGCCGTCATCGACTGCGCCCCGGTGCTCTTGCTCGTGGCGGCCATCATCGGGGGCATGTACTTTGGCGTGGTCACACCCACCGAGGCGGCAGGTTTCGGTTGCGTGTTGGTGATTCTGATGGGCGCAGCCTACCGCGAGTTGAGCTGGTCGGGTGTACGCGACGCCTTGCGTCGCGCCGTGATCACCAACGCCGTGATCATGTTCATTGTTCTCAATTCGCAGGTGTTGTCCTACGCGCTCACCACGTCCGGCGTGACCGCTGGCGTGTCCCAGTGGCTGCTCGGCCTGGGTCTGGGCGCGTTCGGATTCTTCGTGTCCATGTTCGTGCTGTACCTGCTGTTGGGCATGTTCATCGACGGAATCTCCATGATGCTGCTGACGCTGCCGTTGCTGTACCCAGCGGTGCGTGCCTTCGGCATCGACGGCGTGCTGTTCGGCGTGATGGTGGTCACCATGATCGAGCTGGGCCAGATGACGCCGCCCATGGGCATGAATCTCTTCGCGGTGAGGTCGATCGCCGGGAGTTCGAACATGCGCGAAATCGCCTTGGCATCGGCGCCGTTCGCGGTCATCATCGCGATTCTGACCTTCCTGCTGTACTTCTTCCCTGCGCTCGCCCTGTGGTTGCCTGGCTCGCTGAAGTGACGCGCGGCGCGACTTTCATTCTCACAAGGAGCCCTCCATGATCACCGTCTTGTGGACCTTTCGCATTGCCCAGCCGCTTCTGGTAGCCGAACTCATCGCCATCATCGAGCAATCGGCGCCGAACTATCTCAACGTTCCTGGCCTGGTGCGCAAGTATTTTGGCCTCGCAAAGGGAGGCGACAGCATCGTCGGCATCTACCTATGGGCCGACCGCGCGGCGGCTGACGCTTTTTTCACGCCGGCATGGGTAGAGGCGGTCACCCGGCGCTGGGGGGCACCGCCGCAGCGGCAGGACTGGGACACACCGATGGTGGTTGAGAGCCAAGAGGGAAGGTTGGTGCGCGAATGAGCGCCGCCCAGGAGGCCCGTGAAGGTCCGCCATCATCCGGGCCGAAAGCCCTGCCGCCTGAGCCGCGTGCGGGTTCGGAGTTATCCGAATTCGAGTTCATGCTGACCGTCCTCATGTACGGGTTCCAGCGCTGGGTCGAGAATTGCATGGATTCGAGTGGCGTGCGAGGGCTGGCGGCTATCGACATCCTCGCCCTGCATGCCGTGAACCGGCGGGCGCGGCGCCGGCGTATCGCCGAGATCTGCATGATTATGAACATCCACGACACGCACCTGGTGTCGTACGCTCTGAAGAAGCTGATCTCGGCGGGCCTTGTGACCGTGGAGACATCGGGCCGCGAACATTTCTACGAGACCACACCGGCTGGCGACGAGGTCTGTGCCGGCTATTTGGGAAAGCGCGAACAAATTCTCTTCTCTAAAATCATGATGGTGGTCCCCACCGGTGAGGAATTCGATCATGGGATGTCCCTGATCTCCCAGATGATCGCCCTGTACGACCAAGCCACGCGGCTGGCCATCGCCGATCATCGCGGCACGGTGCGCCCGCCGCCGCTGCACACGAAGCGCTGACCGGCCCAGGCCGTCACCGCGTCCACCGCGGCGGTTTTTCAGCTGCGGCCCTGCTCACGGCAACGGGTCGCACGTGCTTCCCGGCATGCCAGCGTGGACACCTCGTTCACCGTCGCGGGCTCGCCTTCGATCACGACACCGTAGTCGGCCAGTGCGGCATCGCGGCTGAGTTTGTGTTCCTGCACGTCGCGCAGAACCAGTGAGGGTGGCCGCGTGTCGGCCACACCGTAGCCGCCACCGCTGGCCAAGCGCACGCACACCTCGTCCCCGCGCTGCATCGTGGTGATGAACTTGGCCGGTGGATGCTCCACCGACCCGTTGGCCCGGTGCAGCACGATCGAGGAGGGCGAACCCACCCGACCGCCTTCGAGGCCATAGGGAGGGACATCGTGCCGATCGGAGCGCACCTGCATCACCACATCGTCGGCCAGAACCCGGATGCAGCGCTCCAGCGCCAATCCGCCGCGCCACCGACCCGCACCACCGCTGTCGGGCACCAATGCGTAGCGGGTAACGGCAAGTGGAAGTTCACTTTCCACCACTTCGGCCGGCGTGTTCGAGACGTTGGCAATCATGCCCGAGCAGCCGTCCAACCCGTCGCGCCATGGCCCACCGCCCCAGGAGCCAACCAAGAAATCGACGAACACAAAGGGCTTTCCCGCCTCGTCAAGCCCACCGAAGCTCAGGCCCACCTCAGGCGCGCTGCCGCCGGCGGCGGGCACCAAGTCGGGGCGCACGCGCGCGAGTGCGCCAAACAACGCATCAGCGATCCGGAAAGCGGTGATGCCACGGGCCGCCACCGCCGCCGGACGGCGGGGGTTGACGACGGAGCCCTCGGGTGCGAGGACGCGGATCGCCCTAAAGAAGCCGCTGTTGTTGGGGATGCCGCGGTCCAGGATCGAACGCACGCAGGCCCACACCGCCGAGGAGGTGAAGGGCAGCACTGAGTTGATTGCACCGCGGACCTGCGGTGAAGAACCCTCGAAGTCGACCGTCATTGCGTCGCCTTCGATCGTCACTGCCACCCGGATCTCGATGCGTACCGTGCCCAGGCCGTCGCCATCAAGGTAGTCCCTGAAGGTGTAGCGCCCGGCTGGCAGGCGGGCTATTTCGGCGCGTGTGAAGCGTTCGGTGTAGTCGAGCAACTCGCGGCAATTAGCGGCGAAGGCCTCGGCCCCGTGTATCTCGAGCAGTTCGATCAGGCCACGCTCGCCCACCTGGCAGGCGGCGACCTGCGAGCGGAGGTCGCCGAGCACGAGATCGGGCACCCGCACATTGCGGGCGATGATATCGAAGACGGTGCGATTCGGTTGCCCGCCGCGGTAGAGCGGCACCGGCGGCAGGCACAGTCCCTCCTGGAACACCTCGGTCGAGTCGGTGGCGTTACCGCCCGGTACGCGCCCACCGATGTCGGTCATGTGTACCAGGCAGGCGGCATGGCCGACGAGGGCGTCGTCATGGAAGACTGGCTTCACGCAAACGATGTCGGGCAGGTGGGTTCCGCCGTCGTAGGGATCGTTCAATGCGAAGACATCGCCCGGGTGCAGGTCGGCGCCGAATTCGCGCAGCACCGTCGCCACCGCGGCCGGTAGCGCCCCCATGTGCAGCGGCAGGCACGTTCCCTGGGCCACCATCTGGCCTGCGGGGTCGAAGAGGGCGGTCGAGAAATCCAGCGCCTCCTTGACCAGGATGGAGCGCGCGGTGCGAGTGATCGTCAAGGCCATCTCGTCGGCTATCGACGCAAGCCGGTTTTTCACCAACTCGAGCGTGAAGGGGTCGTGTTGCGCTGCCGCAGAGGTCGGGTGATCAGTGGGCATCGAGCGATACCTCGAGGACGTTCCAGCCACCGCGACGCACCCAGCAGCCTGGGGGCACCACGGTGGTGCTGTCGAATTCGTCGACCAGTAGCGGTCCGGCCTGCCACTCGGGCGCGACGGCCTCGCGGGCCAGCACCGGGCAATCGCGCCAGCCGGTTTCGGGGCCGAAGTAGACGCGGCGCTGGCGGGGTGCGGACGCGAGCGCCGGGGCATCGAGCACATCGAGCGCATGCGGCATCCCGGTACCCCTGCGCGTGCCGCGTGCGGTGACGCGCAGGTTGACCAGTTCCACCGTTTCTTCTGGCGAGGCGAAGCCGTACCTGCGCTCGTGCGCGAATGCGAACGCTTCGGTCAGCGCCTGCACGCTCAGGTTGCAGGCGGCTGCCGGCACGGTCACTTCGGTACTCTGCCCGCGGTAGCGCAGGTCTGCCTCGCGTTCATGGCACACCTCGCCGACGGTGAAGCCCTCGCGCGTCAGCGCTGCGGTGCCGTCGGCCTCCAGCGCCTGAAAGCGTGCCTCCAGCGACGCCGGGTCGAGCTGTGCGAGTGGGCGCTTGTAGGTCTGCACGAGGTGATGCTCCGTCGGCGCGAACAGCAGCCCGAGCGCGCTGAACACGCCCGAAACCGGTGGCACGAGGAAGCGCGAGATGCCCAGCAAGCGGGCCAGCGTGGCGGCGTGCACGCCGCCGTTGCCACCAAAGGCCATCAACACGAAGCCGCGCGGGTCAAGCCCGCGCTCGCTGGAGACTGCCCGCAGCGCGCGCGCCATCAACGCATCGGCCACGAGGTGGATGCCCCAGGCCACCTCCTCAACTGAACGACCGAATCGGCGTGCCACCTGCTCATCGATTGCGGCGGCGGCACGGGTGCGGTCCAGTGCCACTCTGCCGCCCGCGAGCGACAGCGGATTCACAAACCCGAGCACCACATTGGCGTCGGTCACTGTGGGGATGTTCCCGCCAAGTCCGTAGCACACCGGGCCGGGGCTCGCACCAGCGCTCTCGGGCCCCACGCGCAGCGAGCCGCCGGCATCGATGGTGACCTGGCTGCCGCCCCCGGCGCCGACTTCGGCGATGTCGATGGCCGGCACACGCACCGGGTAGCCGCCGCCGGAGAACAATGCGCCGGATATGTTGATACCGGCACCCACGTGCAGCGAGGCGACTCGATCGAAGCTGCCGTTCTCCACCATGGAGGCCTTGGCGGTGGTGCCCCCCATGTCGAACGTCAGCACGCTGTGGTGTCCCAGGCGACGGGCCAGTTCTGCAGCACCGACCACGCCCGAGGCCGGCCCGGACTCGATGATGTGGATTGGCTGCTCGCAAGCCGCTTCCAAGCCCATCGCACCGCCGCTGGACTGCATGATACGAAGTGGTGCGCGGATGCCCGTGGCCTCCAGTCGCTGGCGCATCGAGCCGAGATAGCGACTCACCACCGGCATGATGTACGCGTTGACCACCGTGGTGCTGGTCCGCTCGTACTCCTTGATCTCAGGCAGCACCTGCGAGGACACGCACACCGGAACGTCCGGCGCCCGCGCCAGGATCAGGCGCGCGATCTCCCGTTCGTGCTCACCGTTGGCATAGGCGTTGAGCAGGCACACGGCGACTGCCTCCACGCCGTCGGCAAGCAGCCGCTCGATCGCCGCAGCGGTCTGCTCGCTATCGAGCGGGCGCTGCACGGTGCCGAGGTGATCCATGCGTTCGTCGACCTCGATCCGGTCGGCACGTGCTACCAGGGGCGTGGGCTTTTCCCAGCTCAGATCAAACAGCACCGGCATGCGCAGGCGCCGAATTTCCAGCACGTCGCGAAAACCCTTTGTGGTGATCAGCGCCGTGCGTGCGCCTTTGTGTTCGAGGATGGCATTGGTGGCTATCGTGGTGCCGTGCATCAGTTCGCGCACCTGGGCACCGACGAGGCCGTGCTGGCCCATCACCTGGGCGAGGCCCTCCAGGATGGCCCGGTTGTAGTCGTCCGGGGTGGACAGAACCTTTGCGGTGAGCACACGCCCGTCTTCGTCCAGGAAGACGATGTCGGTAAAGGTGCCGCCGATGTCGACGCCGACGCGAAAGCGCGCATCAGACGGCTGCGTGCGCGCGGGCGGTCTTTCGGCGGGGGACACCGGTGTGGCTCCTTGTGGCATTCAGCCGAGGTACACGCGTGGCAGCGTCCGTGCCAGCCGTGGCAGCAGCTCAAGCATTGGAAGCCCCAGCCACTGGCACAGCTGCGCCGGCGTGATCTCGTCCGCGCCCTGCGGTCCCAGCAGCACGACCTCGCTGCCCACTGTCGCCGTCGGCACGTGGGTGACGTCGGCCACCATGTGTTCGATTCCGCGACGCATGACCAGTGGCACGCGTTGGCCTGCGATCAGGGCTTCGCCAAGCGGCGGCAGGTGGTTGAAGCCGTCGCCGAAGCCCATGGGGAAAACCGCCAGACGCGTGGCTTGAACAAGCGGTGAGCCACCGAGATAGCCCACCGACTCGCCAGCTGCAAAGGCCTTCACCTGGAGCACGCGGCTGACGATGCGCGACAGAGCCGGTCGCATTGCCAGCTTTTGCGCCCATTCGCCCTCAAGCAGACCGAACAGGCAGCGACCGGGGTTAACCGCATCGAGGTGGGTCTCCGGGTGGGCCAGCACGGCATGGCTGCCCGCGGTCATCCTCACGAGGTTGCGCAAGCCCGCTGCCTCGGCCATCTCACAGGCACGGGCGAACACCCGCAACTGCGCGGCGATGCGGGTGGCATCACCCGGCTCGCTCAGATGGGTGTAGATCCCGCTCACCTGCAGGCCGCGCGAGCGTCTGATCGCCGGCAGCGATGCCTCGAGCTGCTCGAGCGTGAGGCCCAGGCGCCCGAGCCCGACCTCGATCTTCAATTGCGCCTGCACCGGTTGCTCGAGTGCGGCGAAGGCCTGAACGCTGTCGGGATCGTGCAGAGTCACGCTCACGCCCAGTGCTGCGACCTCGCGCGCGGCCTCAGGCAGGGTCGACGCGTAAAGGAGTACCGGAGCGGTGATGCCGGCTTCGCGGATGGCCGCTGCGTCCTGGGGGTTGCCCACCGCCAGGGCATCGGCGCCGCCATCAAGCAGTGCCTGCGCCGAAGGTGCTGCACCGCAGCCGAATCCGTTGCTCTTGACCACCGCGACGAAACGTACCTTCGGGCCGATGAAGCGGCGCATTGCCTGGGCGTTGTCCCGCAGGGCGCCCAGGTCGATCTCGGCCCAAGTGGGGCGCAGCAGCGCAGTCCTGGGCGCTTGCGCCGCAGTGGCGTGTGCGGTGCTCATTGCCCCACACCCTCGACCGTGTGCGGGAAAAGGAAGCGTCGCGCCTGGGCGTCCATGTCGGTCTTGAACGTGTGCCGGTCCTTAACCGCGTCGGCGCGCTGGAACGCAGGCCGGGCCGTGACATCGTCGAGGTGGCGTTTCAGGTTTGGGTACTTAGGCCAGGCCTCGTCGCCGCACACGCGGCCGATGATGCGCGACCACACCACCACCGACATGTCCAGGATCGAGTAGGTATCGCCCAGCATGTAGCGAGCCTTGGAAAGCTGAACGTCAAGGATGCCGTAGTGGCGATCGGCCTCGAAGGCGTAGCGCTTCATCGCGTACTCCTTTGGCTCCGGGGCCTGATGCCGGAAGTGCGCCGCCTGTCCGATATACGGGCCCACGCCACTGGCCACGAACATCAGCCACGAGAGCATCTGGCCACGTGCGCTCGCCGGACCGAGGAACTGCCCGCTCTTCTCAGCCAGATACAGCATGATCGCGCTGCTGTCAAAGACGATGGTCTGGCCGTCGCGGATCGCCGGGACCTTGCTGTTGGGGTTGACTGCCCGGAATTCGGGCGAGAACTGCTCCCCCATTTTGGTATCAACCGCAACGATCCGATAGGGCAGGTCTGCTTCTTCGCAGAGCAGCACAATCTTCAGCGGGTTGGGCGAGGGGTGGTAGAACAACTCGATCATGGTAGGGTTTCCTTAAGGCTTTGAGGGAAAGGTGGGATGGGGGGTGAGCGACTTGGCCAGACTCGGAACGGACTGGCCCGATGAGGGGACAAAACCATATTCGCGCCGCGCTCCCTCGAGCGAGACGAATCCTGCAACGATGTCTGACGCAATGGCTTCGGGTGAGCGCTGTGCTGGCGGGCCGTAGCCGCCGCCACCGGCCTCGAAGGTGGTGAGTGTGTCGCCGGGCTGAAGCACGTAGCGGCTCATCGAATGGACCGGGCGCCCGTTGACGAGCACGCGGCGCAGTTGACCAGGGCGCCCCTCAAGCACACCCGACGGCGCAAACTCGGTGCACGCGGACAGAATCGACATCGTCATCGGGTGGCCGGTGTCGTTGCGCATCTCGATGCATTGCCCGAGCCCGCCCCGGTAGCGCCCCGGTCCGCCTGAATCGACGATGAACTCTTTTCGTGCCACGAACAGGCCCGTGACGGTCTCCCAGACTTCGATCGGTGTACCGGTGATGTTGGAAGGGCCGGGGCAGCACGATGCGCCGTCGATACCGCGCAAGGCCCCGAAACCACCAGCAGCGAAAAAAACCGACGACACCGGTTCGCCAGCGCGATCGCGCCCCTGCACGTTGATGAGGTCAAGCATGCCCGAATCGGCCTGGATGCGCACCGGCAGCGCGGGTGCCAGCGCCCCGAAGATCAATGGCACGACAAAGTGACCCACAATGTGGCGGCCTCCGGTGGCCGAGGGAGAGCGCGCATCGAGGATACAGCCCGGTGGCGCCGTCACGGTTACCGGGCGGATCGCTCCTTCGTTGTTGGGGATCTTCGTTGTGGTGAGCGTTTTGATCGCGTAGATCGCGAAGGCCCGCGAGTAGCAAAACGGGACGTTAATCGCCGAGGCCACCGTCGGTCCGGTGCCTTCGAAGTCGATCGCCACCTCGTCGCCGCGCACCGTCACCGCGCAGGCCAGGTCGATTGGACCGTCGAAGCCCTCGACCCTCATCGCGTTGCGGTAGGTGCCGTCTGGGATTGCGCGCAGCTCGTCGCGCATCGCGCGCTCCGAGAAGGACAAAATGGTGTCAGACAGCGACTCGAGGTCCTTGAGGCCGTACTCGTCGAGAAACTCGATCAGCATGCGCTCCCCTTGCGCGGTGCAGGTGACGTTGGCAATCAGATCCCCGATCGTCTGCTCGGGCACGCGTGTGTTCACGCGCACCACCTCGAGCAGCAACTCGTTCATGCGGCCGGCGTGTACAAGCTTGCAGATCGGCAGGCGCAGCCCTTCGATGAAGACCTCGCCGGCGGTGGCCGAAAACCCGGCGCCGCCGATGTCAGGCAGGTGGGTGATGGACATCACGTAGCCGACCAGCTCGCCACGGCGGAACACCGGGCGCATCACGCTGACGTCAAATAAGTGGCCGGTGCCCTGCCAAGGATCGTTGGTGATCACCACGTCGCCCGGCTCGAGCGTGTGGGGCTCAAAGCGCCGCAGCATGTGCGCCAGCGTCAGCGGTGCCGTGCCGATGAAGCCCGGGCTGCCGTAGGTGCCCTGGGCCAGCGAGCGGCCGCGTCGATCGAACACGACGCAGGACAGGTCGTAACTCTCCCGCACGATGTTGGAAAACGAGGTGCGCACCAGCACGTTGATGATCTCGTCAGTGATCGAGATCAAGCGGTCCCACAGGATGCCCAGCGAGATCGCATCCAGGCTCATGTTGTGGCTCCCCACTCGACGACGAGGTTGCGTCGAGCATCCACCCGGACGGTTTCGCCCGGTGCCAGCACGAAGGTCGATTCGCGCTCTTCCACGAGTGCAGGCCCGCTCACCTGCGTGCCCGGCACGAGCGCGTAGCGGTCGTAGACATCGAATTCGGCGAAGACGCCGGTCTCGGCCACCCAGGCCAGCCGGCGGCCCTTTACAAAGGGCCGGGCGTCGTGAGGGACCTGCAGCGCGTAGGCGCCGTCGTCGGGCAACGGGCCGCGCACGTTAACCTTCCATGCCGTGATCTCGACCGCGCGGTCCTCGAAGTGCAGACCGAACACCCCACGGTAGGCTTGGTGGAACAAGGAGGCGAGCGAATCGAAGGAGGACCCCGCATCGCCTTCGGGCAGCACCACCTCGACCTCGTAGCCTTGCCCGAGGTAGCGCATGTCTAGCCGGCATGAGGCACTGTTTCCGCTTGGTAGCACGCCGGCATCCGAAAGGTAACGCGCACCTTCAGTACGCAGGCGCCCGAACTCGGCGTCGAAGGCCGTGCGGGTGAGCGTGTCCAGGCGCACCCGCACCGGGCGCATGAGTTCAAACCCGACCGGGCTGGCCAGCAGCCCGAAGGCCGACATCACTCCCGCGCCGATAGGACACACGACGCGTGGAATCCTCAGCTTTCGCGCCACGCGGGTGGCGTGGATGGGGCCGGATCCGCCGAACGCCACCATTGAACAGCGACGGTAGTCCACCCCCCGTTCGGACGAATGCACGCGGAATGCGCGCGAGACGTCCTCATTGATAACCTCATGGATGCCCCAGGCGGCACGCTCCAGCGAAACCCCCAGCGGGCGTGCGACCTCGCGTTCGATGGCCTCACGCGCGGCTTGCATATCCAGTCGCATCCGCCCGCCGAGGAAAGATTCGGCGCCCAGGTAGCCGAGCACCAGGTTTGCATCGGTCAATGTTGGATGCTGACCGCCTAGCCCGTAACAGGCCGGACCGGGGTCGGCCCCTGCGCTGCGAGGTCCCACACGAAGGGTGCCACGGGCGTCAATTTGAGCGATGCTGCCGCCACCGGCGCCGATCTCGATCATGTCGATCACCGGAATGCGGATGGGCAGGCCGCTGCCTTTCTTGTACTCGTGTACGCGTGCGACCTCCATCGTGTATCGCTTGAGCGGTTGACCGTCCTGCACGATGCAGCCCTTGGCGGTGGTGCCGCCCATGTCGAACGACAACAACTGCGGCAGGCCAAGCGATCGTCCGTGTGCCGCGGACATGAGGGCGCCAGCGGCTGGCCCCGACTCGAGCAACCGAACCGGGAATCGGCGCGCCACCGCAGGCGCCAGTGTGCCGCCCGATGAGCTCATCACGAGGAAGCGACCGCGAAACCCCAATCCCGCCAGTCCGCGTTCTATCCGATCGAGGTAGTGATCGACCACCGGTCGAACGCAGGCGTTGACGCCCGCGGTGGTCCAGCGCTCGTACTCCCGCATGAACGGGTAGACCTCCGCTGAGGACGATGCCGCCAGCGCGGGGAAGCGCTCTTCAAGCCAGCGCAGCGCCATGCGCTCGTGCTGGTCGTTGGCGTACGAGTGCAAGAAGCACACCGCCACCGCCCGGATGCCGTGCTGCTCGACCGCATGCCTGAGCGACTCGGCGACGGCCTCGAAGTCCGGTTCGATCACGCAGTGGCCGTCCGGACCCATGCGTTCGGGCACTTCGAAGCGCAGGTGCCGCGGCACGATCGGGGCTGGGAAAATGATGCGCAGGTCGAACAGGTCGTAGCGGCGCTCAAACCCGATGTCCAAGGTGTCCCGAAAGCCGCTCGTCACCAGCATCGCGGTAGGCACACCCTTGCGTTCGATCACCGCGTTGGTCACGAGCGTGGTGCCGTGGATGACTGAGCCGATCTCGGCCCAAGAGCGACGTGCCTCGCGCACAAGCGCATCGGCGCCCTCGATCACCGCTTGCGATGGGTCACTGGGCGACGTAAGCTGCTTGTGTGTGTAGGCCACACGCCGGTCGTCGTCGAACAGCGCGAAGTCGGTAAAGGTGCCACCGATGTCGACGCCGATGCGATAACTCATTGCGGGCACTCGGGCTGGAGTCACAGGCAGGCCGCCATGGCGAGGATTGTCCGCTCGACGGCGGTGTCGTCGATGTCGCGGTAGACAACCAGGCGGATGCGGTCGTCGCCGAAGGGCATGGCCAGCACGTCGTGGGTGGCCAGACGCTGGCACAGCAGCTGTGGAGAGAGGTCGGGCACCTCAATGATCACGACCAGGATGTTGGTTTCCGGTTCGATGAGATTCAATCCGCCCAACCGGCCGATGCCCTCGTAAAGATCGCGGGTTCTGCGATGGTCGTTCTCGAGCTGCGAAGACGATTCGATGGCCACCAACCCCGCCGCGGCAATGATGCCAGTGGGCCGAAAGCCACCACCCACGCGATGGCGCAACACGAGTGCGCGATCGATGAGATCTTTCGAGCCGGCAATTAAGGCGCCGTTTGGTGCGCCGAGTGACTTGTTCAAGCTCAGCGTCACCAGGTCTGCGGGACGGCCAAGTTCGTCGAGCTTGCAGCGCTGCGCCACCGCGGAATTGGCTAGACGTGCTCCGTCGACCATGACTCGCATGCCGTGCCGCCGCGCCAGCGCACCGAGTTCGCTCATGTAGCTTGCCGTCACCACGGCGCCACCTGCGCGGTTGTGCGTGTTCTCGATCGCGAAGGTTGAAACCCGCGGGTTCTGCGTGTCGCCCCGGCGCACGGCCATCTTCTCCCAAGCTTCCAGCGGCGGCATCGGCGCCTTGCCGGCCACCCACTCGATGCGCACACCCGAGAGCACCGCCGGCGCGTTGGCTTCGGATGTGACCAGGTGCGCATCCACAGGCGCTGCCACGAGGTCGCCCGGGCGCGTGAGCAACTGCAGGGCCACCTCGTTGGCCATCGTGCAGGTGGGAAACAGCAGCGCGTCCTCATGGCCCAGCCACTGGGCGACCCGCGCCTCCAGCTGCTGCTGCCGGGGATCTTCGTAGGTCCGATCAGCCGCCGCGCACGACATCGCCTCGATCATCTTCTGCGTCGGTCGGCTCAGGACATCGCTGCGCAAATCAATAGGGCTGGTGGTCATTTGATGGGATCAATTGATCGAATTTGCGCAAAGAATAGAGCGCTGTGTGGCGGCTGTCAAAGAATCAGATTGCCATCAAATCGTTGGCTTTTTCTTGGATCAGTCTGCGGGTGTCAAATCGCGGTCACCCGTGCCGCAAATGAGGTGGCTATCCGTGTGATCCGATTCGCCAAAATACGCAGCATCCCTCTGCTTGGTTGAGGGACGGCACAGGCAGGCTGTGGCATTGCGTTCAAGCCTGGAGCTTGCAACGATCAACCTGCCGCGCTCAAAGTCCAAGTGCAACACCTTCTCTGAGGAGAATCTGCTGCATGCCCAAGACCTACAACCATCTGAGCCTGGAGGAGCGAGCGGTGATGCAAGTCATGCTTGATCACGACTACAGCTTGCGGGCAATTGCCCGCAAGCTGTGCCGCAGCACCTCGACCATCTCGCGCGAACTCGTGCGCAGCGGCGGCGCTGTGACTGACCCACTGGCAGCACCTGCCCCTGGTCGCCCGCGCACAGCCTGTGGCTACCGCTGCGCCAAGGCCCACCAGCGCGCCCAGCGACTGGCCCGCAAAGCCCGCGTAGCTTGCAAGATGGTCCACGGCAACCCCCTGTGGGATCGGGTGATCGAGACACTGCGCGGGGGCCTAAGGATAGGAATTCCAACCGCATGAGCCCGAGTATGGCACCCAAAACCGGTCTCACAAAACACGCATGCCCACAGTCGCCAGTCTGATTTGCCAGGAGTTTTCGCCGCTGTCACCACCATCAGCCGAAAAGCCGTCCTGTAGCCACAGCCATATCCCGGCGCAGTCGTCGCGCCCCCCTTTTTCAAGTTCCCCAGTCTGTGCGCTGATCGTCGGGGTAATCGGGTGCTGATTGACTGGTCATATCCCAGTCCGGCAAAGCCTTCACACACTCCCCCGTCTCCCGCGCACCACACTCATCCCACAGCGGTGGCCCGCGTGCCGGCGTGATGCGCGGGGCGTCGGGCTCCACCCCGATGTGCTCCAGAATCTTCTGAATGTCAGCGCTGAAGGTGATGAACGCGATGATGCGCATCTGGCCCCCGCAGTTGGGGCAGATCAGCGGGAACACTTCGTAGATGCGCGCCATCAGCGCGGCCCACAGGTAGTGCGCGGATGGGCGGGGTTTGGGTTTGGCTGGCGGCTCAGGCGGGGTCGTGCTGCCCGCGTCGCCGCACGCGATGGCAGTGCACGCCGTACCCGCATCAGCATTCACCTCCTCTGCCACGGGGCTGCCCACCTCAGGCGTCACCACCACCGCCGCGTCCTGCGCCATGGCCGTCACCGCCCCTCGCAATGGCGAGTTGGGTGCCAGCACGCCGTAGTAGCGATGCCGGTGCGTGCGCGGTGGTGGCACCAACTGGGCGATGCGGTTGATCAACTCAAGCGGCGTGAGCAGCAGTTCACCCGAGTATTTGTCGGACTGCAGTGGCTCGCTGTGGCCTTTGCCGCAGCGATAGACCAGGTCCGCACCGCGCTGTTTGAGGCGATCCATGGCAAAGGGTGGGCGAGCGCAATAGCGCAGCAGTCGCTCCAGCCCAGCTCTGTCGGCGGCTTCGATACGCACGCCGGCATCGACCGAGAAGCCGCCGCCGTGTGCATAAGCCGCCATATCTTTGGCATCATGCGACTCTAGGTGCCCGCGTGCCACAAAAGCGCGCAGCAACCGCATGCGCACGTTGGCCTGCACTTGGGCAATGGCGGCCGCGTCGATCTGTGCTGGGTGAAACGTGATCGACTTTGCATTGGCCGACTCTGCTGCCGACTCGGGCAACTTTGCCTGTGCACCTGGCAGCGACTCAAACACGCCATCGACCACGCACACGTGGAAGTGCACATGCGTGTTCAGGCTGGAACCAAACCGGTGGATGAAGGCGACCGCGCCCAGGTGCAGGTGGGCTGGGTCAACCTTTGCAGCGCCGGGGCAATGGGTTTGCAGGCTCTGCTGCACCACGCGCAGAAAGATACGCAGCGCCGCATTGAGTGCACCCTTGTCGCGCTGCAAGTAGTAGCGCAGCCGTTTGGGCACCGACAGCACCCACTGGCGCACCGGCAGGCGGGGGAAGACCTGGTCGGTCAGGTGCGCAGCGGCCTCGGCCATGCGCCGGGTGTTGCACGATGGTCAGACGCCACGGCCTTTGCAGGAGAAGGCGACAAGGTAGTCGTCGCCACAGTCATCGCAGCGAACGCGCGCAAAGCCGTGGGCGAAGATGCCGCACTGCAGGTATTTGCGGAATGCCTTCTCTACGTAAGGAGCCGACGTGTAGTGGTCGCCTTGGCCGTCAAACTGGCCTGCGCTG
>Ga0209491_10004762_pt1 | contig 20573 bp, 8 predicted proteins | sample BON02_FD_187213 | JGI IMG/M metagenome (GOLD analysis project Ga0209491, IMG submission 187213) | Freshwater microbial communities from Lake Bonney liftoff mats and glacier meltwater in Antarctica - BON-02 (SPAdes) (version 2) | ecosystem: Environmental > Aquatic > Freshwater > Ice > Glacier... | reverse complement strand
TCCTCCCACCTCCACCATCACTACCCCCCCCTTACACCAAGGATCAAGCAACTCACAGAGAGCCACCCCGGCATTACCTCCCAACACCACCCTATGCGCCGGCGCCACAAAATGCAAATTCATCATCGAGGCCCTCCACAACGCCCACGGATTCCTATGTCCCCCCGTCCCTAGATACCAACCCACCTCCCCCTTGGCCTGCGCCTTCTTGAGTGCTGCTACTCCTGCAGACACCTCATTCATCACCGACAGAGGGAAAGCAAAAGGCCCCGCTGCTGTCTCCAACCCTAACACATGCCCCTCCTTGCTCAGCGCCGCACATAGTTCCTTATGGGAGGAAGCGAGGGAGGGCGACACAAATATATTCAGCACTGGCACCCCCGCCTCCTTCAACAACGCCGGTAGACCCCTCCCTCCCTCCCTCCCTTCCTCCTCCGGCACGTTTCTCAATAACGCTTCCAAGCGTACCACCAAGGCAACATGCTTGGTGTCCAGCGCTCCTAAGGTATAGGTCCTGATTAACCAATGTGCCCACAGAACAGAAGACTCCTCAAACGCTTCCTGAGTCGCGACCACCATCCACCCTAGCAACAAAGCAGGTACCAAGGGGTAGGACAGCAACAGCGGCTGCAGCATGTGCAGGACCCGGTCCCAGAGCGGGGAGGAGGAAAGGAGGAGAGAGAGAGAAAGGGAGGGGAGGAGCTGTTGGAGGCCGAGGTGGGCGACGAAGAGGAGGGGCATGATGAAGTACCCGCAGAGAGCGAGAAAATCCAACGTGACCATCTGATATTCACCTGACCGCACAGGACCCCACACTCGTGCGGTAGCCGCCAGAAAAGACGTGCTTAGCACTGCTACGCCCGTCCCGACCAGGATAAAGGTGAAGGCTGTGAGGCTCGCGGGGTTGCGACTGTCGTTTATTTCGAAGGTGAGCAGGAGGGAGAGGGTGGCTAGGAGGGCAGCAAGGAGCCAGTGGGAGGCACGAGCGTTCTGATGCGCAGCTTCCGTGGGCTCGGGGGCCTTACTCAAAAAACGTGCCAGGAGAAGGGCGAGCGTGAGCCCGGCGATAAAGGAGGAAGGGAGGGAGGGCTGGATGAAGGCGAGGAGGAGGGCGAGGGCCGCACCGGGGAGTTGGAAGGCGTAGGTGTTTAGAGGGGAGAGAGCTCGAGAGGCTGCATGACCAATCAGGCCAGGGGAGGTCAACAAGGCCACCACCCCCAACGTGAGAAGGGCAAAGATCTCGATGCGTGCCGTCTCTTGGAAGTGCTGTAGCCCTTTGGAGCCCATCCCGGCTAGGAGGCCGAGGATGAGGATGGGATCGAAGGACGTAAAGGCTGGGGCGCTGATCAAGCCCGCCAGGACCAGGGGGAGAGTAGCAGGTACCACCACCGCGGCCCGAACGAGCCCCAGCGTCGAAAGGTAATGAAGGCCTCCTGCCAAGCTGGCGGCCAGGCCGAGGGAAAGCCATGCGGAGGAGGCGGTGAAGGAGGCCAAGGCCCAGGCGGCCGCCCCTCCCAAAACGAGGGCATAGGTCAAGGCCGGTGGGAAGTCCTGGGCCCCTTTGAAGGTCTGGAGCAGCGGCGCGCTCAGGGCGGGGAAGGCGAGGAAGACGGCCACTACCACCAAGATGAGGCGGAGTAGGCCGGGCCGGACGTGGGTGGGTGTCCCACGCACGTGCGGGGCCATGATGCTGCTGCTGCTGTTTGATGACGAAGGTGAAGAAAAAGGCGAGCGGGCGAGAGGCGTGCTGGTTTCGAACGGTTGGGCAAAAACACGGGCAAGAAGCCCCACGCGGTGTGTCCTGTACATGCCGTGCGTGGTGGTAGTGGTGAGTACGACGCGTCAAAGGGGCAAGATGGGACATAAGCCATGTGTGATGAAGATGGCGCGGGCAGAGGAAAAGTCAACGATGAAGAGGTCAACGGCTCTGGCCCATCTCATTTTCACTTTTTCGCCCTTGCTTGCCTGCGTTTGGAGGACTGTCCACGCAAGTACCACATTCAGGAGTAGTTGGCCATCGAGGCATGAGCTAAGCTCCTCGTGGATGGTCGCAGGACCCTTACTTTTCTTGCTCAAGGCTCACCATATCCCCTCCTTTTCCCCACCCAAAAGTAGGAGCTTCCACGTCTTGCCTCGGGGCCTTGCCCCCACCCACGCGACTTTGATCATGGTACGTACTGGCATTGTAGGGCATTATTTTCCTTTTCGCCTTACCTCATAAATTTGCCCATCCACCTATTTTCTAGCAACGGCCGGCGGAGATGGAATGGTCGCAGCCGCGATGCATTGGCGACCTGCCCACCAAGCGGTCTGGCCACTCTTTCACCATCGTCAAGAACGGCATGGCCTACCTATTTGGCGGCGTCGATTCCAGGCGGCCACCAGGCCCCAACAACGAGCTCTTTAAGCTGGACATGTCCAATGCCCAGGCTTTCTACTGGACCAAGGTCCCTACTTCCTCCTCCTCGACTTTGTCGTTGCCGTCCCTCGCCCGAGGAGCCGCAGGCGCTACCACCACATTCACGGGCCCTGAAGCGCGATGGAAGCATAGTGCTACGGCCATTGACGACACGCGCATTTTAGTATTTGGTGGTTACCGGAGCAGCACGCAGCGGTTGAACGACGTCTGGGTGCTGGACACTGCCAAGGACAAGTGGTCGCAGCCTCTGGCGGCGGGCCACACGGCACCGTGCCCTCGTGGGGCTCATGCGGCCACGCTGGTCGGGCGCAAATTGTACGCGTTTGGTGGCTATGGCGGAGACGGCTTTGCCCGGCAGGATTTTAACGACTTGTACGCCTTGGACCTCGAGACGTGGGAATGGCAGCTGGTCCACCCTGGCAACAGCAAGAGCAGTGGCATGCTAGCGCCCACTTCCACGTCGGCCTCGTCATCCTTGCCTTCCTCTGCCCCTGCCGTCGCTGCTCCGAGTGGCGCTGCTGCCAGCACTTGCGGGTTTGTGCCGGAGGCGCGGTCGGGACACAGCTTGGTGGCTGTGCAGCATCAGCTCGTGCTCGCCGGAGGCTGGAATGCCATGACGCAATTTGACGATCTGCACATCTTTGACACTCAAGCTCTGAAGTGGACGCGCATTGAGACGGCCAGCGGGCCGGAGCGTTGGGGCTCACCTCGATGGAACCATACAGCTGTGGCGGTGGTGGCGGTCCCGCACTGGAAGATGTTCGTCTTTGGGGGCAACAACGGGGAGCTCCCGCCCTTGGCCGAAGGTGGTGCTTCGTCCTCGTCGTCCTCTACTAATGCCAGCAGCAGCAGTGGCTCCAATCCTCAAGGTTCCTACCGCAGCGACTTACTCGTGTATGAGACGGGGAGCCAGGGGTGGTCTCGTCCCACCGCCGTGGGTACCTTGCCGGCACCTCGGGCCGACACACAGATGGCCTACGATGCCGAGAGCGGTCACCTTGTGCTCTTTGGCGGCTGGGCCTCTCATTGGTTTGGGGAAGTGCACGTGTGTCGCGTGGCAGACGTGGTGGGCCCACCCTACTCCATCGAGACCATCGCTCCCGTTATTGGGCCGTTGACTGGCAATACCGCCTGCACTGTCAAGGGAGCTGGCTTCCGTTTCTTGGGCGGACCAGCCGCTCCTCCGCCAGCCACGGTGCGACTGGCGTGTCCGAAGGGCTACGTGGACGTGCCAGGCCTCATCAGCGACGATGCCACACTCACCTTTATCACGCCCGCGTACGATAAGCATGGCCCCGTTCCCACGGAAGTGCGGGTGGCTGTGGGCAACAAGCCCCTCACCAATTCCGTCGTCTCCTTTTCTTACTTTGCGGTCACAAGTGCCGCCAGTACCGTCGCCTTTGGTCCGGGCCTGCTGTCTGGGTGTTTGACCGGCGGGCCGACCACCTCTTTTATCATTCAAGCCCGTGACGCGTCGGGCGCGAATCGAGTGTGCGGCATGGACGCGTTCGCTGTCCGAGTGTGCGAGCTCAGCAGCAGCGATGGCCACAGCATGAAGGAGATCACCGCCGCTGCCGGCAACCGCGATGTGCCAGTCAAGATTCTGGACCAGGAGGATGGCACCTATCAAGTTACCTTTGTGCTGCCTCACGCTGGCTCCTTCGTCGTCAACGTGAATTTTTTGGGTACCTTTCAGGGAATGTCTGGCGCCATCCGTGGTTCACCATTCATGATTGAGGCCGTGGGTCGGAGCGGGGGGGGCAACGGTGCTGATGCCGCGCCTGTGCTGCACCAAAATGGGATGCCAATGAGCAACGAGCTCACGGGCCCCATCCTCGTCCAACACATCAAAGAGTCTACCGCAGAGCTCAAAGACTTTTGCAGCAAGGCCGTTGCAGGCCTGCGGACAGCCATCCCCAAGGGCCAGGACGACGTGGAGCCGCTCATACGCGTCAAGGCGTTTCTGAAGGCTGTGGATCTGCGGCGCTTGGAGCTGGAGTTACGCATCGACACCAACAAGGCCGCGTTGCAGTATTTGAAGCGCAAGGGCCTCAAATTGGACCGTCTCGATCACATGATTGCCTCGTTGGAGAATGCAGCAACCCTGTGGCAGGAGGTGCAGCGTCAAGCTCCCGTGACTGCAACGGCCATTGCCCCGCACAACAAAGTGTGGTCACTCAAGGTGCAGGAAGGCGTGGAGCAGTACGAGCAGGAGTTTGAGGAGAAGCTGAAGGAGTTTCACGCTTTGAGCTTCTGGGCCTACGACACGAGCCCGCGAGTGGCCCGGGACAAGATTCGCGACGCGGAGCGACTGCAGCTAGAGGAGAAATTGCAGTTGGAGCGGACTCGGCACCTGTGCACCGTCTTTGCTTTTTCCGATGACATTTTCAAGAAGTCAGCGGATACGATCCATGGCATGGACGTCGAACTAGGCGAGGTCAAGAAGCTTTGGGAAGTGATCGAGGCACTGCAAGCCTGTGTTACCAGCACGAAGGACCAGCGCTGGGCGGATCTGGACCCCGACGTCTTGGAGGAGGAGATGAAGAAGCATGTCAAGAACGTCAAGGCCTTGCATCGATGCACGCGCTGGTCTGATGCCTTCCAACAGACGGACGCGCTTTGCAAGGACTTTATGAACACGCTTCCGTTGATTCGCAGCCTCCGGGCCAAGGCTATGCGGCCCCGTCACTGGAACGTGCTTATGCGCAAGATGCTGAATCTGCCTTCCGAGGAAGAGGAAGCTGCGGCTGCGGCGGTCTCTATGGTGGCGCCGGCGGCGACCCTTACGGTGGCGGCAGGAGGCAGACCGGCTCTTCAGGACGTTACGCTACCTGGAGACGCCGCGACCGGACCGGCTCTGCATGCCGAGGCAACGGACTTGGCCACGCCTGCCTCTAGCTCTCAGCCGCCATTGACACCAGAGGTTGCGGCAGCACCAGACTCGTCATCCCCGGCCGCCACGATTGAGGCGGAGGGTGATAAGAAGGACAGTGTCGGCACGCCCTTGGGTGCAGCAGTTCCAGTTCCGACGGGCGCTGGCGCATCCGACAGCGACCATGACATCGATGGAAGCCCCGCAGACGATGGCAATGTGGAGGAGGAAGTCGAGGAGGAGGAGACTGCCACTCAAGCCCAGGAACGCCTAGCCCAAGCAGAGGCCGAGGCTGCGCGGCTCATGCTGCGGCACCTGTCGCCCGAGCAGAACTTGGAGCTCACCTTGGGCGACCTCGCCTCGCTGAACCTACTGCAATTTGCGGGGGACATTGAGGAGATGGGCGACCAGGCTGCCAAGGAGGAGAAGATGGAGAGCCAGATCGAGGGACTCGAGGCGCGCTGGGAAGGCATCGCTTGGCAGATGGATCCCTACAAGGACACGAATGTCCCCTTGCTCAAGATGACTGAGGAGGATTTCGAGGCCCTGGAAAACGACCAGCTGCTGGTGCAAGGCATGAACAACTCCCGGTACAAGGCTCAGTTTGAACGGCACGTGGCCGCTTGGCAGTTGACCTTGGGCACGGTGAACGAGGTCTTTATCTTCTTCCAGAGCATTCAGCGCACGTGGTCGTACCTGGAGCCATTGTTCATTGGCTCGGACGAGGTGAAGCGGGAGCTGCCGGAGGATGCCTTCCGCTTTGCGGGCATCGACTTGGACGTGCGACAGACCCTGAGCAAGGCCTGGGCCGTGAAGAACATTAGGCTGTCATGCACCGTGGACGGCCTCCCCGCCTACCTAGAGCAGATCATGCAGCGCCTGGAACTCTGCCAAAAGTCTCTGACTGATTTTCTCGATGGCCGCCGACGGCAGTTTCCGCGCTTTTATTTTGTGAGCGAGGCTGACTTGCTGGATATTCTCTCTAACGGATGCGCGCCGCACAAGATCCTGGTGCACACGCCCAAGATCTACCTCTCGACCAAAACGTTGGTGCTTGCCGACTCCGAGACGGGGGGGAACGGCGCCCTGGTTGGATTCGGCCGGCCCTTTGCCACCAAATTTATCTCGGACGTGGGCTTTGAAGAAGTGATGTTTGATCAGCCCATCCTTCTTGAAGGCAAGGTGGAGGTGTACATGCAGACGGTGCTGGATGGCATGAAGACTACGCTTTTCAAGACCTTCACGCGGTCCTTGCGGCGGTACCAGGAGATGCCTCGCATTGACTGGTTGATGCACAAGGACTCCCGGACGGAGCAGCCTTCGGATCCTGCCCAGATTGTGCTGCTCACTCTAGCGGTCAATTACGTGCACGAAGTGGAGGACGCGTTTGAGCGCATGCGCACGGGAGAGGATCCCAAGGCTTTGGCGGCGCAGTACCGAAAGCAGGTCGAGCAGCTTTCTGAGTTGATTCGACTGACCCAATCCTCGGGTTTGAGCAAGGGTGACCGCCAGCGGGTCATGGTCTGCATTACCATGGACGCCCACTCGCGCGATATTGTCGAGAAGCTCTGCCGGGAGCAGGTCGATGATGTTAACTGCTTTCAGTGGCAGGCGCAGCTCAAACACAAGTACCGGCTGCCGCCCTCGCACGCACCTTTTCAGACCCGCGACCGTCACCTGCGCGGGACTGAGCACGGGGAGCGTGCGGAAGTGGCCATTTGCGACGCGATTTTGCCCTACGATTACGAGTATCTCGGCAATGGTCCCCGTCTGGTGATTACGGCGCTGACGGACCGCATCTACGTCACGGCCACACAGGCCCTCAACCTCAAGATGGGCTGTGCTCCTGCGGGGCCCGCCGGTACGGGCAAGACGGAGACGACCAAGGACCTGGCCAATGCTCTGGCCAAATGCTGCTACGTCTTCAATTGCTCGCCTGAGATGGACTACCTGGGGCTGGGCAACATTTTCAAGGGCCTGGCCTCGTCGGGCGCCTGGGGATGCTTTGACGAGTTCAATCGCCTGGTGCCTGAAGTGCTGTCCGTGTGCTCGGTGCAATTCAAGGCCGTCTGCGACGGGATCAAGGCGGACACGTCGCGCATCATGATTGAGGGTGACGAGATCAAGCTGGACCCGACCTGTGGCGCCTACATCACCATGAATCCGGGCTACCTAGGGCGTTCCGAGCTTCCCGAGGGCCTCAAGGCGCTGTTCCGCCCCATGACCGTCATGGTCCCCGACTTAGTCCTCATCTGTGAGAACATGCTCATGGCCGAGGGTTTCGTTACTGCCAAGGTTCTGGCGTCCAAATTCTATGGGCTGTACTCGCTGCTACGCGAGCTGCTTTCAAAGCAGTTGCACTATGACTGGGGGCTCCGGGCCGTCAAGTCGGTGTTGGTGGTGGCGGGCGCTTTCAAGCGGCAGGAGCCTGAGCTGGATGAAGGAGCCCTGCTGATGCGCGCGCTGCGGGATTTTAACGTGCCCAAGATTGTGCGGGAGGATGAGGTGGTCTTTTATGGGCTGCTGGGGGACCTCTTCCCCAACACGAACCCTCCGCGCAAGGTGGACGCGGACCTGGAGTACGCCGTTCACGAGGCTTGCCAGGCCCTGCAACTGTGGCCTGAAGAGACTTTCAAGCTCAAGGTTGTGCAGCTGGAGGAGCTGCTGGCCATCCGACACTGCGTCTTTGTTATGGGGCCGCCAGGTGCAGGCAAGTCGGCCTGCTGGAAGACCTTAGCCCAGGCCCGCAAGTTGCGCAACAACCCCACCAAAGTAGTGGATCTGAATCCCAAGGCGGTCAAGACCGAGGAGCTGTATGGGTACATTAGCATGGCCACGAGGGAATGGAAGGACGGGCTCCTCTCCAAGGTGATGCGCGAGCTGGGCCAGGTGCCCAACGACCACCCCAAGTGGATCTTGCTGGACGGCGATCTGGATGCCAATTGGATAGAGAGCATGAACTCCGTTATGGACGACAATCGCATGTTGACGCTCGCCTCGAATGAGCGCATCCCGCTCAAGTATCACATGCGCATGATTTTCGAGATCCGAGACCTCAGATATGCAACGCCGGCCACCGTCTCTCGCGCCGGCATCCTGTACATTTCCACCGATGACGGCACGCAGTGGCGCTCGCTGGTCCAGAGCTGGCTGGGAACCACCTTGGAGGAGGAGAAGTTGCGCGGCGCCTGGGGATTGAGCCCCGAGGAGAGCGCAAGCATCAAGAAGACCCTTCACGACTGCTTCGAGACCTACTGCGAGAAGACCTTATTTTGGCTCAAGGTCAATGCCAAGCCTGTGCTTCCCGTCGTGGACCTCAACCTCATCCAGACGCTGCTCTACATGCTTGACGGGTACCTGGGACCTCAGCATGTGGCGGCCGCCGTGGCAGGAGTGACCAGCAGTGGCAGTGCCGCCACCAATGCCTCGGCGCCTAACGGCAATGACATTCTGGAGACGTTGTTTGTGTACTGCGCCGTCTGGGCGTTTGGGTCCACACTGGCAGTGGCAGACGATGGCACGGACTACAAGCGGCTGTTTAGTGATTGGTGGCGGGCCGAGTGGCGCAAAATCAAGTTCCCAAGTCGCGACACGGTGTTTGATTACTGGCTGGACCCCGCGGCGCACGCGTTCGAGCCCTGGACCAAGTCCCCGTACTTTTACAGTCTGCCTTATGACTCGCGGACGACGCCCATGACACAAGTCACTGTGCCGACGCCCGAGACCTGCTCTGTGAGCTCTTGGATGCAATCGCTGGTGCAGATGCAGCGGCCCGTCATGCTGGCAGGCGCGGCGGGGACGGGCAAGACGCAGCTGGTGTGCGGCATGCTGGCCAAGCAGGACCCGCAAATCATGCAGGCGGCGACGGTGAACTTCAATTTCTACACCACTGCGGCCAGCCTCTTCAATACCATGAGCCTGCCGTTGGAAAAGAAGGTCGGCTCGCAGTACGGCCCGCCTGGGAACGCCCGCTTGGTGTACTTCATGGACGACCTGAATCTTCCCGAGGTGGACCCGTACAACACCCAGAGTGCAATTGCCTTGCTGCGGCAGCACATGGAGTACGGGCACGTCTACGACATGAGCAAGCTGCAGCAGAAGCAGATTTTGATGACCCAGGTGGTGGCTTGCCTGAATCCTGCCGCAGGCTCCTTCCAGGTGAACCCGCGGCTGCAGCGGTGGTTCTCCACGTTCGCCGTCGGCCTGCCCGGCCCTACTTCACTGCTCACCATCTATCAGACCTTCCTCGACGGGCACTTGCAGTACTTTGACTCGGACATCAAGGCCCAAGGCAGCAACATCATCAAGGCCGCTTATGGCTTGCACCAGCAGGTGGCTGGCCTCTTTCGCAAGACGGCGTCCAATTTCCATTACGAGTTCAACATTCGTCACCTCTCCAATGTGTTCCAAGGCTTGCTCGTGTCACAACCTGCCCAGGTCAAGACGGCTGAGAAGTTTGTCCAGCTGTGGCTCCACGAATCCGAGCGCGTGTATGGGGACCGGCTGTCGAGCCCCGAAGACCTTGTCAAGTACCACGGGCTGGCGCAAGCCCAGGCCAAGCGGCTTTTCCCCAGTTTCAACCTGTCGAAATTCTACGCGGCTGAGAATCCCGCACCTCTGGTCTTTTGCCATTTTGCCGACAATGCCCAAGACAAGTGCTACGACCAGGTGGGGTCCCTGGACCGGCTCTCCGCCACGTTGGAGGACGCGCTGCGGGAGTACAACGAGACGAACCCGGCCATGGACCTGGTCCTATTTGAAGACGCCTTAAAGCACGTGGCGCGCATTGCCCGCATTATTTTGAATGAAGGCGGGCATGCGCTGCTGGTAGGGGTAGGAGGAAGCGGCAAGCAGTCCCTGGCTCGGCTGGCGGCCCACTTGTGTGGCTACACTGTCAAGCAGATCGTCATCTCAGCCACATATGGAGTGGCGGACCTGAAGGAAGACCTCAAGGCCATGTACCACAAGGCAGGCTTGCGGGAAGAAGGGGTAGTGTTCCTGCTCACCGACTCTCAAATCACCAACGAACGCTTTCTCGTCTACATCAACGACTTGCTGGCCTCGGGGCACATCCCGGACCTCTTCACTCCCGAGGAGGCGGAAGGCATCATCAACTCCGTCGCGCCCAAGGTCAAGGCCGCCGGTCTTGTGCCGGAAAAGAAGGCTTGCTGGGATTACTTTATTGGCAAAATCCGCAAGTACTTACATGTGGTCTTGGCCTTTTCGCCCGTGGGCGACGATTTCCGCACCCGCGCACGCAAGTTCCCGGCTTTAGTGAATTGCACCGTCATTGATTGGTTCCAGGCCTGGCCCAAGGAGGCATTGTACAGTGTGGGAAGGAAGTTTTTGGCGCACGTGGATCTGGGCGAGCGCTTAGAGACGAGCGGCACACTAGCAGACAGTCGCAGGGCTTCGGACGCGAGCGCGGGTGCATTGAGCAGTGCGGCAACGGCGGCGGCACTGCGCGGGGTCATTGAGCGCTTCTTGCCCTATAGCTTCATGGTGGTCAACCAAGTAGCGGCCAAATTTCGGAGGCTCGAGCGCCGCTTCGTGTACACCACACCCAAATCCTACTTGGAGCTGCTAAAGTTATTCGGGGTGCTGCTGCAGCAAAAGCGGACGGAGGCCGACAATGTCATCACGCGGCTGGCCAACGGGCTCACCAAGCTGGCCGAGACGGGCGAGGCGGTCACGAAAATCGAAGAAGACTTGAAGATCAAGCTGGAGGAGGCTGAGAAGAAGAAGACCGTGGCCGAGGGCATTGCCGAGACGGTGGCGCGCGAAAAGGCAGTGGTGGAGATTGAGACGGACAAGGCCCGAGGAGAGAAGGAGGAGGTGACCAAAATCCAGCTGCAGGTGTCGGTAAAGCAGAAGGACACGGAGGCTGACCTCGCCAAGGCCGAGCCTGCCGTGGCCAAGGCCATGGCGGCGCTCGACACGCTCAACAAAAAGGACCTGGCCGAGTGCAAGACCATGGCCAAGCCGCCGATGGGGGTCGACGACGTTTTCGCAGCGACCATGATTCTGCTGGCCGGCATTCACCCCAACGTGCCTGTCAACGCCAAGACGGGCAAAGTCAAAGATGCATCGTGGGACGCCTGCAAGAAGGCCTTGCTGGGCAACATCCAGGAGTACATCGACATGCTCAAGGAGATGAAGGCCCACGTCGACAATGACAAGGTGCCAGCCGTCAACTGGAAGGAAGTGCGCCGCTATCTGGCCCTGGAACACTTTTCGAGCGAGATCATCATGACCAAGAACTCTGCCGCTGCTGGCCTGTGCTCCTTTGTCGTCAATATTGTCAACTACTATGACATAGTGGTCACTGTGGAGCCGAAGCGCCTGGCGCTGAAACAAGCCAACGATCAACTGGCCGCGGCCAACGCACGCCTGGTGCTCGTGCTGACCAAGGTGGCGGAGTTGCAGGGAAAGCTCGACACGCTGAACAAGGAGTATGCTCAGGCCAACCAAGAGAAGCAAGATGCCCTCACTTCCGTCGCCAAGGGAGAGCGGAAGCTGAACCTTGCCCAGCGCCTCACGCATGCCTTGTCTTCGGAGAATGAGCGGTGGGGCATCCTAGTACAGCAGATGACAGCAGATAAGGACCTGCTAGTGGGCGACGTGCTGCTTGCCGCCGCCTTCATTTCGTATGCGGGGCCCTTCACCAAGCCGTACCGTGACGAGCTGCTGTACCAGCACTTTGTGCCCTATTTGGTCAAGGAACTCCAAGCTGCACTTAGCAACGTGCCATTGTCGTTGGCCGTTGTCAAGGCCCTTGCAGGTGTTGGCGACGGCAGCGGCGGTGGTGTCCACCTGGCGGTTGAGGACCGACTGGCGGTGGTGTCCACCTGGACGCCGATCCAGCTGCTGACGACGGAAGCACAGATTGCAGGCTGGAATACTGACGGGCTGCCCGCCGATCTGGTTAGCACGGAGAACGGTGCCATCGTCTCGAGCTCGGCGCGCTGGCCTTTGCTCATTGACCCGCAGCTTCAAGGCATCGAGTGGATCCGGGCCAAGGAGAAGGGACGCAACCTTCAAATTGTGCGGTTGGGACAAAAGGCGCTGCTGGACAAGCTCAAAGCAGCTTTGGAGAACGGCTGGGCCCTCTTGATCGAGAATCTTGACGAGACGGTGGATGCGATCCTGGCGCCGGTCATCCGCCGGGCGGGAATCAAGAGGGGTAAGAAGCAGTTTCTCAAGGTGGGAGACACGGAGGTGGAGTGGCATCCCGATTTTCGCTTGTATCTGCACACGAAGCTGTCCAACCCTCACTTTCCGCCCGAGATCCAGGCCGAGACGACGCTGGTGAATTTCACAGTGACGGAAAAGGGCCTGGAGGACCAGCTTTTGGCTCTGGTGGTGCGGAAGGAGCGACGTGATTTGGCTGAGCTCGGCGAGCAGCTGGTGGAGCAACAAAACGGGTTCAAGATCAAGATGAAGGAGCTGGAGGACAACATTCTGTTCAAACTGGCCATGGCCCAGGGGGACATTACCGAGGACGTGGAGCTGATTGAGGGACTGGAGGAGACCAAGCGCATCGCCACCGACATTGAAACCAAGGCCGCCCTAGCCCGCGTCACGCAGGCACACATTCGACTCACATCCGAGAAATACCGCCCTGTCGCGAAGCGAGCATCCTTACTCTTCTTCCTCCTGAACGATCTGGTCCAAGTGCACACCTATTACATTTACTCGCTGGCTGCTTTCATCCTTGTCTTTTACCGGGGCATCGACAGCGTGCCGTTATCGATAGCACTGGCGCCACGGGAAGCGGCACTGGGCGCGGACGGCGACAACGACGACGATGCCGCGGCGGCCGGAGACGCACTTGCGGGCGCCGGCAGTCTTGACGCTGATGCTAGCCTCAGCGGCAGTGTTGGGAGCGACCTAACCGAGAGTCGCGGCGCCACTGTTGCGTCCAACAACAACGTTCCCGAAATGTCGGACGGGGAGCTGCAGCAAAGATGCGCGCGTCTGGTCGAAGCCATCACCAAGGCGGCTTTTCAATACGTGTGCCGGGGCCTCTTTGATCGTGACAAGGTCACGGTGGCCTCTCTCCTTGCATTGAGAATTTTGATTTGCGACGGCCGACTCACGCCCGAGGAGCTGGACTATCTTGTCGCGACCAAGGTGGTGACGAATGCAGGCTCCATGGGCGTCCTTGCAGAGTGGCTACCGCCGCCTGTCTGGCCGCGCGTCAAGGCTTTGGAGGGTTTCAAGAAGTACTTCCACCACCTGGGCGACGCTATGCAGGGCAGCCCCGACGAGTGGCGTATCTGGTTTGACCACGAACAGCCCGAGACTATCAAGCTCCCGGGCGAGTTCGAAAAGGCCCTGCCCCCCTTGCCTCGTTTGATCCTGCTGCGCGCTCTGCGGCCTGATCGATTGACGACGGCGTTGAAGGGATGGATCGCCTCTACGCTTGGCCCTGACTACATTTCCCAGCCGCCGTTTGACATGGTGCAGACGTTTCAGGAGACGTCGCCCGCAACGCCCATGTTTTTCGTGCTATCCCCTGGCGTGGATCCCACGCCTTGGGTGGAGGGCCTGGGCAAAGCGATGGGCATCTCAACGGAGCAGGGCAATTTTGTCAACATTTCCATGGGACAAGGGCAGGAGGCGCTCGCCGAGGCCGTGGTGGAGCGCTTTGCTAAGCACGGGGGCTGGGTCATGCTCCAAAACTGCCATCTGATGCAGTCTTGGCTGCCCAAGCTGGAGCGCCTGCTGGAGGTGGTTACGGCGGGTGGCGGCAGCAATGGGAATGAGGGTGGTGGCGGCGAGGGTGCTGTGGGAAGTGGCCCGCATCCGTCCTTCCGCTGCTTTATCTCGGCTGAGCCTCCGCCGATGGCCACCATGAAGAACATGCCAGAATCGCTCATGCAGGGAGCCATCAAGGTGGCGAATGAAGCACCCGCCGACATCAAGTCCAACATGGTGCGGGCATGGTCCAATTTTTCGCAAGACCGCCTCGACCGGATCGGCGCTCACCAACCCTTGAGTCAAATGGAGAAGCGGCACGCCTTCCAAGCCTGCCTTCTTGCCCTGTGCTGGTTTCACTCCTTGGTCCTGGGTCGCAAGCGCTTTGGTCCACAAGGCTGGTCTCGGGGCTACAGCTTTAACACGGGGGACTTGATGATCTGTGCGAACGTGCTGCAGGCCTATCTCGAAGCAGCGCCATCTGGCACGGTGCCTTGGGACGACCTGCGGTACATTTTGGGGGAGATTATGTACGGAGGGCACATTACCGATGCTTGGGATCGCCGCACCTGCAACACCTACTTGCAAGTGTTGTTAGAAAAGGGACTCTTTGCGCAGATGGAACTCGGCCCTCACTTTCGCTCTCCGTCGCCCCAGCTGCTGAATTATCAAGGCTACTTGGACTACATCCAGACGCAGCTTCCCCCCGAGGCTCCGCCCCTGTTTGGCCTCCACGCAAACGCCGAGATTGGTTACCTGACGAACTCTGCGGCCGCGCTGCTCGGCACCGTGCAATCTATTGCAGGTGCTGTCGCCGCTGGGGCGGGAGCCGAGAGTGGAGGTGGCGCTGGAGGAGGAAGCAGCGCGGCTTCGACAGCGGCCAGCACCCCGGCTGCCCCGGTGAAGCAGATTATGACAGATTTGCTCGACCGTCTGCCTCAAGACTTTGTTCTGGCCGTATTGCAAGAAAAAGCCAAGCCTCTGCTGCTCTCTAAAAACGGACCCTTCGTGGTGGTGGCGCTCCAGGAATGCGCACGTATGAACGGGTTGCTGGGAGAGATCCGTCGCTCCTTGCAAGAGCTTGACAAGGGCCTAAAGGGGCATCTAAACATGTCCTCTGCCATGGAGGACCTTAGTAAGGCGCTGCTGACCAATGAATGGCCTGGCCGGAACCCTTTTTCGCAGTGCACCTGGGAGAAGCTGGCCTGGCCGTCGAAAAAGAACCTTGTCTCACAGTTCCAGGACATGATCCGGCGCATTCAGCAATTGCAGGGTTGGGTCGACGACCTCGGCACTCCTCCCGCTTGCTTATGGCTCCCAGGCCTCTTCAACCCGACGGCTTACCTGACCGCCGTCATGCAGGTCACGGCCCGCCAGACGGGACTCCCGCTGGACAAGATGACGATCGAGACGTTCATTACGACGATGTCCTCTCCCGAGCAAGTAACCAAGGAGACCCCTCCGCCACTCGACGGCGCCTACGTCCACGGGCTTTTTATCGAGGGTGCGCGGTGGACGCCCCCGGAAGAGGCTGCCGAGACGACACACGTAATAGGCAACACTCTGGTCGGGGGCCACCTGACCGACAGCAAGCTTAAAGAGCTGCTCTCGCCGCTGCCAGTGATTTACATTCGCGCCGTGCCCGTGCAGCCGGCCTGGGAACCGTCGGCAGTGGGGTACCTGAGGCACGAGGCCGACGTGTATGAATGCCCGGTGTACTTGACGTCTTCCCGCGGGCCCACCTATGTCTTTTTAGCGACGCTTAAGACTAGGGAACCTGTCTCGAAGTGGGTCTTGACCGGTACGGCGTTGTTGATGAGTAGCGATGACTAGGAAGAGATTGGGGAGAAGTGAAGGGCGAGGGAGAAAGAAGCAAGACAGGAGGAAGGAGAGCGTGCAATCTTTATCCATTTTCATGCAGTATATTGGAGCGACAAGATGGAAAGAGACGAGAATAAAAGCAGAGAGGAGAGAAAGAGAAAGGATTAATAATAAGAAAAGAACGATTTCCTGTTGTTGTTGTTGTTGTTGTTGTTGTTGTTGTTGTTGTTGTTGTTGTTGTTGTTGTTGTTGTTGTTGTTGTTGTTGTTGTTGTTGTTGTTGTTGTTGTTGTTGTTGTTGTTATTTCATTTAATTCTTTGTTCTTATATCACTCACACGATACATACACTACACTATAATATATGCTACTTTTCCCTTCTCTCTGTTCCCAACTCCTATTTGTGGCTCCATCCTCTCTCCCACTACCACACCTATTCACCTCCTGCTCCTTTCCCCTCCTCCTTCTTCACCCCTCCTCCCTTCTTCCCCTCCTTCCCTTCATTCTTGGTCATCCTCTCGCAAATAAATCGCCACTCCTCCTCCCTCACCGGCTGCACACTCAACCTCGACCCCTTCTGCAACAACGCCATCGCCGCAAGCGGACTCCCCTTCTTCACCCCTTCCTCCCTCAAGCCCTCCAACGGCACCATCTCCTCCAACTTCTCCCGGAGCGTCACATCGACCATCCACCAGCGCGGGGCCTCCTTTGTGCTCTTCTCATCAAAATACTTACTCTTGTTATCCCACTGAAAATGGTCCGGATACGCCTTCTTTGTAACCTCCACAAGCCCAACAATCCCAGGGACCTTACACGAGGAATGGTAAAAGAACGCCTTATCACCCACCCTCATTTGATCCCTCATTAAGTTACGGGCTTGATAATTCCGCACCCCTTCCCAGCAGTGACTTTGCCCGGGTTGGGCCGCGAGGTCATCGACGCTGAATTCGTGGGGCTCGGATTTCATTAAAAAGTAGCGGGGGCCAGAGGAGGAGGAAGCGGAGGAGGAAGAGGAGGAGGAAGAAGTGGTGCTGCTGCTGGGAGGGTCCTCGTTGGCTTCTTGTTTGAGAGTGGCTGACGCTGCTGCTGCTGCGGAAGAAGGAGGAGGAGGGTTTCTCTTGGGAGCTGGTTTCTTCTTTTTGGCGGCTGTCGTTGTTGTTGTCTCGCGCTTTGTGGTGGTGGTGGTCTTGGGCTTTTTGACGGCAGCGGAAGAGGAAGAAGAGGAGGAGGAGGAGGCGGAGGGCGCGGCTTTGACCTTCTTGTTTCTGGTAGGGAAGGGGGAGGTGGCAGCGGTCGATGCTTTGGCTTTCTTGTTGCTCTTCGAGGGAGAGGGGGAGGAGGAGGACGCAGCAGGGGCAGCAGCGGCTGAGTCTGTGGCAGAGGCAACGGTGGTGCCCGTGCGGCTGCTTGCTTTGCGCTTGGGAGGCATGGTGATGATCGTCGACGGACGGATAAAGGCCAGCGGCTTGGTGTTGAGCAAGAAGGCGGTGGTACTGGTGCTGGTGCTGCTGCTCCTGCTGCTGATGATGCGGGTGGCACGCGCGGCAACGACCAATGCCGGGAAGCCGAGAATGATTGTGGCTAGGAGAAGGATGAGGAGCGGTAGCGTGGATGTGGGGCAACGAGGACGACGAGGCGGGCGTAGATGAGAAGGAGGAGGAGGAGGGCGGCCTATGGTTAGACTAGATGCCTGTCGGACCCCGCTTGAGCACGATGCAGGAGACCCGGAGCGGAGGAGGGGCGAGCTGCACTTGTTGTTGCCCTTGCCGAGCTGCCTATGAGTGGCTGCGACTCTGTCTGTGTGGGTGTGTGTGGTGTGCAGAGTCCGTCGTTAGTCACACAATCGAGAGAGATGCGTGCCGAGGAGGCGTGTTGGCGGCAGCAGTGCGGGAAAAGCGAGGGCTCGAGGCTACTCTGTGTGGAGAGCTCGCCTCCGCCACCCAACAGAGGCAAGGTCAACATCTCCTGTCCCTCTCGCGTTTGGCTGCATGACGCATTCACCCCGCAGGCCTTTACCCACCTCCGCCCAGAGCAGCATGCACCATGTTTACTCTGTAGACAATGCTGGACATTGTTGGTTGGGCGCGGTCAGGGTCTGCGGGGCTTGCTTTCTGGTCAGTAGCTCGCCGTCCTCACGACGGGCAGCGACCCAGAAGCAAGCAAGACACGCAAGTGTATCTACATTGCCAATGCCCTGCGTACTACCCCTTACTCATTCAAACCCCACACATTCTCTCTATCCAAACACAGGATGGGTGGTCGACGCATCCTCCTGGCCCTTGCGGCCATCCCCGCCGTGGCAGGTATGTAACACGACCAGAGGAGGAGAGCAAGGGAGAGAGGGAGGGAGGGGAGCAACAGCAAGTGGAGGGGTGGGAGGGATAGGATTGCGATGTGTGTGCCCTGTAAGCGTAGGTTGAGGGCTTCAGTAGGCTCTCTTTGTGTGCTTGTAGGCGGTATGCTTGTGTGTGTATGCGTGGTTGTCTCGTTGCTGTGGGTGGTTGACTGCTGATTGGACGCTCGAGGAGAGGAAGGGTCGCTTGCTCATTCTGCCTCAGTCCTGTGTGCATTTACTCCTCCACACCTCTGAGCAGAGCATGTGCTTATATATACATCGCGTGTGTATGTGCGGTTGGAGAGAAAGAAGGGCGCCCAATCGCCTTGCCTCCCTCTCCCCATCCACCATCCCTCCCTAAAACTCACCCCTCCCTCCCTCCCTCCCTTCCTCCCTCCCCCCCCTTCTCCCCTCAGGCTTCATGCTCTCCGGCGGCTTCAAGGGACAACAACCCCACTCCCTCGTCCGTCCCTCCAGCACCGCCCAACGTTCCGGCGCCGGTTCGTTGACCATGCGTTTGTTCGATCACAAACGTCGCGAGATCAAGTTTATCGAGGACATCACCGGTGCTCCCGGCCCAGGCGAGGAAGGCCACAAGGAACCGAACCTTACCAATCTCCGCCCTTTCCCCGGTAACTACCCCAAGCGTCACCGCAAGGGTCGTGGTAACGCCGGAGGGGGGGGTGGAAGCAGTGGGTACGGTATGCGTGGCCAGAACTCCCGAGGCGGGGTCCGACCGGGGTTTGAGGGAGGGCAGACGTCGCAGTACCGACGAGCACCCAAGTGGCCTGGGCGTCCTATGGGCCCTGGTCATACCCGTACCCGGTACGCATTGGTCCAGCTCGAGCACTTGAACGAGGCGGCGGAGCTGTTTCCCACACGTACGATTATTGACCCCGGGTTTTTGTTGGATCAATTTGTGCTGACCAAGCAGAAGCTGGAGCTTTTCAAGGTGGTGGGGGGGGATGTGCCCCTCACTCGGCCTCTGACTGTGTTGGCTCATGGGTTCACCGCGTCGGCGGCTGCGGCCATTGAGGCGGCGGGGGGGAAGTGTGTGTTGCTTTCGCCGACCACGAATGAGGTGGTGGAGATGGAGGGTGTGGATGTGGATGGGATTTTGGCGTTGCTTGATAAGGAGGAGGCCACGACGGAGCAGGAGGAGGCGGAGGGGAAGTATGTCGATGTCCCCCGTCCGGGTGGGGCACGGGAGAGGATTCGCGCGGAGATTCGGCAGGAGGATAAGGAGGCCTATGCCCGGCTAGTCAGTGCTTAGGTGAATTGAAGGAGGGAGGGAGGGAAGGAGGGAGGGAGGGAGGGAGATATTCTCGCTCTATACATACGAACAAGGAGGGGGTGGAGACAACGGCGGGTGGTGTTTTCCAAGGACGGGGAAGGAGGGAGGAAGGGAGGGAGGGGGGGGTTCTGTTGACTTTTTCACAGGGTAACTTTTCCTCTCTGTGGAGGAGAGGGTCAACAACTATTTTAGGAGCGCCTTGTCCTCCTGGGCTTGGTTAGCTTTGGCTCGAACAAAATGAGCGTCATATAAAAGAAGAAAGAAGAAGAACAAGAAGAAGAAGAAGAAGAAGAAGAGGAATACACACCCATTTTATAGCTTTTATTTATTTTAGTTGATTTCCATCTCCTTTTTTCTCTTTTTGTGTAGTGGAATGTGCTTGGAAAACGAGCATTTCTTTCAGATTCATAAAAGACGAATGAAAGCGAAGAAAGATAAACGCAAAAAGAGGATAGAAGAAAACATGGCACGCGCAACACTTCACTTCTGCTCGACCTCTTGCTTTTTCTTCTTCCTTTCTTGACAAAGGCTTGTTTCTTTTGTCAAGATTTTCCATCATTTTCACAGACAATCGCAAGTCTATCAAACGTATTTATGCTTCTCGTTATTTTTGCGCGCGTGCTTTAGGTGTCAAATACTTTGTCATTAGCCTGCAATTTTGTGCATTTATCTCTTTCCTCCTCCTCTTCCCCCTCCTCCCCTACTCCCCTCCCTCCGCCGTCGGCGCCACAAACGACGACGGCTGCTTCATTATCTCCCTTCCTCCCACCTCCAACACCTCCCCCCCTCCCTCCTCCTCCCCCTCCCCTCCTCCCGCCGTCGCCATGCTCATCATCATTTCTGCTGGGTCCATACTAAGTGTTGCCACCACTCCCTCCCACGGTACCAACCCTCCCAAAATCGCCGCCCACGCCACCAGCGCCCCCCCCACCTTCCTCCCTCCCTCCCTCCCTCCCTCCCCTCCCTCCCTCCCCCCCGCCCTCCCTCGCGCCCTCCCCACCTCGGGAGCAAACACTCGAAGCATCGCTGCATCCCACGCTACCGGCAAAACAAACTGCCCCAGTAAATTCAACGCAATCACCCTCCTCCTCCCCCATCCCTCCCTCCCCCCCCCCCCCCCCCCCCCCCCCCCCC
>Ga0209491_10004760_pt1 | contig 20582 bp, 20 predicted proteins | sample BON02_FD_187213 | JGI IMG/M metagenome (GOLD analysis project Ga0209491, IMG submission 187213) | Freshwater microbial communities from Lake Bonney liftoff mats and glacier meltwater in Antarctica - BON-02 (SPAdes) (version 2) | ecosystem: Environmental > Aquatic > Freshwater > Ice > Glacier... | reverse complement strand
TAGACTACAAAAAACCGATGGACGTGTATAACGAAAGTATTTTATCAAGTAGAACCTTGATTGAAGCGGCTTAAAGAAAATAAATAAGGATCTGGAAATAGTTGTCTTGACCTTTTGGGGTGCTATAAACATTAGCGAGAGGATCTTTCGCAGCTAGAATCAGAAAAACACCCAAAGTAGCGTAAACCCCTATAATCATAAGCTCATATTCAGGTTGCCGTGGCGTCCAACCCCAGCCCGAAGGCCATACCCACATCATCATTGGATAGATCCCTGCAATGAAAATGATGCCAAAAACATAAAGTGCGATTTTTAAATACTTAAGTTTTTCTTCTTCTCGCATGATATTTGTCCCTTTTTGGTTACTTAAACTAATTAACAGATGTTTAACATCCTCTTCAACTCATTAAACTTTATTCAGTGTTATACGAATAATGCCATATGTATGAGTTCTTGTAAAAATAGCATGTCCTAGACAATAGACCGCGAATCATCGATGTATCGATGCACCGATACCGGCCTAAATCAAATAGGTATTCCTACGGGAATCGTTCTGATGTGATTAAGAGTATGTATAAACTAGCGGTCACAAACAAATATGCAAGTATTGAAGGTGAATCCTTCGGAGTATTTCATTCCTCAATCTCAAAAATATCTAGTAAACCTGCACAGATTAACCATGATTAGGCGACCACTGTTGAACTTATCTTATTTCTCCTATCATGTTTAATATTTTATTTTTACATGAAATTATTTTCATAATTGGAAGCGTTTCTTATTGGTGCAAATAATCGTAATGTGTTCCAAATTGGGGCGATATGATTCGAACATCGACACCTTAAAAAACCTAAGCTACTGAAAAATATAGAATTAGATTACTGGCATAAATTATGCGTTTCCCACCATGAACATTTAGTTACTGAAGATTAAGTTTTTATGTATAGAAATTTATTATTTTAATCATTATTAATAATTAGGAGTAATCTTTATGGATGCATCCGTAGTACCCACAAACTTAGAGCTAAAAGCTCTGATAGATATGAGCACAGCCATTAATATGGAAGTATTTTACTGGTGGTGTACAGCATTAATGGTCATCATTCACGCTGGTTTTCTCGCTTATGAAATGGGGGCTTCTCGACTCAAAAATGCATTGGCATCAGGAGTGAAGAATATTCTGGCATTTGCGTTTGTTGTTCCCACATTCTTCTTTTTTGGCTGGTGGATTTATCTGGCTATGTACGGTGGTTTTTCGCCTGATTTCGAAGCGGCTGCTGCAGGCGTGCCTTGGTCAGCAAGTATGGGTCCCAATCTGACAGATAACGCTAGAGGGATATTCTGGGGTGCATTTGTACTTTTTGCTGCGACGACGGCCTCTATTATGTCGGGTGCAGTGATTGAGCGTATTCGAATGAGTGCATTCATTATCTTAGCAATTATATTGGGATCTGGGGTGTGGATTTTAGCTGCATCGTGGGGCTGGCATCCAGATGGTTGGTTAGTGTCAGAGTGGGGTTTCCATGATTTTGGTGCAGCAGGTTGTGTACACTTAGTCGCTGGTTTCTTTGCAATGGGTGTAATTATTAATCTGGGTGCGAGGATCGGTCGATTTGATATTCAAGGTAACCCTGTCGATATTGAAGGTCACAGTATGCCAATGACTATCATTGGTTTAATGTTGATTATCGTTGGATTCTTTGGTTTCCTAGGTGGTTGTATTATCTACTCAGGCACTGGCCAATGGACCACTATCTTTGGCACGCCTGCTACACTGTCTGCAGTGAGCTTTAATACTCTGATCGCTTTCTCTGGCGGTATCATTGGTTCATATTTAGTAACGCGACAACCTTTTTGGATGATGTCAGGCGGTCTCGCAGGTATTATATCAGCGGCACCTGGACTGGAACTTTACTATCCACCGCTGGCATTTATGATTGCAATTTTTGCTGGTTCAGTTGCACCGATGGTTGATAAATTCATCACTAGAAAATTCAAACTGGATGATCCTGTAGGTGCGTTTGCTGTGCATGGTATGAGTGGCTTAATTGGTCTCATTGCTCTAGGTATCTTTGCTTCAGGTTACCCAAATGTTAATGGCCCAGCTATTTCGTTTACTGGTCAGTTAAGTGGTGCACTTGTCATGGCGGCTTTAGGCTTCATCCCTGGTTATTTTGTGTCGCTAATGATGGTAAAAATGGGCTTACTTCGTGTACCACCAAAAGCTGAAGTTGCTGGCTTGGATCTAGTTGAAGTACCACTGTCAGCATACCCAGATGGCCTACCCGCACGTTCTAATAACAAACCTATAACACTATAAGGAGACAAATTATGGCAAGTCCAATTACAAGTTGGGAAGGTGCAGAAGTTATTTTCACCTTCGCGGATAAACCAGTCATTATCGGTTTGATTCTAAGTTTGTCAATTGCAGTAACTATCTTTGGGATAGTGGCCACACTTAAACATGAAAACAAAACCTACATAGACTACCAGGACTAGTCGACTGTAAACTGAGAGGCCACCTTAAGGTGGCCTTTTTTATCTTTTCCCACGCATAGCGAAATAAAAAAGATGGCACAATATTTCACAATAATAGTGTCTAAGACCTGAATATTTCGTTCGAGAACAGACAATCGACTTGTCGACGTCTGTGCTGAAAATGCATAAGAATGAATAGCCGCCCAAATTATATTACATGATTTATGGTTAAAACAGTTTCTGGTGATTTTGATATGGTGTAATCAGCAATGAAGCCAAATCTAGTCATAACCTACTGTAACTAGCCAAGACAACTTTTCCTCACAATAATGCTTCTTATATATTGTTCTAAACTAATTACCATACCCTACTGAGACCTTAATTTATTAACTACTCGGAGCATTTTTTAAATCAAATTAATAAGTATGAAGGTTTAATATTTCAGAACGTCTAGTTAGAGTTAGTTGCCCCACCCTAACGAGTTGAAAGTAATTTCCTGCTTCATCATTATCAAATGCTCAACAAGGTTATGGGTTAGATGGCATTATTCTCCACATAATCTATACTGTTCACATATGATCATCTTAAAACCATTAAGCAGGATAATAGAGGCTTCTTAAGATGCTTAATATAGCGCTAACCCACCCTAGCAATGAGACAACAAAATACTTATGGATATCATACAAGCAATAATTTTAGGCATTGTTGAAGGGATTACAGAATTTTTACCTATCTCGTCAACAGGACATCTGATTATTATTAGTAATTGGCTATCGATTGCTCAGACTGATACCAATAAAGCGTTTGAAGTCATTATTCAGTTTTCAGCCATTTTGGCTGTTGTTGCTAACTATAAAGATAAGTTTACATTTAAGCATAGTGAATTATGGTTAAAAGTGAGCATAGCTTTTATTCCTATTGGCTTTGTTGGCCTATTATTTCATAAACAAATTAAAGAATTTTTTACCGTACCGGTTGTTGGCATTATGTTCATCATTGGCGGCATCATATTTTTGATCGTCGAATATTTTCACAAAGAACACGATGTTAAAATTGATGAAGTTGAAGCGATAACCTACAAGCAAGCGCTGTGGATTGGCATAGCACAAGTGTTTGCACTAATACCAGGTACCAGTCGTGCAGGCGCTTCTATCATTGGAGGCTTATTAGTTGGTTTAAATCGAAAAGCCAGTGCTGAGTTTTCATTTCTATTAGCATTGCCAGTTCTCGCAGCAGCAGCTGGTTTTGATATGCTAAAACACTATAAGGATTTTACTGACGGCAACCTACTTGTCTTACTTGTCGGGTTTGTTACCTCATTTATTGTTGCCTATCTGACCATTAAATTATTTATTCGCTTTCTAGATAAATTTACATTTGTGGGATTTGGAATATATCGCATCCTATTTGGAGCAGTTTTATTGTGGATGTTGTGATTGTTTGCTCTGCAATGTCAAAAATCTAGATATCTAATAGCGCTGATAACAACACCAAGGTTGAATGTAGTTTTTCCTAAGCAGATAAATCAGCAATCCGAAGTTTAGACTCAAATATATTGTTTTATGAAATCGAAAAATATAAATAATAAATGGACGTAATATGTCAGAAATTGAGTGGATTCTGTTATTTTTATTGTTGGGTTGCATTGTTGGCTTTATGGCTGGATTACTAGGAATTGGTGGCGGCGGAATAATGGTGCCAGCGCTAACATCGATATTTTTATTACAAGGAATTCCAGTAGAAAATGTTGTGCATTTGGCATTAGGTACATCAATGGCTTCCATAATTGCAACGTCAATTTCGAGTCTACGTGCACACCATTGTAATGGTGGTGTTCTGTGGGATGTTTTTAAGGCCATGGCGCCCGGCATCATTGTAGGGACATTCTTCGCTACCTTGTTTGTTTCACACATTAGCTCTTTTTATCTTGCATTGTTCTTTTCAGTATTCATGGCTTATGTCGCTATTAAAATGTTTTTAAATATACAATCAAAACCGACAAGAGTTCTTGATAATAACACTGGATTATTAATCGCTGGAGGTGGCATTGGTGCCATCTCAGCAATTGTATCCATTGGTGGTGGCTCATTAACAGTGCAGTATCTTCTCAGACAGAATATTGATATAAAAAAAGCAATAGGAACCTCTGCCGCAATTGGTTTACACATTTCCATTTCAGGTACCTTAGGTTATGTCATCAATGGCTGGGGAAGCTATTCAATGGGTATGTATACATTTGGCTATGTCAATTTTCCAGTTGTATTACTTATTTCAGTCGCCAGCTTTTTTATGGCACCGTACGGTGCTAATTTAGCTCACAAATTAAATATTTCTACTCTAAAAAAAGTATTTTCTATATTACTTATAATTTTGAGTATTAAAATGCTTATTTCAGTAGTGTAATTTCAATTTCATTTCTAATTTTTCACATAAAAATAAAGTTTACCCAAGCTTTTTATAACCATGAAATTAGTCCTTTGTGGCATTTCTATTTTTAAACCATTCCCTACCATGTTTATATTTTATGCATTACGTTTCAATACCATCAAGGAATCTTCATCTCTCAACAAATAGAGCACAAGACAGGCTGCCAACATCGGCCAAGCGGCAAAAAAAAGCAGGTGGTTAAAAGGATCCAGATACAATAGGAATGCAGAAAAGGTTGATACACCATGCAGTATCAGAACGAGTCCATAACTAAGTCTTTTCCAGATTCCTATTAAGAAAGCCAGTATTAGCAACATCTCAAGCACAGCGATAACAAGAAAAATAGCTTCGGACCAGCCACTTAGCCCATAAAAACTTTCAAACACCTTGCCGCTGTGTTCTGGTTGCACAAATTTATCGAGAGTCCACATCAACATCACAATAAACACACCGACTCTCAGGAATAATAAAGACCATTGTATTCGGGTTGCCGTTATCATATTATTTTCCTTTTAAAAACAATTTTTTGCAGGTATAGATTGTTAGTCATCTGGAGGTGAAAATTTAAATTATTCACTATTATAATATCGCTAAATTCATCCTAAACTGATCAGCAACGCAGACTATAATTCAGAAAAAAGCTGTAAATAGATAACTGAAACTGATCGCGCCAGCCATAAGCATACTAATCACAACATTATGCTTAAACTACTGAGGTTTCTGTTATTCATTCTGAGCACGTTTACGTTGGACAAAGTCCAATATTTTTTTCGCCAGTAGCGGAAAGATGCCCAATAATACAAAAGAGGCCAGCAGCTCTAAGGACATAATGCCCGCGAGTCTGTCGATTTTTGCCAGCTGCGTGCCAGCATTAACGTATACCAAGGTTCCAGCAAACATACCTAACTGACTAACCCAGTAAAAAGTCCAGGTTTTAATCGGGGTTAAGCCCATCAATAGATTAATAATGAAAAAGGGAAATATGGGTACAAGACGGAGGGTAAATAAATAAAATCCCCCTTCACGCTCAATACCTGTATTCATTGTTTTCAAACGGTCAGCAAATCTTTGTTGAACCCAGTCACGCAACAAGAGTCTGGACACTAGAAATGCTAATGTAGCTCCTATTGATGAAGCAAATGACACCAGTAACGTTCCCCACCACAGGCCGAACATCGCACCTGCTGCCAAAGTCATAATGGCAGCACCAGGTAGAGATAGAGCGGTGACCAGCACATAAAAGGTCATAAAAATCAGACCAACCAGTATGGGTCTGCCAGCCTGCCAACTCTGAAAATCAGCAAGACTGCCTTTAAGACTCTCTAGGATCAAATATTGCTGGGCATCAAAGACAAAAAAGAGTCCTATCATCAGAAAAATCAGCACGATTAAGAATTTTTTCATTGTTGGAATCGCCCTATAAAGCGAGTGTAAACTAGATAGTTATTAGAACTATCTTTCATATAACTCCTCAGCTTTCTTCAAGCATAGGGTAACCTCTTCAATGGTTGATGGGTATGACTCTGAACCTGCAAACTTAGCGACTAAGTTGGAAATATTATTCAAAAATAAGTTAAAACATTTTTCGAAAGCTTTTTGCTTATCAACCATATCAACCACAGCTGCAGGGTCATCTACTCCCCAATGGAAATGAGTCGGCTTTCCTACAAAATTTGGACAAATTTCCTGAGCGGCATTACCACAAACAGTAACAACAAAATCGAGGTGGGGAGAATCTTCAGCGGCAAACACGTCCCAACTTTTACTTGCTGGCTCAAAGGTTAATGGTAAATTTTTAATTTGTTCTAACGCGAAGGGATTTACCTTTCCTGTCGGATGACTTCCGGCACTATATGCTTGAAAATACTCGCGGCCAATCGTGTTAAATAATGCTTCAACCATAATACTTCGTGCTGAATTTCCCGTACATAATATTAGTACAGTATATTTTTTTTGTTTTATTTCAGTAAAGTTTGCATCGACGAAAGTGCGAGATTGTTTCATGATAATTGCTACTAATTGACTGCAGTAACAATAAGACGTTTGATAGTCAGTTTTGTTACATTATTTTGCTTTGCCGATAACGCTGTAAATCTTCAAATGTATCAACATCCCACTGCATGGCGGTTTCTGTACAATTTAAGTTCATCTTTTTGATTTGTTGCCGAGTTGTCTTTAACACACCGGCATGACCCCATGTTTTATTGACAAACAATTCAGAGTAAGCCTCCTTCATTCCAATCATTACATAACCACCATCCTCTGCAGGTGCAAGTGCAATATCTTGGGCATTTTGCAAGCCACTAATAGCTAAATCGAGGTCGCTTATCGTCAATGAAGGACAATCACAGCCAATCAACAAAACGCGTGATGATTTTTGTAAAGCATAGTTTATAGCGTGCAGCATTCGTTCACCGAGATCGCTGCCCTGCTGAACCTGCACAGAAACCTGATAATCATTTAGACAGCTTTGGAAAAAAGAATGATTAGGATTGGGACTACACCAAAGTTGAACTGGGCAAAGTTCAGACGGTAACAACAATGCTAAAACTCGCCGTGTAAGCTCACTATGAATATCAGCCGCAGCTTGCGCAGTCAGTTGTGGCATTAATCGTGTTTTTACCTGTCCGGCAATAGGTGCTTTACAAAAAACCAAAATAGCGGTGTCCGGATATTTATACATCCTTATCTGAATTCAAAGGCATAAGCAACAATCTGTGTAGCACAATATTGTCAATCTGCTGATAGTCAGCTAGGCCGATTATCATATTGGTATGACCGGCTGTAGGCTCGTCGGTATACGTATCAAACAGACGATCCCACACACTAATCGAAAAGCCATAATTGCTATTCGTTTCTGCTGGAATAACTGAATGATGCACCCGATGCATATCGGGCGTTACCAACAATAATCTAAGCAAAGTATCACTTTGTTTAGGCATATAAATATTACTGTGATTAAACAAAGCACAGCTACTTAAAATAATCTCAAAGGCAATAACTGCGATAGGGTCAGCACCAAGAATAAAGATCAAAATAACCTTGAAGCACATCGATAGTGCTATTTCTATTGGATGAAAGCGTACTGCTGTCGTCACATCAAAGTCTAAATCAGTATGGTGTATTTTGTGCAAACGCCATAACCAGCGCCAGTGATGAGAAGCAACATGTTGCCCATAAATTGCTAAATCGAGCACAACAAGCGTGATAATAATCGTCAACCAAGACGGTAAATCTACACTATTTAATATACCCCAACCGTGATCAAATGCTGTTGTAGCAGCCACAAAAGCAGCAGCACCAACAGTCAATCGAACAAATAATATGTTCAAGACTGAAAGACTAATATTAGTCGTCCATCTTTGCCCACGAGGGTAAATTAATTTGCGCCGAGGTGCATAAACTTCCCAACAAATCATCAGCACTAATATCGACAGAAAAAAGGTTATCCGTATTATGCCTTCCAAAACTTACCTTCTTTATATAATACTGCCAAACGTTGTGGGCTAGCACCCGTAGAATATTGCAAGCGTAACCACCACATTAACGTTATTGTTCTAACAATGCCGAAGCTCATCCAGCGACGACCAGAGCTTGTCACTTTACTCCTTGCACAAAATGGTCTGATTACTTTTTTTAATCTTGCTGATAATTCTATATCTTCCATTAAAGCGATAGGAGAAAATCCAGCCTGCTGCTCAAATAGCGTTCTAAGTACAAAAATTGCTTGATCGCCAGTAGCAATGCCGCTCCAGCGCGATCGGATGTTCATCAACCAGGCAACAACTTTCAACAAGAAATGTTGACCCGTCAGTTGAACATCAAATCGACCCCAACAATAACCGCTGTTTATTGCATTTTGTATTTGGCTGATTGCATCTTTAGGCAGATAGGTATCAGCATGCAGGAAAAGTAAAATTGGAGCCGTAGCCATTGCCGCACCCGCATTCATTTGTATGGCACGACCACTATCGGCATAAAGAACATCATCGACATAGGGTTGAGCTAATGACACGGTATTATCATCACTACCGCCATCGACTAATATCAATTCACATTGAGGTCTAAGTACTTGTAGATCTTGTAAAAAAATTTCAATCCCAGCCTGTTCATTCAAGACTGGGATAATGATTGTTAGTTCAGCCACGGATTAAGACTTAACAACAGGCTGCTTGATCATTTTGGTCATTGCAGCATTCATTTGAGCCAGAATGCATTGCACCTTTAGTTTCACTTGCCGGTCTGATCGTTCCAGCCGGTGAACACCATGATATTGGCTCTTTTAATGTTTTAGGGGTAATGCCAATAAAGTCATCGCCATAAACACCTTGGGTCATTAATTCAAACGATCTCGCACAGGTCGCAATACGTTGGCCGCGAGGATAAACATGACCTTCATCATCATAAACTTCTGAATACGGGCCACGGTAAATAACCGCATGGCCTACATCTAAACAAGGTTCATTTTTTGGCTTAGTCGCAATAATTGTCACTGAACGAAATTCAATGCCTTCCACCACTTGCCACGGCTTGTTTTCCCATTTGTCATACGCTACGGCAACAAAACCGGCGGCAACAAAAGCATCCAACATTTCTTGTTCTTGCAGGGCACCTGAGATACAACCACTCCATAAGGTAGGATCATCTTTAAGATGTTGCGGTATATATTCATCACTAATAATATCGGAAATAGCCACACGGCCACCCGGTTTTGTCACCCGAAAGATCTCGTCAATCATCTTGGTTTTGTCACTATCATGAACCAGATTTAACACACAATTAGAGACCACTAAATCGACTGAATTATCAGCAATCAATGGGCTATTTTGTGATTGCTGTTGCTGCCACGCGTGGTGACGCAATAAGCTTTCAGCATTGGTGATTGGATAGTGAGTTAAATGTTGATCAACAGCATCAAGATCAACAGCAAGATCTTGAATCAGTCCTTTTACAAATTCGACTTTGTCACCGCCTAATTTCTCAGCCATTTCAGCCTTATATTTACGTGCTAATGCCAGCATATCATCATTCATATCAATACCGATGACTTTACCGTTATCTCCCACTAATTGAGCCGCCATGTAACAAATTTTGCCAGAACCGGCACCTAAATCAAGTACTACATCGCCTTGACGGACGTAACGTGATGGATCACCACAGCCATAATCTTTGTCGATAATTTCTTGTGGTAACAGTTTCAATAAACTCGCATCGTAATCAACAGGACAACACAAATCGGGTTGAACCTGTTCCGCCCCTTGTGAATAACGATCCAAAACACTGTGTTCTAATGCCATTTTTGTTCCTTAGTCTCTTTTATTTATATAATAGAAATGAGTTAAGCAAGCGCGCCACCGCAACTACTACCCTGCCCAGCTGTACAGCCATAACAATGTTGTCGTGTGGCAATCGGTGTAGCCTCCAACTTATGCTGCATTAAATCAGAAATATGTATTTTTTCAGGCCGATCTGCCAAGGGTAAATCCAGCATCTGATTAAAATCACAATCATAGACGTGACCCTGCCAATCTATGCTGAGTGTATTACGACACATTACTTGTTCCAAGGTGTCGGGGTTATAACTATCAACTAATAGTTTCATATAACTATCAAAGGTACCCTTGCTGATCAGGGTGCTTCCAAATCGTTGGATCGGCATATTAGCTAGCGTATATAAATGATTAAAATCAATATCATAATGCTGTTTTAAATGTGTTTTATAACTGACTTGTAAAGGTTGTTGTGCCGGCGGCAAACTCGCACCTTGCGGGTTAAAAACTAGATCCAATGTTAAAGCACTATTTTGTTTGCCATAACCCAGTTTATTTAAGTGTTGTAACGCAGTAATACTGCGCTGAAAAACCCCATTACCACGCTGCTTGTCGACGTTATCTTCCATATAACAGGGTAAGGATGCGACGACAATAACCTCATTGTCAGCTAAAAACTCAGCCAAGTTCTCATAACCAGGCTCGTTTAGAATAACTAAATTACAGCGGTCAATCACGTTTATACTGTGTTGTCGTGCTGTGGTCACCAAGTAGCGAAAATGGGGATTCATCTCCGGTGCACCACCCGTTACATCTAGGGTGGATACATTATTATCAATGGCAAATTCCAAGACGTTATCAATCGTCTGTTTCGACATTAATTCGGTGCGGTTTGGCCCAGCATTGACATGGCAATGCACACAACTTAAATTACACAAATAGCCCAAGTTAAGCTGGACGGTCGTTAATTTTTGGCGAGTAATCGCAGGAAAACTGCTTTGCTCGAAATAAGGTCTAGTGTTATGCATAGTAAGATGGTTAGCCTTTTAATTGTTCGACCACAATAGCACTATCACTAGGGGCCCGCATTAATCTGCTACCAATCAATGCCACAACGCCAATCAATACAAACGCCATAATCACTTCGATAGTAAATAACTCTTCCATAGTATCCACCGATGCTAGTGATTGTCCTAAATTTACTAAAACAAAACTGACCGGAAACATACCTAAATAGGTTCCAATAGCATATTGCTTAGTATTGAGAGGACTAAAAGCAAAGGTCATATTAACGAACCAGAAAGGAAATAACGGTACTGCTCGCATAAAGAGCAAATAGCTAAACGCATCATCTTTAAGTTTGTGCATTACCTTTTGTGTCGATGCCATCTTTTCTAATCTCGGCCTTGCCCAATCAGCAATTAAGTAGCGTGCAATCCAAAAGACCAATATCGCACCAATTGTTGAGGCAACAGTCGCCAACAGAATGCCATACCACCGACCAAAAACAAAACCAATCGTCAGCGACATAATCGCTGCACCAGGCAAGTTCAATACAGTCGAGAGTATATAAATACCCCCAGTGATAAAAAAGGCTTGCCAGAAATTGACATCAGCATAAGCTAATAGTTCAAACTTATGCTGTTTCAAACTGTCAAAATTCAAATATTCTTGACCACCATAGATAAAAAATAGTGCAACAAGGCTAAGCAACCCGCTAAGTAATAATAGTTTTTTAAACATTATTACTCTCCTCGCAATCCAAAGAGACGTTTGATCCAGCGTTTACGCATCGGCGTTAAGGCTTCTTTCATTCGCTGATCGGCAACTCGGCGATTAATTTGTGCCAAGGTCGGATAGATATGAATAGTATTGCTTAATGCTGATACATTTAGCCCCTGTGAAATTGCTAATACATATTCAGCAATCAATTCACCTGCATGAGGCCCGACGATACATGCTCCTAATAACTTTCCTCTTGGAGTGGTAATAATTTTAGCCATACCGTCTGCTGCACCATCAGCAATGCCACGATCAATTTCAGAAAAAGGAAAAGTGTACACACGATGTTTGATGCCTTGTTGCTCGGCTTCTTGTTGTGATAGACCGACTCGAGCAAGTTCAGGCGCAGTAAACGTACACCAAGGAATACTAGTCGCTTGCGCTTTGGCAGGTAAATGAAACAGGGCATTGCGTAATACAACACCAGCTTGATGTTCAGCCATATGTGTAAATAAAAACGGTCCAGCCACATCCCCACAAGCATAGATATGTTTATTGGTCGTGCGTAACCGCGCATCGACTTTTAATCGCCCACTGTCTACTTCAACATTTGCGTTAGCTAAACCCAGATTTTCAACATTGGCTCGACGGCCGGTTGCAATCAATATATGACTACCCGCAATCTCTGTTGTATGTTGTCGATGGTCATCTATGACATGTACACAAACGCCAGTTGGTGTTTTATCAATTTTAGAGACACTCACTCCCAAATGTAAATTAATACTATCGGCAATAAATTGCTGTTCGACGACACGACTCATATCAGCATCTTCAATCGGTAAAAGACCGGTATTACTTAGTAAAGTGACTTTAGTGCCTAAACGAGCAAAACTTTGCGCCATTTCACAGCCAATCGCCCCGCTGCCAATAATAATTAAATGTTTTATGTTTTCTCTAGCATTAAATATATTTTCATTAGTGAAATAATCGACGGTATCGAGTCCGTCGATAGGCGGTATAAAAGGACGTGAACCGGTTGCCAACACAAAGTTACGTGCGGTTATTTGTCGTCCATCAACTAACAAACGATCGGGGGTAATAAATTGAGCTTCAGCAAACACAACATCAATACCCATTGCACGGAAACGTTCAGGACTATCATTGGGCTCTATCGTTTTAATGACTTCGGCAACGCGATTCATAACTAATTGCTGATCAATATGGTCAAGCTGTGCTGATAGTCCAAAGCGTTGTGCCGTATTTATTGTATGCGCCACTTCAGCACAATGAATGAGCGTTTTGCTGGGAATGCAACCGGTGTAAAGGCAATCCCCTCCTAAGCGATGTTTCTCAATTAATAAAACTTTAGCACCCAAGGTTGCAGCACCTGCCGCTGAGACTAGACCTGCTGCACCACCACCAATCACGCATAAATCATATTCTTTTTTGCTCACCAAACTTCCTTTAAAGTTTCTACTTAGAACTTAGACGAACAGAACATGAATTTATTACAAGCTTCGCTAAATTAGCTTATTTGGAAATCAATTCAAAAGGTCAGCTAGCTTGATTTGCAGATAAGCATCACTATTGATCTTTCATACGGTGTTAAATCGCTATCAAGCTGGCAATCTGATTTTAATAACTAAGTAAACAGTGTTAAATGTCTTCTTTCAAACGCACGAGGTCATTGTCTCTTTCAAATAATACCTGCTTAGTGCACTCCTAGGCATAGTAGGCAGAAACTGTTTAGGAAGCACTGTTCTAGGAAGTCAGGCCATGAAAATCAAGCTGACTGAGCCCTTAATTGTATTTTTTGCTTGAGGCAGAACAACTCGGCTAGTCGTCATTTTGCTATGATTAGCGACCTTAATATAATGTCCTGGAGTCACGAATGCTGAAAGCCCTCTTCCTTGATTTAGATGAAACCCTATGCGATACACAGGGTGCTAATGAGTGCGCAAAACAATTGATGGCTCAGGATATCGAGGCGCAGTATGGAATAAACCTAAATGGTCAGGCCTTTGCCAATGACTATGTCGCGGGTATTTACCGCGAATGGACTGATGACCAGCGCGCGCGGTATATGCCTATTATTGAGCAGCAAAATGAGGAGGCATTCCGGCTACAGCTGATTCGAGACTTACTGGCTGAACGAGCAGTGAATAATATCAGTGATGAAACCGCCCATGCCTTCCAAGACAAGTTTGATAGTGATCGCCTCAAGGCGTTTGATTTTTATCCTGGCATTGCAGCGTTCCTAATTGAAGCACGCAAGCTGTTTACTCTCGTAGTTATCACCAATGGCCCCGAGTTTTCACAAATTCCTAAAGTAGAGCGAGTTAATCTTGCTGCTCATGTCGATCACATCATTATCGGCGGTCAAGAGCCAGAACAAAAGCCGGCCGTATCAATCTTCAATAAGGCCCTTAAACTTGCCAATTGCCAAGCCCATGAGGTAGTCCATGTCGGCGACAGTCTAGCGGCTGATATAGCTGGAGCACAAAACAGCGGCATTACCTCCGTGTGGATCCAACACCAACAACCACTGGATGCAGAGCTAGGTATCAACCCGGACCATACAGTGCTATATCCTAGCGAAATACCTGCGCTAATCCATCAATTACATCAGGATTAAAAAATTTGCCATTCTTCAAAAAAGCAAAAAAGAGAACAAATTTATTTTCTTTGTATTGTTGACTTAACCAACCCTCCCTACCTTAAAGATCGTCATAAATAAAAACAGCGCAACATGCCGAATTCCAGCAAACCAAAGCGCAGTAGGTCCTCTGTTATGGTCGAATTATTGGTAGCCTGGCGTGGGAGTCCACTCTCACTGACTGCTTGGAATAGGAACGCTGAAAATAGGACAGAATAGCTATATTGAGTCGGATGAAGGTCGATAAAAACCTGATTAATACAACCGGTCGCTAAGGTGCCAAAAGCAATCATGAAGTCTGGCCCCTGTATGCTTAACGATCTAATTGCAAATCAAGTTGCCTGACCCCCTTGATATATATTGCGGAATAATTCCGCAGATAACATATAAAGTACACAAAGAAATCGACAATGAACGCTGCTGTAGCTCACTATCCAAAAGCATCACAACAATGGTAGAGCTCTATTGGATCCCCTAGAATTTAAGCAATCAGCGGGAATCTCGAAAAGTACCCTTCGTTATCCGTAAAACTCAGCATAAATTTAAACACACCTCGTCAGAACTTACTGTTTGGGAGCGGGTTGCCGCGCTAATGAGTGCGTCAATCTCCTGACCGATTGCACGTTGGCTCACCAGTTGATCAAACCAATTATTAGCCACAGTGTTGCTTTGCAGTCCTAATAAAACCCCCAGCACTATACCCCGATGAACATTGTCACCACCTAGATTGGTATTTACCTGAAGCGCTTGCCAAGGGTCGTTTTGGTATTTGTAGGCTAAATACAATACAACAGGCCAGGAGTCTGAGATATAACAAGCTCGCGAAAACAAATGCCCTACTACCTGATGATCCGGTAGGTTGCGTTTTACTAGAGCCGCCACATCTAAACCCGGTGAGCCTTTGCCAGCTTCTACCAAAAGTGCCTTAACACCGTCCTCGTCAGGGCCCTCCATAAGACCACAAAGCAATTTCACATAGCGATCACATACTTGCATTAAGGATTCATCGGGATGCGTCAGTGCTAAGTGCTCTCGACATGAAATCTGTATTGCATACTCGCTGGCCCCTTTAAGACGTTCTGAAAAAACCAACGGGGCTATTGTTACTAATCCACCGACTGAGGCAGTGTCGTGTGTCTTCATTGCACACTTTTCTGGTTTGCGGCCTTGCGCAAAGTTAGCGAAAAATCCTCGATGATATGACTCTGCATAAGTGTCTGGGTGAACAGGGGGCTGTGCTGTCATAAAGTCGATGTAGGCGTTCACAAATGCTTTTCTATTATAGCTTTCCGGCGTGTTAGCAAGGACGCGCATCAAAACGCGAGCACAATGTGCATTTAAAGTATTCTCTCCTGCCAGCATGCCTTGATGATAGTGCATGTTAGGCGTATCCCAAAACTGAGCCTTATCTTTTAAGATGATGTCGCCCACAACCTCGCTGGCAGTATTGCTAGAAGCATCACTGGTTTGACGACCTCCTTTGCGCTTTGAATGTAAAGACATAATAGAAGATGGATGAAACTCAGGAGCAGCCTCAAATCGCTGAATACCTCCCGGAAATGCGCGTTCTATTTCTTGCGGTTGATAATACCAGTGCACCGGCATGGCCAGCGCATCAGCAATGAATAGTGTTTTAAGTGCGTTGGCAACGCGAAGTGACTGAGCAGAATTATGACTCACGAAAACACCTTTAATACCTAGTAAAAGAAAAGTAAGTCGCCATGTCGGATACATTAATGGCAGGTAATGAACGTTTTACTTTCTTGGTTGCGAAATGTTAGAAAGGTTTAGACAATACACTCGACCTATTCTATCTGGCTATCGATAGCAAACTAAGAGAGTATTATTTAGTAACTCTTAAGCTCAGAGTTGCGCCTAACGACAACACAATATTACACCTAGCTACGATCCTACAACAACAAAACTGGTTCAATTTAAGATCTCTGAACAGACTCGCGCGTCTTTAATCTAAGTTGATTTCATTTTTGGGGATGCATCAAGTAATTATTTATTTCAAAGTTGTTTAGATGGCACTGATCTATTTCAACTCGTCTATACGCAAGGCTCGTAAACAAGTGGATAGACATCATTCGGCTTAAAAATACACTTTATGGAACTCACACAATGTGAACAACTAAAGTAACGCTGATTTATCATCGAACTAAAAACCTATAAGCTATACAAATATTGCTAGGTCACATAAAGTTTGAAAGTACTGTTCGATAACGGGGATAGAAGCTGATGATGCTTTGAAATGGCTGAACAAACGAAGGTAAAAGTCAACAGGAATTAGCAATCACTTTTCAGTGGTCGCTAACATGCCAATAGACGTCATTCTATTAACAACCATGCAAATGCTCTTGCTGACTGACCCATTCTCTGTCAGAGTCAGTAATTATTAACCTACTCATCTCCATATTGTGCTGTAACAATACTCAATGCTCACCGGGTAAATTCTGCTTTCCCTTCACAATTTCGCTATTTTGAAACTACATAAATGAGAGTGGCTTCCGAGAGCCAGCATGTCTTTTCGAGTGATCAAGCCGGTGCCCAAGATGATTTTATTTAGACTATTTCTCTACTACTGAAATTTGTATTAGTTCAAAGATCCATTCCAAAGTAGTGGGTGAAATAAAATATTCACACAGATACAATTTACAAAAACGATAGGGTAAACCATGAATACTATTTCAAAAAAAGAAAGAATAAAAGGTACCTTTTTTGGCGCTATAGTCGCTGATGCACTTTGTCTTGGAAGTCATTATGAATATGATGCCCGAAAAATATATAAAGCTTACGGCAATAAACCCATAGAAAAATACATGTCACCAGGAGAGATGATGGGTGGCCAAACACATGGCATTGGCTGGGGAGAGCGTAACTACCACCCAGGCAAAAAGGCAGGTGGGACAACGGATGCTGGAGACTACAATATCTTGGTTTTAGAGTATTTAGCCTCTCTTTCAGATAGCCCAAAACCTTTTAATGTAATAAACATGATTCCTCACTGGATCAATCGTCTTGAAAACGGCTGGGGTTCTTGGATATGTACAATGACTAGAGAGACTTATGGACAAGTAAGACAGGGAGTACCTGTTGAACGTCTGGGTGGAATTTCTAACGCGATGGCACTACGTCATGCAGCAGCACATGCCTATTACGACACAGAAGATGAAGTAGTAGATGTTGCAAGGAAAAGTATGTTTACACATAGAGATGCTCATGCGCTAGGTGGTGGTGAGTTTTTCGCGCGTGTCACCCACCGTGTCATCAACAGAGAGACGCCGTCTAATGCAATTAAGTCTGTTGCTTTAGAAATGGACGTTTTTTTTCAGGATAAAGTTGCTCAGGCAATTGCAAAAGTAAAAGAAGCTACGGATGAAAACTCGGCACTTTCGCAGGAGAAGTTTGCCGATGATCTTGCAATTACAAGCATGGCAAGACTATGGGACGTAGGCCGCTCAGAACCTATAAAAGTAGGCAAAGCGAGTCCTACTGAGGGAACACTTCCTGGCGCTGTCTACTTCATACTAAAATATGAAAACGAGGAAGATGGACTAAAAAAAGCACTACAAGCAAATACCATGGTCGGTGGGGACAATGCCTCAAGGGCAATTGCTATCGGTATGGTTCTTGGTGCATACAAAGGCGTAAATGCGATCCCATTAGAGTGGAGAGACACACTGGATCAATGGGATTATTGTGAAGAGATGCTAAACAGGCTTCCGTTACTTAAATAAAAAAAATGGAATATCAGCGAGTGAATAACTATTTCTACTTACAGTATGAAAATTGACCTCGATCTGTTCTTTCACGATCACGATGGGCCGTTATAGTCCTTACTTTTCATCAATTAATCAATGTCCGCTCATAGTTGTGGGTTCAACCTAGTTACTTCTCCGGCCCGTGAACCCACAGCCAATAGCAGACACCGATATTCAGCTGCAACAAGAGATGTCAACCTGTTTCGGGGGACACTTCACCGTGCCATACGAGCAATAAACACAGCAGTCGCCTTTATTTGGCTTCAGCAACACACCACACGATTTGCATTCGTAAAAAAACTGACATGCATCAATCGGCATAATTTCATTTTCAACGTGCCCACATTCGGGGCAAGTAATTAGCGATTGCATTATTACCGAAGAGTCTGACGTTATGTGTTCACTCATGATCGTGCCTCCTTATGATACATCGAAGACTTTATTTGCCAGATAAAGTAAGTCCAAAATAGAAAATTTACCATAATGGCTAAGCCTGAATAGGTTACTTAATGCACCCTGCATCGGTAGTTAGTTATTTAATTTAAAAACCTATTACTAATTAATCAGTCATTTAACCCATATTATGGTCATATGACACATTCCCATTATGTAATCTAAATATAGAATACTAGTTTTAACTAATTTGAATAACCTTAATCAATGAATAAACTTTTAACCACTGCACTGATCGTAATAGTCTTAATAGCTATGCCCGCCTATGCTGATCACCCTACCGTTGCCTTTGGCAATGAAGCTTCTGGACCAATCAATACCATTGCCGCGACAACAATGCCTAGTGGAACATGGAGTGCAGGCATCAGAACAGAAGTTATTGAAAACGATGAATTCAGTGATCAACAGCTAATTAATTACGCTGATCAAGGCTTTGAAGGTGTCCATAGTGTCGATAGAATAATAAGCACTTCACTGTCTGTCGCCTATGGTATTAATGATGATTTAACCATAAGTGCAAGGTTGCCATACATTGAACGAAAAAATATTCGTGAAGGTGAAATTGAAGATGGCCATGCTGAAGCACACGCTCATGGTGATTCATCTGGTTTAGGTGATTTACTTTTGTTTGGTCAATATCGAGTCTCAGAATCAAAAAACACTGATGTTTCATTACTTTTAGGGTTGAAGGCACCAACAGGAGAAACGGACGATAAAGATGATAATAACCATAAGTTTGAAACAGAATTTCAATCTGGCACAGGCTCATGGGACTTTCTTGTTGGTAGTGCCATCAGTCACACTAATGGGAAGTTTGGTTATCATGCCAATGTGTTATTTAATCAAACGACTGAAGGCTCACAGTCAACAGAAATTGGCGACATTCTTAGCTACAATCTTGCGTTGACCTATAGACTAAATGGTGAAGATCATTCAAAACATGAACATGAACATCACTCTGACGACTCCAGTGAAACAGGTATTACTTGGGATGCAGTCATTGAGCTAAATGGTGAAACCCGACGTAAGAATAAAATTGCAGGAATTTCTGAAGATCACTCTGGCGGCACCGTTTTATTGATAGCGCCAGGCTTAAGGATGACCGCAGGTAACATTGGAGGATTCATCTCCATAGGCTTGCCAATAGTTGAAAATATGAATGGTCAGCAAACTGATCTTGACGTTCGTATTGTCACAGGGCTTTCTGTATCACTCTAAGCAACAACTTTTAGACACTATTAGGCTGAGATTATTTTAATTAGTCATAACAAGTAGCAACTTATCTAAGATGCCTACCAGCCAGCCTGATTAAAATAGACCAGCGTTTGGTAAAAAGTATGTTACTTGATACTGATGATTTAGCACTAGATTAGAGCATTACATGGCGGATGCCTGCTAGTGATGTACCAGCGTAGATTAGTGATTGGAAGCCTGATGTTAATTGGAATACCCCAACGACCATAGCACTACTTGAAATACATTGACTCTGCTGATATTCGGTTATCGTCATAAATCAACGGCAGATAATTGGCGAGCCACGTAAGATACGTAATGCCCTTTATCCAATGAATAATTGCAACAAAATATCCTTTATCTCGAATAGTTTATTTCATCAGGTATCTACTTTCATCTCTTCCTCGATAAGTACCTAACAGTAAGCCCTAAACGGCATTTACCTTCATAGTAATTAACCTGAATCCTGTTTAAGACAAGGGAACTAAAAGCCTGTTAACCGATCAGATCTTTTACGACAAAGATTTTAATGAAAGGAAAACAGGCTCATGAACAAATTAACAGACATATTTTGTGATGTCG
>Ga0209491_10004756_pt1 | contig 20591 bp, 7 predicted proteins | sample BON02_FD_187213 | JGI IMG/M metagenome (GOLD analysis project Ga0209491, IMG submission 187213) | Freshwater microbial communities from Lake Bonney liftoff mats and glacier meltwater in Antarctica - BON-02 (SPAdes) (version 2) | ecosystem: Environmental > Aquatic > Freshwater > Ice > Glacier... | reverse complement strand
GTATGAAGAAAACAAAGCAAATTATAGTTAAAGAAGTTTCCATACGCACACTAAAGGTTAATGGCGAAGATTTTATAAGCATTACAGATATTGCCAAACAAAAAAATGCAATTGAGCCAAAAGATGTAGTAAAAAATTGGATGCGTCTAAAAAATACCTTAGAATATTTAGGGCTGTGGGAGCGTCTTAATAATCCATTTTTTAAAGGGGTCGAATTCGACCCCCTTTTTAAAGAAGCAGGAAGTAATGCGTTTACAATGAGTCCTACACGATGGGCAGAACTTACTGGAGCTATTGGAATTATCACCAAGAATGGTGCAGGAGGTGGCTCTTATGCACAAAGAGATATTGCATTCAAATTTGCCAGTTGGGTTTCCGTAGAATTTGAATTGTATTTAATAAAAGAATTTCAACGCCTCAAAGAAGAAGAGCAAAAACAATTAGGTTGGTCTGCCAAACGTGAATTGACGAAACTTAATTATTATATCCACACAGATGCCATCAAGCAAAATTTAATTCCTAATGAATTAACAGCTACCCAAATATCCATTATTTATGCTTCAGAAGCGGATGTTTTGAATATGGCTCTGTTTGGTATTACTGCCAAACAATGGCGAGAAGAAAATCCTGATCTTAAAGGCAATAGGAGAGATTACGCCAACATTAACCAACTGATTTGTCTTGCCAATATGGAAAGTTTAAATGCCGTATTTATTCAAGAAAAAATGACACAACGAGAAAGACTGATAAAACTAAATCAAATTGCTATTCAGCAAATGAAAGTGTTACAAGAAGTAGAAAACAGAAAATTGCTAAAATAAATTACGATATTAATCAATTACGAATTAACAATTACGAATTAACAATTACGAATTACGAGATGAAGACTGATAAATCAATTACGAATTAACAATTACGAATTACGAGATGAAGACTGATAAATCAATTACGAATTAAAAATTACGAAATGAAACAAGATAATATTATACAAAAAAAGTCATTTGCTTTTGCGATTAGGATTGTGAATTTATATAAGTTCTTAACTACTGAAAAGAAAGAGTTTGTTCTATCCAAGCAACTTTTGCGCAGCGGAACTTCGGTTGGAGCTAACATTGAAGAATCTATTGGTGCACAATCTGATAAAGATTTTCTATTCAAAATAAGTATTGCTTACAAAGAAGCAAGAGAGTCTGTTTACTGGCTAAAACTTTTACAAGCCACTGACTACCTTTCTGAAGAACAAGCAGGAAGTTTGTTAAATGATGCCGAAGAAATTTGCAAAATTATTGGGAAAATCCAAACCACCATCAAAAGCCGTAATTCGTAATTTAAAATTCGTAATTGAATAAAATATGACACAAAAAAACCAACAACAGCTAGGCAGTACACTTTGGGGAATTGCAAATGATTTAAGGGGAGCAATGAATGCCGATGATTTCCGTGATTACATGCTTTCTTTTCTTTTTCTACGGTATTTGTCTTCTAATTATGAAGAAGCTACCAAAAAGGAATTGGGTTCAGACTATCCTCAACTAGCAGGAAATGAAGGTCAAATCGCTTTAAGTGTGTGGTACGCTCAAAATGAAACAGATATCTCCGACTTTGAAAAGCAAATGCGCAGAAAGGTGCATTATGTAATACAACCGCAACACCTCTGGAGCAATATCAGCGAAATGGCGCGTACCCAAAATGGAGAGCTGTTGGTTACGCTTGAAGCAGGTTTCCGCTACATAGAAAACGAATCCTTTGAAAGTGCTTTTCAAGGTTTGTTTTCTGAGATTAATTTGAATTCTGAAAAATTAGGCAAAACCAATACCGATCGGAATAAAAAGCTTTGTACCATCATCCAAAAAATAGCAGAAGGCATTGCAGATTTCTCCACAGACTCGGATACACTTGGTGATGCCTACGAGTATTTGATTGGTCAGTTTGCCGCAGGTTCGGGCAAAAAAGCCGGTGAATTTTACACGCCGCAACAGATGTCTACCATCCTTTCTATGATTGTCACTTTAGACAGTCAAGACCCAACTACAGGACTAAAGAACAAACTGGAGAAAGTACTGGATATTACCTGTGGCTCTGGATCATTGCTGTTAAATGTAAGAACCAGGATAAAAAAGAATGGTGGCAGTACCGGTAAAATATATGGTCAGGAATTAAATATCACCACCTATAATCTTGCACGCATGAATATGCTCTTGCATGGTATGAAAGACACCGAGTTTGAGATCTTTCACGGGGATACTTTGCTCAACCAATGGCATTTATTCAACGAAATGAATCCCACAAAAAAGTTGGAATTTGATGCTGTGGTTTGCAATCCTCCTTTTAGTTTAAATTGGGATCCCAACGATACTAGTGCAGAAGATTTTCGTTTCAAGAGTTATGGTTTGGCTCCCAAATCGGCAGCCGACTTCGCTTTTTTGTTGCATGGTTTCCACTTTTTAGGCAAAGAAGGGACTATGGCAATCATCTTACCACACGGAGTTTTATTCCGGGGCGGTGCAGAAGAACGCATCAGAACCAAATTGCTAAAAGACAATCATATTGACACGGTAATCGGTCTGCCTGCTAACCTGTTTTATTCAACTGGTATTCCTGTTTGCATATTGGTTTTGAAAAAATGTAAGAAAGAAGATAATGTTTTGTTCATCAATGCAAGTGAGCAATTTGACAAGGGAAAAAGACAAAATACATTAGCTGAAAACCATATTGATAACATTGTCGAAACTTACCAATTTCGAAAAGAGATAGAGCGGTATTCTCGGAAAGTTTCAATGGAAGAAATTGAAAAGAACGGTTACAATCTTAATATTTCACGGTATGTAAGTACCTCAGAAGATGAAATTCAAATCGACCTAAAAGAGGTTAACACAAAACTGACAAACATCAACGAGACTATTAAAACCAATACAGATAAACACAATGAGTTTTTAAAAGAATTAGGATTAGAAATAATATAAGATCTCTCAAGAATAGCCAAGGCATAAAGCCATAAATAGTTGTAATTGGCAACAGCCAACACTACAAGCCAAAATCTGCAATGGTGTATGTCTTCTGCCACCGCCACAAACAGAACCTGAAAAATAAACGTACATAGAAATCTGAATAAAAAATAGAACAAATAGTGCTAATTTCAAGTCTTTTGGCTCGTATTTAACCGAATTTTCGTGCTTCGTAATTGACTGTTTTTAACATACTAGCCTTAGCTGCAATTACCACTAATGAATTTAAATCTATGCTGTGATATAATAAGTGAAACCAAAAATCTTATGGATATAATTAATTGGACAGTACCTTTTTTATTGGGTTTGCTTTCCTCTTTTTTAATTGAATTTATCAAAAAAAACCAATGAGACGAGCAAACCAAGAACAGATAAAATTAAGTTGTATCTAGACGTAAATTATTTGAATGAAAAAATTATATGTCATAGCAGGCTGTAACGGAGCAGGAAAAACTACCGCGTCATATACAATACTTCCAGAAATACTGGATTGCGATGAATTTGTGAACGCCGATGAAATTGCAAAAGGATTGTCCCCTTTTCGACCAGAAAAAGCTGGAATTCAAGCTGGAAGACTAATGTTACAGCGAATTAAATCATTGATAACGAAAGAACAAGATTTTGCTTTTGAGACCACATTAGCAACCAAAAGTTATAAAAATTTTGTTGCAGATGCACAAGCAAATGGATATTCGGTTACTCTGATATTCTTTTACCTCAGTTCACAGGATTTGGCTGTCAAAAGGGTTGAAACTAGGGTCAAAGAAGGAGGACATGATATTCCCGAAGACGTTATTCGCAGAAGATATGAAAACGGACTTAACAATTTTTTCAATATTTACAGTTCAATTGTGGACGAATGGATGTTTATTGAAAATTCAGGCGAGCCATATAAACTGATCGCACAGAAAACTAAATCAGAAGTGATAATTTATATAGACCAAATTTGGAGCGAACTAAAAACAAAATATGATGAGCAATAAAAATCAACTAGACGAACAAACACAAAAAATCCTTCGAGGTTTGGAAAAGTCTTATCAAAAATTAGTAGAGTTTAAAAAATATAAGAAAAGTCCATTAATTGTATCGAAAAACGGTGTCATAGTGGAAATTCAGCCTGAGAAAATAAAACCGACAACAACATATACAACTAATAGCTAGCCAGTTGCTTAAAGAATATTAAGGTGTATGAGCCTGCTTATCGTGCAGCGATTAGGCAGGCTCGAAAGTAATTTTATAAATTGCAAGCTACTAGCCATGTACAGCGAAGTTACACCCACAACACAACCCACACCGAATTCACCACCCTACCCTACCAACACGCTATTTTCAACAGGCGAATCTTCGAGCAATCCCACTTTTTCCAGTTCCTTTGAAAAATTTACGCCTTGCATTTTTAGACTTTGAATGCGGTATAGATATGCAGCGCCTTCCATGATTTGCAGGGCTACATCTGCCACTTTTCTGTTTTCGTAGTGCTCTAAATAGGTGCCTTTCACCCAATCATTGAATGCGCCCATCGCTGGTCCACACCAAATCTGAAAATCCAGAACTCGATCTGGGGTTCCTGCATTTGCCCAATTGGAGGATAAGCCAAGGTACCATCTGAAAATCAAGGCCATCTTCCGGCGCGGATTATCTTTGGCTCGTTCGATTTGCTCCGGATCCCGTTGTTGGAAAAATTCAATACAGGATTGCCAGATTTCCTCCAATGGTTTTCTGAACACTTTTTCTTCTAGGGCTTGTCTTTCCGCTGCCGGGATCTCATCAATGGATTCATAGGTCTTGTAATACTGATATAATTTTTTGGCTCTTGGGCCGAATAGTGTTCCCCGCTTCAATACTTGCAGATCGACGCCCATCTCAAACATGTCTGACGCAGGAGCGCCCATCACATCCGTTGACTCTACCACTTGCAGCAACTTCCGGACGTGCTCGGAGGTGCCTGCCTCTACACAAGCCTGATTCACACTTCCTGTGACCACATAAGCGGCACCCATCATAAAGGCCGCCAATGCAGATGCAGGTGTGGAGATTCCCCCTGCTGCACCGACTCGTATGTGATTTGCAAAAGTAGTTTGCTTTTGCATTTCATCTCTCAATTGCATAATGATCGGCAGTACGGCAACTAAAGGTCGATTATCGGTATGCCCACCCGAATCTGCTTCAACCGTAATATCATCCGCCATCGAAACCTGTTTTGCCAACTCAGCTTGTAGCGGAGTGATTTTGCCTTTGCCCAATAAGGATTGCACAAATGACTCAGGAGGCGCTTGCATAAATGGAATCGCTATTTCCTTTCGGGAGATTTTAGCAATGACTTTGTTTCCAATTACGATGTTGTTTTCTGCATCTCGGCTAAGGCCTGCCACCCGATAGTAAACAATGTTTTCTGTCAATGCCAAGAATGCAGATGCTTCCACCACCTTTACGCCTTTGTCCAAAAATAATTGCACCGCTGCCGCTTCCAATGCCTGTTCGGATGGGGAATGGATCAAATTGACGGCATAGGTCTGATACGGCAAATTCGCTTGAATCTTGGTGAGCGATTCGATGATTGTTTCAGGAACTTGACCTGCCGCTCCATAAGAGGCTAATAAATTTGCTTTTCCAATAGCAATGACTAAATCCGCAGAAGCGATCCCGTTCGCCATCGCTCCTGTTTTGTAGGCATACTTTAGCTTATAATCTGAGCGAAAAGTCGGGTCTCCCAATTGCCCGGCAGTCATCGGACTCACCATCGCCAATACTTGCAATCCCCTTCCTTCCGATACCAAAGTTCCGCTATTGCCCACTCCTATCCGGCCATTGAAATCCTTCATGACGTAGCAGGGCTTATCCGTCTGCGCTAATTTTGCCCTGATACCCGCTACATCGAAAACAATGTCTCGGGGAGAACCTTGCCAGAATAATTGCTGTGGTGTTCCGCTGAAATTCATATGCATACTTCTTAATTGTAACTATTACCTATTTCTAAACTTTCCTCAATTCCCAATGCGATATCGGTGACTTGATAGATTCTCATTTTATCATTCCACAAAAACGCATCGGCAACAATGACCAATTGTGCACCTCGCTTTTCGATCGTTTTAATGTGTACTTCCAAATGCATTTCTTTTACCGCAAGCAGGATTTGACCGCGATACTTCCAGACCGTTTTATGATTGGGAACCTGAGCGAATTTTGGTGATTTGAACGCTGCCCCTAGATCTTGTTGCAAGGCAAATACCTGCATCGCCTGTAAGATCGATTCTACACCAAGTGAGCCAGGCATTACTGGATCCTGGTAGAAATGACAGGTGAAAAACCAGTCATAGGTTTTGACAAATTTGGTTGCATGAATATATCCCTTGCCAAATTGGCCTTTGTCTTTTGCGATGATCAACTCATGCAGCAGATTCAGTTGATCGCCTGCCAAGCGGTAATGTGGTTTCGCTTCCGGTGCTTTATACAACTTCACCCTTCCGTAAAGCGAGTCCAACTTGATTCGCATGTAATCAGTCGCTTGCAATTGCTCGGTGATATACCAGGCGGGAATTTCCCCTCCTTTATCCAAGCCGTTTTGGGCTGCCAATGCTTTCGCCGTGAAAAATCCGAAGGAGGAATTTCCTTTATAAAAAAGGTGTCCATCAATCGATAGTTCAAAGGTATAGCGCTGCAAAATCGTCTCACCGTAGGCAACAGAGGAAACCAGAACGGACTTATTGGTAATGGTCTTGCCTCTAAAATCTGTTCCCATCGGAAGCGCGAATGTTTCCCCGTCTCCATCCAAATTTCGGAGATATAAATCCTTTTCCGGAAATTGTAAGGTGCTACCCATATAGGCGCCCAATAATCCACAAGGCTGCAATGCAATCTCCATCAACATGGAATAGGGCATCGTCACGTTGGAGTTTTGTAAGTAATACCATGCATCCTCGGGCACATCGTATTCGGCAATGATCGGAACGTCTTTGGAGAAATCTCCTTTGCTGCCATCCACACTCAAAATTCTGGAAATCAATTGCAAATCAGAATTGGGCTGACGAGACATTTTACGACCCTTATAGATCGCAAAGTCAGGACCAAAGCATTCGGTCATATCTCCCAATGCGAAGGTGGTGATGTCCTTTTCATTCATCAACGCACCTTTAGAGCGCGGAGCGATTTTCACGCCTTCAGTCGGATCAAGGTACTTTGGATTTGACTTTTCACGCAAAGCCAAACCGAGGTTTTCGAAGTGAACCGTGATGACGCCATCTGAAATAATCTCTAAATCACCGATCACATAGGGGTCAGGAAAAAGACCGATTTCTTTGATTTCGAGTTTGTAAATAAGTGTGGTATCCGCAGTAGGAGTCACTTGTTTACGGCAACGTACCCGTTGTCCCAAACCAAAAATAGGTTGAAAGCGTGCGTCTTTGGTCATCCGTTGCAAGCCTAACATCAACATGAAAAAGCGTAGCAGATTTCCGCCGCCTTCTGCTTGCAGCGATCCCGCCAATACCTCGTCATCTTTGAAGTGACAGGGGAAATACCAGTCATCAGGATGCAAATCTTTCTCTGCCACAATGGATCCCAAGCCATAAGCGCCGCCGGTCAGATCAACTGAAATAATGCGATCAAGCATAAGGATCTTTTCCGGTGGAATACGAAGCGATGGATTACGTCCATTTGCAAAATAAGAAATATCCTCAAAGCATTTTTCAATATCTCCATCGATGAGATATTGCAAATCCTGCTTTGAAAATGAGGTCTTTTGTGTGTTTAGTAAAGGCGTAAAATACTTCCGTTCCGCATTTTTTCTAGCTTCAATTTCGCTTTTGGAATAAACAACTCCGGCACCATCCAGCAATTGGGCATCTGCAAAAAATCCTGCACATCCGCCATCCATTTTCAATACTACACGATCTTCGACATAGCATAGGTAACTGAAGAAAAATATCAGATTGTCTCCGTTACGTACAAATGAATCGATCGATATATCATAGCGCAAGGTCTGTCCTTCATAAGGCAGATCGTCCATGAATGTCAGGGTACAATCCAATAATCGGTAGACCAAATTGCCTTTGTTTTGCAAATCAATTCCTAAGTAAGAAATCAGCAGCAAATCACATTGGCCGGACTCCACACAGACGGCAGAGGGAATCTGCTGATCAGTGGTGTACCAGGCATTGTATGGAATATCATACTCGGTGGTCATGGTTGAGGGTTGGTATACCCCAAGTTTCGCATTCATCTTGGTCACGCGACTGACCAGCAAATAGGGATACATGGGCAACATCACACGACGTCGATAGGTATCGATAATTGCATATTCGGGGCCAAAGACATTGGCAATTTTGCCGGTAGAAAATTCTTCTAAATCTTGTTGAGAAAAGACAATTTCCTTGCCTTCAAATTGTTCGCCAGCTTCAAAATTCTGGAGACGCAATCCGTTCTCTCCCAGTACATTTTTAGAAATTGCGATAGGTTCTTCGTTTTTTAAAGTAGATGTATCCATAGTTGCACTGCTTCTTTCGACTTTACTAAAATTTGTTTTGAATGATTGGTTATCATAAGTTCCGGGCGCTATACTATCAGCTGATAAATTATCCTCATCTGATTCATGACCAGCCAAGACCAATACTTTTTTGGTGGTTCGCTTTCTTGCTCTGGTATTTCTTATGTTGCTGAAATGCGCTACTACATTTTCATCTTCAAATAATTGATCCAGTGGCATTCCTCCGGGAATTATTTTCTTCATGAATTGGCCTTGCGCTGTAGCTTCCCCCGCCTTTGGAAATAGTATAGACAGCTCTAACTGTACGCCGTGACTGATCAATTGCGCCAATAAATTGACCAGATTACTACTATCCGATTTCCCTTTTTGATCCATCGCCACTGCATGATGTGCTTTGTCTTTCAGATTGCTTTGAATCCAATTAGTACAGGTTGCATTGGCGCCGACTTCAATAAAGATGCGTGCCCCGGCATCATAAACCGTTTGGATGGTTTTTGGAAAATTTACTTGTTGCGCACAGACAGCAACTGAATTTTCAGCAATTTCCTGACTAACTACAGTAATCTTATCCTGGGTGATACTTGAGTAAAAATCAGTCTTAGGACGGTCTACGATCTCAAAGTGATGCATATCCAGTAGCCCTTCTTTTTCACTGATACAGAAATCATGATGGATTACATTTTGAAATGGAATCGGAATGGAATGACAGTCGAGTTCCGCAGCGATTTGCAAACAGGTTTCTTTATCTCCTGAAATAATCACTTCCTTATCGGTATTGATGAAAGTCAAAAACACTTTTTCTTTCCCTGCTATCAATGCCTCCACTTTCTGCTGCGGTGCTAGCAGCACTATACTTATCCATTTTGCTTTGGCGGTCTCGCTACTGATGCCCCAGTGTGCTGCGAGTACTTCCAGATTGCCTGCAAATCGGTTTTTAAAAATCGGAGACTTCCGAAACTTTTGAGCACCACGAGGATGCCAGACTCCCAAAGCATACCACATGCTACTGCACTCTCCCATGCTATACCCAAATGCAATGTCCGGAGTCAATTTGAATTGATCTCGTAAGATCTCCGTGAAGATGGTCGAGTAAAATACACCAGACGACATCATCGCAATTGAATTGGTGTAAATATCGGGCCTGGCTTCGTCTGCGCTTTTTAGCTTTGGATATAAGTAATGCCCATTAATCAACTGATCGAGGTCTTCTACCAGATTTTCATACCGAGTCAGTAATTCAGGGAAAAGCTGAAAGCTGTCTTTTCCCAAACCGGTGTAAGCAGTGGCAGAACCTGGATAGACAAAAGCTACTTTTCCTTCGTGTCCCAATGGGCTAGGTGTAAAGTAGCTTCCCATTGGTGTTTTCAGCGCTTGATTTTTTTGGAAGGCCAGCACGAGTTGATTTTGAAAAAATTGAATCTCTTTGCCTAAAGCGCTTTTACTTTTCGCTATCAGTACGATGGAATACTGAAGTTTTTGGGTAGAAAATTTGCTGTGCAACTGCTCTGCTAGTGAACTCAGCTCCTGATCAGATTCCAGGTTTGATTTTAATATCTCAAGCTCCGCTAACAGCGCTTCGCTATCCTTGCCTGACAGAATAAATAATGCAGGCGTTTGATTTCGAAGAAATGTGTGCGTGTCGATTCGCTTTGAATCTGCACTGCTCAATTGAATTTGAATACCAGCTACGCCATTCACAGCGGCCTTTCTGCTGTACACTCCATCAGATAAAATCCAAGGTCGGGATTCGGTAGGGAAATAATAAGGGGTCTTTTGGAAATCATCGTTTTGAGGACTGGTCCAATTAGGTATTCCGGGGATAAACCGATGATATACGCACAGTGCTGTTTTTATCAAACCGGCCATTCCTGAGGCGGCAAAAGTATTCCCGATATTGGCTTTGACCGAGCCTAATGCGATGGGTCTGTCGGATTTGTTTTGAAATAACTGCTCCTGCTCGGATCGATCTTGAGCGGAGATTCCTGTCGCAGCCAATTCCAGGTAATCGAATGATTTTTGAGTATTGGCGGTTCCGATTTCGTCGATTATGGAATAGACTTTTTCTTGCGCTCCGAGCGTATTTTTCTTTAACACGATCGCACCGGCACCTTCCCCGATCATCCAGCCTTCATTGTCCGCATTAAATGAAAAAGATGGTGTTGGATTGGTATTCGTGGCATATTCCTTCTGTCTCAATAATACATTCTCAAGACCAGCGGAGAAATCAACGGCACCTATCACTACGGCATCCACTTCTCCCAGTGACAACATATTCTGTGCAATCTCCAATGCTTTGAACACAGAGTTTTCACCACAAGAAACGGTAAATGCAGCACCCGAAAAATCCCATAGCGCGCTGATCCTGCTTGCCATTAGATTCCCGATAAAACTGGTGAATTCACTTGGCGCAGGCTTACCTTCCCGGTGATAAATAGCTTTCTTAGTCAATTGAATAAGTTCCGCTAATTCTTCTTCGGTCAACTCAAGACCGGCATTTTCCAAAGCCTCCTTTATCTGCCATTCTACATCCCACCGGGCCAGACACTGATGAATCGCTAATTCTGTTTCCATAGCCACCAATACGGCTACATTTTGATGCTCTTCCAAGCCTGCATCTTTGATGGCATTGTCGGCCACTTTGAGCAGTAAAGCTTGCTGAGGATGCAGACGTTCGGCTTCTTTTGGCTGGATTTTATAGCGCAACAAATCAATTTCGAACTCCTCAATGTAAGCGCCCTTTGGTGGAGTTCCATGTTCAAAGCCATACTTTTTCAGCACGGATGTATTGGCTTCCATCCCTTTCCAGCGATTTATTGGAAGTGGGGTGAAAAGTTGATCTCCATTATAAATGGTATGGTAGAAAGCATCCAGATTTTCGCAAGTTCCAAAATGAGCATCCATCCCAATGACGGCCATCGATTGCAAGGATACCAGCTTATTGGGCTGATCAGCGTCATTTTTTTTAGCTAAATAATTTTGGACCACCATGTGCGCATTGGTACCACCAAAGCCAAATGAATTAATCCCAGCTTGCTTTATCGTGTCTTTCCAAGGGGTATGATTTACGATCATTCCCTTGTCCCCCTCCCAATTGCTATCCGATTTGATGGGATTTGTCAAATTGATATTGGGCGGAATTACCTCATGCTGCATGGCTAACAAAACCTTCAATAAGCCAGTCATCCCTGCTGCCGTCAGCAAATGGCCCATATTTGACTTTACCGAACCCAGCAACGGGCTCGTATCGTACTTGGAAAAATAAGTAGCTATGGAGTTTAACTCAGTGACATCTCCAAGCGGTGTACCCGTAGCATGACACTCGATATAGGAGGTGTCGGCGGGTGAAATGGCATTGTCAGCGTATGTTCTTTCGAAGGCTAAATTTTGTCCTTTGGGATTTGGGCTCAACAGAAATTTCCCGCGTCCGTCATTTGACAAACCTATGCCACCAATAACTCCGACTATGTGATCTCCATCTCGTTCTGCATCCTCCAGTCTTTTCAACAATACCATTCCTGCACCTTCAGAAGAAATCAATCCTCCAGATGCTGCATCGAATGGGACAAATTTCTTATCCATAGGTGAATAAGCATGGAATATGGAGAATCCCATGTGGATAAACAGTTGGTCGGAGGCACTGACTGCACCGGCCAACATCATATCGGCTTTACCGGTTTGCAATTCGTCACAAGCCATCTTGATTGCATATAAAGAGCTCGCACATGCAGCATCCAATTCATAATGCGTTTTTCCGAGTGCCAGTGCTTTACTCACCATTTCTGATGGTGTGTATTCCAGTACTTTATTGTCAGGGGGAATTTGATTGTGAGCCTTTAATCTGAATTCTGGAGCTTTTAATAATTCTTGAATATGCAATTCTAAAGAACGACAGTAGATATCCGAAATAAGTTGATGCGAAGAGCTTGTCGGAAAGGATAAATTCCCGAGAATTAAGCCACAATTTTTCAGCTTTTCCTTTTCCTGAAAGTAGCCTCCATCGATAAGTGCTTCCTTTGCTGCATAAAGCGACCATTGAAACAATTTATCCTGTTTGCTCAAATAGTCCGCTGACAATTCAAAGCCCTTTGGGTCAAACTTAAAGTCACGAATATAGCCACCACGAATAGAATAGCATCGGTCTTCAATTCCTTTGTCAGGATGGAAAATCGATTCAGGATCCACCCCGAAATCTTGCGCTGTGGCACGACCGGTGAGGTCCTTTTCAGCCATCAAATTTTCCCAAAACTCCTTCGGTGTCGAAGATCCGGGGAAAAGTGCAGCTGTTCCTATAATGGCTATTTTGTTCATGATTGATTTTTTTGGTCTTCCGTCTTCCTACTTACTACCATACCAGTTGTCTGGAGATAGTCACGGCTGCACCAGCTGTTTTGATGTACAAAGATCCTTGCTCATCATAGACGGTACAGTCAGCAACTAACGTTGATTCATCGGCTTCTTTAACTTTAACCGTTACAAATAATTCTTTGCCAAATGGTACGGGACGATACAGTGTTACACTATCCGTTTTCAGCGGAAGGCTCTTTGCTCCCTCGTAATTTTTCTGGACCCACACCAGCATTCCCTGATACTGAATATCTGCAAAAAACGTATTGATGCTACCTACCGGAAACTGTCCTTGTTCTGATAAGGGTACTTCCGAGGCAATACAGGAAAGTACGATTTGGCGCTCATTGCAATCCAATATTTCTTTTATCCCCTGGAAATAGGGCGCATGGAAAAGGGAACCATCTTGATATAATACCTGCCCATCTGTGGGTGGATAGGTACCGCTTATTTGATGTTCAAATGTAGGTGACTCAGGAAATGAGTGCTTATTCAACAAGGTGACCCTTGCACGATAATGATTGCTTGGTAACTTTTTGCCTTCGCTAAAAACAGTGGTTTCAAATACGATTTTCTCTTCGTCTTTCTCCAGCTCCTTTAGCTCCAAAATGTAATCCTCCTTCTGATTGCCATCGAAAATAATCCCTTTGAATAAGGAGATGTTTTCAATTTTGAACAGGGAATAATCAGGATAGAACTTTTCACAACTGTGAGCCATCCATCCTACTGCATTGACCACGGGCAAGACTGGGTTGTTTTGAATCTTGTGATGGTTTAGAAATGGATTATTTTCCAGCATCAATTGCCGATGAATTCGGTGTGTTCTTAATCCTCCTAAATGACTTACCGCTGCCGGTAATGTACCGCCGATAATCACCTGAGCCTGATTGGCGTAATCAGTATTCAGTTCGTTCACCAGCATGGCAGCGCCACCTTCACTGTTGACGAGACTGATGCCGGCTGCTTCAAACTGCGCCTTCAATTCGCCGCCTACCATTCCACTATCCCATGCGCCCCAGTTGATGGCAGAGACCTGTGTTTTGGGATGATTGGTTTTAAATAGGTGTGCGGCCTTACTCAAGATTTCATTTGCAATTGCATAATCTGTCTGCCCCACATTTCCATAAAATCCAGCTACCGAAGAAAATAAAATCAGGTGATCTAACTGATGAATATCAACGGCTCCAAGCAGACTTAGCAAGCCATCCAGTTTGACAGCTATGACATTTTCAAAATCACTTTCCGTCTTATCCTGAATGTACTTATCTGCCAATCGACCTGCACCGTGAAGGATTCCCGTGACCGCTCCAAGTTGTGCTGTTGCCTGATCCAATGAATTCTTAAAACTTGCCAAATCAGTGACATCTCCCGCGATATAGCTGACCTCACTGCCATGACTTTGAATCAAGGAAATCGTTTCATCAATTTCCTTTTTGGCTATGATAGTATTGAAGATGCTTTTTACTTTTGGAAGACTCGGTTGCTCACCCTTTGCCTTCATGTCCATCATGATCAAGCGCTTCAAAGCACTTTCGTCGTTTTCATTTCTGGCAAATTCAGGAATTTCAGTATCAAGGCTTGATCTACCGAGCAGTATAAATTTGCAAGCAAATGTCTTCGCCATTTCAATGACACAAGCGGCGGTCACTCCTCTGGCTCCACCACTGACAAGAAATACAGAATCACTAGTGACAGTAGTTGAAATCGACTGATTTTCCAGCAGCTCAGTTGGAGTGGCAGTAGTTGTTTTTCTACCTTCTTCGGAATAGGCAACTTCTACAACAGCCACATTGGCATCGTGATATTCTGCCATTAGCTGATGGGTAATCTGATCAAGGGATAATTCCGGTTGAATATCAATCGCTCGGCAGTAAACCGGCGACCACTCCAAATTCAAACACTTCACCAAACCTGTAATACCACCACCAACGACAGAGGTATTTCCACGTTTTCCTTGTCCCAATTTTCCATCCATTCTTGTACAGGTAAGGAAACTGGCTCTTTGATTAGTACCCAAGTCATTCAAGTCTTTTTGCACATGTTTTGCAAGGAAGAACAAGGCTTTGAGCACTTCTTTCTCTTTTGCAAAATGCTGGGTGAATTGAGCTCCTTGAAACTCGAAATGAGGATGCAAATGTATCAGGCTTCCAATTTTTCCATATTTTGCCTGAATTTCCTGGATGGCATTACCTACAGCTTGATCGCTATTCTCGGACAAAGTGAGTGCATCCTTAGCTATTGGATTAGTGATACCAGTCAAGTTTATCACTACTACTTGATTCCCTTTTTTCTGTAATGCCGCGATCACATAAGGCGTCAAAGCTGATCCGTCATTGGTCACTAAGACAACATGGGAGGCCGGCATTGTAAATTCCAGAAAGTCAGGTTGCGGCAAGTATTTCAATCCAACTTCAAAACGTTTCACTCCGTGGAAAGTACCTGTTTGGACTAGATTCGGTCTTTTTGGTAGTACTTCCATATCGGTATTTTGAATTTTGATTTCAATACCGCTTAGGCCATTACTTTTTTTTTTACATTTTCCCCAACAAAAGAGACAATCTCCGCCAAGGTTCTTAGCTCTGTTAATTCATTTGGGTTGATGCCCGACATTTCAGGATGCTGCTTGGTCAGTGCACCGAATATTTCTACGCGTTTGATGGAATCAATTCCCAAGTCAGCTTCCATGTCCATACTGAGTTCCAGCATTTCCGCTGGATATCCTGTCTTCTCACTCACCACTTGCAATAAGGAAGCAGTCAATTTAGTAACATCCATGCCCACAGTAGCAGGTGGAGTATTAGCTGGAATTGGACTAACTGGAGCGGCAACTGGGCTAACTGCTGCTTGAATGATCGCTGTCTTTTGAGGAGCTTCAGCCGCAACAGTGCCATTTGATGCGCCACTTTTTGCACCGACAAAGCTGACGATCTCCGCCAAAGTTCTTAGCTCTGTTAATTCACTGGGATTGATACCCGACATCTCAGGATGCAGCTTGGTAAGCGCACCGAATATTTCTACGCGTTTGATGGAATCAATTCCCAAGTCAGCTTCCATATCCATACTGAGTTCCAACATTTCCGCTGGGTAGCCTGTCTTCTCACTCACCACTTGCAATAAGGAAGTAGTCAATTTATTCACGTCCATTCCAACAGTAGCGGGTGGAGTAGTAGCTGGAATTGGACTAACTGGAGCCGAAACTGGGCTAACTGACGCTGGGATGATCGTTGTCTTTTGAGGAGCTTCAGCTGCAACAGTGCCATTTGATGCAGTACTTTTTGCACCGACAAAGCTCACGATCTCTGCCAAAGTTCTTAGCTCTGTTAATTCATTGGGATTGATGCCCGACATTTCAGGATGCAGCTTGGTAAGCGCACCGAATATTTCTACGCGTTTGATGGAGTCAATTCCCAAATCAGCTTCCATATCCATGCTGATTTCCAGCATTTCCGCTGGGTAGCCTGTCTTCTCACTCACCACTTGCAATAAGGAAGCAGTCAATTTATTCACGTCCATTCCAACAGTAGCGGGTGGGGTATTAGCTAAAACTGGACTAACTGGAGCGGCAACTGGGCTAACTGATGCTGGAATAATCGCTGTCTTTTGAGGAACTTCCGCTGAAACAGTGCCATTGGATACGCCACTTTTTGCACCGACAAAGCTCACGATCTCTGCCAAGGTTCTTAACTCTGTTAATTCATTGGGATTGATGCCCGACATTTCAGGATGCTGCTTGGTAAGTGCACCGAATATTTCTACTCGTTTGATGGAATCAATTCCTAAGTCAGCTTCCATATCCATGCTGAGTTCTAGCATTTCCGCTGGATATCCTGTCTTCTCACTCACCACTTGCAATAAGGAAGCAGTCAATTTAATAACATCCATTCCAACAGTAGCGGGTGGCTTATTAGCTGCGACTGGACTACTTGGAGCGGCAACTGGGCTAACTGATGCTAGAATAGTAGTTGTCTTTTGAGGAGCTTCTGCTGCAACAGTGCCATTGGACGCAGTACTTTTTGCACCGACAAAGCTGACAATCTCCGCCAAAGTTCTTAGCTCTGTTAATTCATTGGGATTGATACCCGACATCTCAGGATGCAGCTTGGTAAGCGCACCGAATATTTCTACGCGTTTGATGGAATCAATTCCCAAGTCAGCTTCCATGTCCATACTGAGTTCCAACATTTCCGCTGGGTAGCCTGTCTTCTCACTCACTACTTCTAGCAAGGAAGCAGTCAATTTAGTAACATCCATGCCCACAGTAGCGGTTGGCGTATTAACTGGAATCGGACTACTTGGACTGGCAACTGGGCTAACTGCTGCTGGAATGATCGCTGTCTTTTGAGGAGCTTCTGCTGCAACAGTGCCATTGGACGAACCACTTTTTGCACCGACAAAGCTGACAATCTCTGCCAAAGTTCTTAGCTCTGTTAATTCATTGGGATTGATTCCCGACATCTCAGGATGCAGCTTGGTAAGTGCACCGAATATTTCTACGCGTTTGATGGAATCAATTCCTAAGTCAGCTTCCATATCCATGCTGAGTTCTAGCATTTCAGCCGGGTAGCCTGTCTTTTCACTTACCACTTGCAATAAAGAAGCAGTCAATTTAGTAACATCCATTCCACTAGTGCTGGAAGGGATATGCACCGAAGCTGGACTAACCGGAGCCGCAACCGGACTAACTGGAGCGGCAACTGGGCTAGCTGATGATGGAATAATCGCTGTCTTTTGAGGAGCTTCTGCTACAACAGTGCCATTGGATGCAGTACTTTTTGCACCGACAAAGCTGACGATCTCCTCCAAGGTTCTTAGCTCTGTTAATTCATTGGGATTGATGCCCGACATTTCAGGATGCAGCTTGGTCAGTGCACCGAATATTTCTACTCGTTTGATGGAATCAATTCCTAAGTCAGCTTCCATGTCCATGCTGAGTTCCAGCATTTCCACTGGGTAGCCTGTCTTTTCACTCACCACTTCTAGCAAAGAGCTGGTCAGCTTCGTCAGATCTAAGCTTTTTTCAGTTGAAACTGGAGGAGTGGGTAGAGTGATCGCTTTTGGGGCATGGCCGTTCAGCTTTGTCAAGTCCAGACCTTTTCCGTTGGAAGATGGGGTAGCAGGTGCCGTTTTCAGTGCTGCGGCATGTCCGTTAGAGCCGTTTGATACAAATCCTTTGCTGACTCCATTGCTGCCATTACTGGCAAATGAAGTCGCAGGAGCTACCGCATTCAAACCGGTGGAAACCAATGGCGCTTGTGCCACGTTGCTGTTTCCACCACTCATATTTTGCAATAGAATAGTCAACAATTGTTGAGACTGTTGATTTTGCTGATCCATAAATCTTTCGAAAATCTCCAATGATTTCGTCTGATTAGCTTTGAATGAATCGAATGTGTTTTGCAATAATTGAAAGACTTCTTTATTCATGATTTCTTCTTCATTTTCTGATGGACTGGGGGTAGCTTGCTGGGCAGGAACTTCCACTATTTTTTCAACCGTGACGATTTTTTCTATTATTTGAGTTTCTCCACCTGTAATTTTAAAGCCGTCAGTCATCAGGTCCTGATGTGCTTTTTGAGTTTGCTCCGAGATATAATTATTCCCGCTCAATGCGACGGTCAATTTTGACTTTGGAGGAAGAGGAACCATTTCCTTTTTGTAAGGATCGATATTGGAAAGTGGCAGACCAAGAACTTGCATCTGCACGGTTGCCTGACGGAAAAGTAAGTCGCTGTCTTTTGTAGCACTTGCGTTTACTGCAATTACATGATGCGCTTTTCCTTCCAAAATATTACTTACCAGATTTGTCAAAATCCCTTTCGGACCAAATTCCACAAAAACACGACCACCGGCATCGTAGATATTTTCTATCTGACTTTTGAATAAAACCGGATTTAAAATCTGATTTTTCAGAAGCGATTTCAGCTCATTCAAATCGGTTGGATATGCCTTACCCGTGGTGTTGGAATAGACCGGTATTGCAGGAGCATTGAAATGCTGCTGATCTACAAATTTCGAAAACGGTTCCTGTGCATGTCTGACAAACTCGGTGTGAAATGCTGCAGCAACTGGTAAAGGCACCACTGAAAAACCTTGCGCTTTCAGCTGCTCTTCTGCCAATTTAATCGCCGCGGTACTTCCGCCCAAAACAACCTGCTGATTGGAATTCACATTTGCGATCGTGACCCCGCTGATATTTCTGATGGCAGCTGCGACTTGCTGCTCAGGTGCTTTCACCGCTAGCATTGTCCCCGCATCTTCGTTGGGATTATCAATGGCCATGGCTTCACCACGTGTTTTTGCCAACTTTAAAAAAGTAACATCATCATATACACCAGCTGCCCAAAGTGCTGTCAACTCTCCGAAGCTATGTCCCGCTGTGAATTGTGGAGCGAAACCTGCTTGCTGCAATGTTTTAAATTGACCCATGCTCAATACACCAATTGCAGGCTGGGCAAACTGAGTTTTAGTAAGCTCCACTTGCTGCTGACTTCGCTCTTCTTTGCTAAATACTGGAATAGGAAATATATGATCAGACAGCGGACTGGAGCCGGTAATTTTGAATAGCTTGTCTGCTTGTTCAAATGTTTTTGCAACCGTCGGGAAGGCATTCGCCAACTCCTTCCCCATTCCTACATATTGTGATCCCTGCCCTGCGAATAAAGCCACAACTTTATTGGTCGTGACATCAATACCCTTTGGCTGATAATAAATCCCTTTTGGGTGATCCCATGAGCTGGATGAAAAGCCTTGTGTCCGTGCAGTTTCGAGCAGTTCTATACAATCTTGAATCGAAGTCGCTACAAAACCTACCCGAGCATGGTGTTGGTTTAGTTGACTATTTTTGCTTTCGGCAATCAATTCCTTGAATGCTGTTTCGCTTTCAGCTCCACGTAACTTGCTCAATACTTCATTTCCAAGTTGGAGCAATTCAGCTGGATTGCTTGCTTGTAGGATGACTGTTTTGTAAGGCTCATGCATTCGATAATCCCTGCTTCCGACACCTTGATATTCTTCTATGGTGATATGCACATTGATCCCGCCAAACCCGAAAGCACTCACACCGGAACGCCGTGGATGACCGTTTTGCATCCATGGACGAGCTTCCGTATTGATATACAGCGCGGAATCTTCGATATTGAATTTTGCGTTGGGCTTTGCCACGTTAATCGTTGGTGGCAACACTTTGTGGTGTAAAGCCAAAATGGCTTTTATAATTCCAGCGGCACCGGCAGCAGATTTGGTATGACCGATTTGAGACTTGACAGAACCTAAGGCAATGTGCTGCTTTCGAGGATTATTGGCCCCAAATACCATTTGCATAGAAGTAAACTCTGTTGGATCACCTGCGCCAGTACCCGTTCCATGTCCTTCCAGCAAGCCAACCGTATCGGCTGAATAACCGGCGTCTTCATAGGCACGATTCATTGCCAATGCCTGTCCGGCTGGACGTGGTGCATATACTGACTTGAATCGACCATCACTGGAAGTTCCGACTCCTTTTATGACTCCATAGATTCGATCATTATCTCTTTCAGCATCTTCCAGTCTTTTCAAGACCAACATGCCCAAGCCTTCACCGATCAACATTCCATCTGCGGCATCACCAAATGGGCTGATATTACCAGACTTCGAAAATGCAGGCGTCTTACTGAAAGACATGTACATAAGTGGAGAATTATCAGTGTCTACCCCGCCTGTGAGCATCATATCACACCTTCCTTCGACTAATTCACTTAAGGCCATTTTAATTGCGCTCAAAG
>Ga0209491_10004755_pt1 | contig 20597 bp, 15 predicted proteins | sample BON02_FD_187213 | JGI IMG/M metagenome (GOLD analysis project Ga0209491, IMG submission 187213) | Freshwater microbial communities from Lake Bonney liftoff mats and glacier meltwater in Antarctica - BON-02 (SPAdes) (version 2) | ecosystem: Environmental > Aquatic > Freshwater > Ice > Glacier... | reverse complement strand
CCAACCTCGCCATTTTACGCAGCCTGCTGCTGCGTATCTGCGCCGACCACTGGCCCGACCTACCTCTGCCTCAAGTCTTCGAATCCTGCCAACACTCCCCCAAAATCGCCCTGCGCGCCATCTCTTCATCTTCCTAAAACAAAAGACCATGGGAGGGGAGGCCCGCTGGAACCTATTTGACGTAATTTTACTGTTTTATCTCAGTAGGAGTGGGTCCCCCGAGGGACTGAATAGTCGCGGTTTGGGCAGCGAGGGGGGGGGCGATCTGGACGCAACTGTCCTACCGGGCAGTGGCGCCACCTCGCTCAAATTTCGCGGTAGCGTTCGGTTGAGTTTGAGTCAGTCAGAGTGAGACCTCGAAGGGCACGGGCGGGTTTATTCCCAAAAAAGTTCCGGGGCCGCATTTGATTTGAATGTGCGGTTTTCCGGTTTTTAGTGGTCGGAGGTGGCGAGGGTGGGGGCGAGGGAAACCAGCTGGCGGCGGTCAGTGAATCGGGCTGGGGGGGGGCAAAAAAACGGAATGGACGGGACGCTGTTTTTGAGGAGCGCGAATGCTGACTGCCCTCTCGATGTCTTAGGCAAATCGCTGGAGCCAAAGAGATGGATCAAACGCAAAGGCGCAGGGCGGCAACGATCGCAAAGGTTTGAAATTAAACCTCTTATGATTGGTATTCGCGCCTTGGCGACCTGGCGTTAAAGTCTGATGCTCTTGGGCTGTTGGTGTGATACCAATTGCCACTAGCAGCCTGTCGGACTTAGAAACGAATCTCAATAAGACGGTCTCGGAGGTGCCTCAGTCTCAATCCAATCACTTCGCGGCGAACTTTGAAGTCATCCTTGAGCCTATAGATCGCTTCGAGGGGTTAAGTCCGACAAGCTCCTAGGACTTATACTTTAGACACCTACCGGCAGAGTAATTTTTCACCACAGATTGCACGGATAAATTCCGGATATCGATCTCCGCGCCACGGTCATTTATCCGCGCTCTCGCGCTTCGGGTTCCTTTGTCGCCCAAAGGGCACCCCGCCATCGTCAGCCCTGCGGGGCACCCCGTTTCGGTGCACCTCCAGGCGCTCCCGCGCTCCGGGTGGTCAACAAAACTAGGAGCTGAAGGCGTTGGGTTGTGGTGGGTTAAAGTTTAAAAGCTTCGGGACATCGGCATAACAAGGGGAGTTCGCGCGTTGGCAGGCGTGCTTTGGGCTGATCCTGTGACGGGGTGGTGTTTGGTTCGAGCAAGATGGTCGGGAGGAGTGATTTACCGATTGGCGGGACCTTGGAAAAAGAAAGATGATGGGAAAGAGTTGAGGGGCGAGGGGGACCTGCTGAGATGAGTGGAGCCAATTTTCATGAGTGATAACCCAGAACTGATCGAAGCCCTCGAGGAACGTATCGAAGCGAAAGATGCGGCCCAAGTGAGTGCCATGTTAGAGGCTTTGCCGATGGCGGACCGCTCGTTGGTGATCGATCGGTTGGATGACGACACGCAGGAGCAATTGATGGTGCTGATCCCGCCGGAGCAGGCGGCGGAACTGCTCGAAAAGATGCCGCAGGCGCAGGCCATTGATATTCTAGACGGAATTGATCCGGAGCGGGCGGCGGACATCATCGAGGCGTTCGATAGTGACACGGCGGCGGACATCTTAGGCGAACTGGAGGACGAGGAAACGGAAGCGATTCTGGGAGAGATGGAACCGCAGGATGCGGCCGACGCCCGCGAGATGTTGGCCTATGACGAGGACACCGCGGGTGGACTGATGCGCTCGGAGTATTTAGCCTATCCCCTGAGTGCGACGGTGGGTTTGGTGACGGAGGATATGCGCGCCAATGCGGAGACCTACACGGACTATGACGTGCAATATGCCTACATCATCGATGGCGAGGAGCGGCCGGTCGGCGTGCTGCGTTTGCGCGATTTACTGCTGTCGACCCCCGCCACGGCGGTGACGAAAATCATGCTGCTGCGACCCTTGGTGGTGCATCATGCGATGGAGCAGGATGAGCTGGCGCAATTGTTCGACGACAAAGGCTTCGTGGGATTGCCGGTTGTAGATGATGCGCAGCGATTGGTGGGTGTCGTCATGCGTAAATCGGTGCGAGAGGCGGCCGCAGACAACGTGGCGGAGGACTTCCTCAAAGTGAGCGGTCTGGGTGGCAAGGAGGAGTTGCGATCCATGCCCTTGGTGGTGCGTTCGCGCCGGCGGTTGTCGTGGTTGAGCATCAACATCGTGCTTAACGTGGTCGCGGCCAGTGTGATTGCGGCGTATCAAGACACGTTAACCCAAGTCATCGCGTTGGCCGTGTGTTTGCCGATAATCTCGGACATGAGCGGATGCAGCGGCAGTCAGGCGGTGGCGGTGAGTATTCGTGAATTGGCGCTGGGCTTGGTACGGCCGGTGGAGATGATGCGGGTGCTGGGCAAGGAGATGGCGGTGGGCTGCATCAACGGCGTGGTTTTGGGGGCATTGTTGGGCTCGGTGACTTTACTGTGGCAGGGGAATCTGTGGCTCGGCGCCGTGGTGGGTGGTGCGTTGATGCTTAACACGATCGTGGCAGTCAGTCTGGGTGGCATGATCCCTTTGTTTTTAAAACGCATGGACCTCGATCCCGCGCTGGCTTCGGGACCGATTCTTACGACGGTCACCGATATGTGCGGATTCTTTTTGGTGCTGAGCATGGCCACGATGGTGCTGCCGCACTTGGTTTGATTCGCGATAGGGAAGTGTGGTTGTCGCGGGTCAAAACGCTTCTAAGGGAAGGCCCCGGGCCTTGGAGCCGGGAAGTGACGGATTACCCGAGGGGCCGCTTTTATCGGCGAGGGGTAGAATTCGCGAAAACGATTTGACGCATAGGGTAAGCGTTGGCGGCGACGTGTTCCCGCGGCGAATCGACCTCAAATCGATCTACCCATTGGCAGCCGATTTACGCAAAAATCGGATTCACCAGATCGATGCCGCGAACTTCGGGTTGATGAGCAGGCAGATGAGCGACGGCCGCTCGGTCCAAGGATACCGAACCGCCTGAAGCGAGAATCCCGGATGGGGCCGGGTAAGATGGCTGAATTGCAACGACCGGTAGTGCAGTGTGTTGGTGCCCTGAGCCGGACTCGAACCGGCACGATCTTTCGATCAGGAGATTTTAAGTCTCCGGTGTCTACCATTCCACCACCAGGGCTGAAGAAAAAGGACGTTCACTAAGGTGAGGGCGCTCGTCAATGATTCGGTGTGGGGAAAAACCGGTCTTGCAGGGGAGGGCAGACGTCGGCAGGAACGGCGGAGTGAAAATTGGACTCATGGGAGGCAGTTTCGATCCGGTGCACTTCGGGCACTTGATCGCGGCGCAAGATGCAATCGAGCAACACCAGCTCGATCGGCTCATTTTAGTGCCCGCAGCGCAGACCCCGTTGAAGGCGCGGGAGACCGTGACGAGTGGTCAGGCTCGATTGGAGATGGTCCGGGCCGCGATCGATTGGGACGATCGGTTTGAGGTATCCGATTTTGAAGTGAATCGCGGGGGCGTGAGTTTCACCATTGATTCTGCGCGGCATTTCCGAGCCCTGTTCCCCAACGATGAACTTTATTGGATCATTGGAGGGGACCAATTGCCGAAGTTGGGGCGATGGAAAGATATCGAAGAACTCGCAAAACTTGTTGATTTCATATTTCTGGAGCGCCCAGGGCACCCGGCAAAAGAGACTGCGGCAATCCCCGGGTTGAATCTGCACCGCTGTGACGGGCATCTGATCGAAATCAGTTCGACGGAGTTGCGGGAACGGATTCGGCAAGGACTGTCGCTTGACTATTTTGTGCCTCACTCCGCGATTGTGTATATCAAGGCAAGGCGGGTATACCGCTAATTGAAAACTCCCATGGCATCTTCCGAATCTCGTAAATCCGCTAAGCAGGCGGCCGTCCAACTCGACTCCCTCGTCCTCGTCAAAGCGCTGGTAACAGCACTTGATGCCAAGAAGGCGGGAGACATGCGGGTGCTTTGGGTCGGCGAGCACTCCACGATTACCGATTATATTATCGTCGCCAGTGGGATGGCTAACCCGCATCTGCGGGCCTTGCGGAACGAACTCGAGCGCGTGCTGGACGCGGCGGGCGCTCCCATTGCGGGGGTCGAAACATCGGATGGCAGTGGGTGGCTCGTTTTTGATGCTTACCAGATCATGATCCACTTGTTTATGCCGGAGCAGCGGGACGTTTACCAGCTGGAGCAACTTTGGCGTGATGCGGAGGAACTGGATGTGGCAGCAATGCTCGCGCCTGCGCCTGAGCCCAAGGTCAAAAAAGCGGTGAAAAAGGTGGTTGAGCAGGCCGTGAAAAAGGCGGTTAAAAAAGCCGTTAAGAAGACTTCCGCCGTGAAAAAAGTTGTCGCTAAAAAGGCGACAGCCAAGACCGCGACGAAGAAGACGGTCAAAAAAGCCGCGGTAAAGACAGTTGCCAAGAAGGTGGTTAAAAAAGCGGCGAAAAAGAAAGCTTCCTAATCCGCTGGCGAGGGAGAAGCGCGCGCCGGCTGAGGTTTTACGCCCTTAGGCCTGCCTAGAAAGCGTAGCCGATGGAGCTGGTGATACGTTGATCGATGCGCGCGTCCGAGTTAGCGACGGCGTTGTCGAATTCGTATTCGAATCTCAGGTTGAGCGACAGATGCTGGCTAATCTTGCCTTGAAGGGTGCTGTTGAAGCGCACTTTGTAGTTGGTCTCCCCGGGGATCGCGGCGGTAGGCTGGTTCGCGACGGTAACGAAACGAGTTTGGCTATTGGGAGAGTATTGAGCGACTGCCTTTTGGAGGAAGGTGAGACGGCCGTTGATCTGGTATTGGTAGTCTTGGAAGAGTTCGACCAAGGTAAAAAAGCCGGATTCGACATCGGACGAGTCTCGATATTGGCCCGTGAGTCCGCCGCCTACGTTGAAGGTGTGATCCTCCGTCTTCATGAGACGAATGCCGGCGCCGATATTTTGCTCCCAGTTTTGGTTGATGTTTTTGAGCTCATCGCGGGTGAAGCTGGTGAGGGTCTGGGCAAAGGTGCGTTCGCTGAGTTCGCGGCGCCAGCGGAAGCTTCCGTCGTAACGATTATTGATGGTGCGTTCGTCCTGTTCGCCGTAGAGGAGGCGAGCGTCCGCGGCGAACGAATCGATTTCGAGGCTACGTTTCAAGCTGGCCCGAACATCGAAGTTGATGGCATCGCGTCGGCCTTGTTGCTGCCGAAAACCAAATTCAAGTTTGCCCTCCCAGGGGGGGGCACCGGTTGCTTCCGTCTCAGTATCAGCGCCTTTGGGGGAGCCAGGTTTTCGGGTGGTCTGCGGCGCTTCCTGCGAAGGAGGCAGCCCGGCCAGACTTTCAACCTCAGGCACCGCGGATTCACTGGGTTTGAGAATCCGGGCATCTTTGGTCGAAACCGTAAATTCACCGAGAATGGGGGATTTGAAGGTGATCGACTCAGCCGTCTGGGAAATGAGGGATCCCGTGATGAGGTCGCCGTTTGAGAGTTTCAGTTCAACCGCGGAGGCACTAAGGCCGGTCCATGCCATAAGGATAGCACCGATGATGCTGCTGACTAGACGGGGTGAAGTTGAGGTCATAGTTGAATGAGTTCGGCAGAACTAAGGCAAAAATTGCTAGCGAGATCGTAAAAAAGGAGAGAATTAAAATGAGACCCCTAACCAGGGGGAAAGATCAATAAATCATAACGTTATATTCATCAGTGAATTATAATCTTATTTTCCCAACACGGAATATAATTCGAGAAAAACTCCTACAAGTGACTTGCATAATTGAACTTGCAGCTACTCGGAGCTCTGTTTGAGTTCGGGTTCCTGCTCTAATTGGGGCGAATATTATAATAATCCTATCCACCCACATGAAAAATATCAAATCATCAAAGGGCTTTACCCTCGTAGAAATCATGATCGTCGTGGTCATCATCGGTCTCTTGGCCGCAATGGCTATTCCCGCGTTCCAAAAGGTCCGCGCTAGCTCGCAAGACAAGGCTGTGCTCAATAACCTTCGTCAACTGGGTTCCGCTGCTGATCAATACTTTCTCGAGAATGGCGTCAGTGCAGTGGCTTCGTCGAATTTGGTCGGAACGAACTCGAGTAATTACGTGAAGGCGGTCCAAACCGTTGCTGGCGAATCTTACGCCGCCACGTTGAACCAAGGTGCTGCGGTTACGGCGACCAACGTCGCTGGTGCTCGCACGATTACCTACAATAATTGATTTAAAATCAGTTGTTGCTGAACTTTCGAGCCGCCCAATTTATTGGGCGGCTTTTCTATGCTTAAACAGATCGTTAAGAACCGGGGATTGTGGCTGCTGGTCCTAGTGGCGGCTGGGGTGGTCGTGATGACTCGTGTGATGCTCTCGTCGCCCCAGTCGTTTGGATTCGTCGCTGGATTTGGTTATTGGTTCATGCTGGTGCTGAGTCTGGCATGGGGTCTTGCGGTGATTCGGGCGGGGGCGTGGGAATGGGTGCGACAGAATTTTCAGCGTTTTGATGTTTGGGTGCTGGTCTTGGTGATGGGTTGCACGTCGATCTGGTGGGCGCACGAAAAACCAGGATTCAAGATTCTGGCGGATGAAGTGCTGTTGCTTGGCACTTCGATGGGGATGCATTTTGATCGGTCTGCCACTTACCCGAGTCGCGCGACGGACGTGCAAGGACCGTTAATGATTCGTGACCGAGTGTTGGATAAGCGTCCGCTGCTGTTTCCGTTTTTGGTCGCCACCGGGCACGATTTGACCGGATACCGACCGGATAATGCGTTCTATTTCAACCGAGGGCTGGGCATCGTATTTTTACTGCTGATGTATGTGCTGGGGTGGCAGATTACGGGTCGACGCTGGGCCGGGGTGGTGAGTGTGTTGTTATTCGCGGGGTTACCGCTGGCGGCGCAACAATCGGCCGGCAGTGGGTTCGAGCTCCTCAATCTGGCGGCGATGGGGGCAATGGCCTTGGCCTTGATGGCGTATTTGCGTCGGCCCGATGGCATCCGCTTGGAGTCACTGGTGTTTACGGGGTTGATCCTCTCGAACTGTCGTTATGAATCGATCCTGTTTCTTTTACCGATGGTGGTCGTCATTTTGTTGGGGTGGTGGAGAAGCCAGCGGATCGAACTGACGTGGCCGGTGTTAGGCTCAACGTTGTTTCTGGCGCCTTGGCTTTCGCAGAATCGAATTTTTTCGGTCGATGTGGGGGCTTGGCAGATGGCGAGTAAGGAGGGCGTTTCTGCGCCTTTTAGTTTCGACTACGTGGGCGACAATTTGGGGCACGCGTTGGCGTTCTTTTTTGACTTTAGTGGATACCAAGCCAGCTCGGCGTTGTTTGCCGCATTGGGAATCCTAGCGCTGCCGTTTTTTGGCCTGTGGCTGATAAAAGTCTTAAGAGGAATCTCAACGGCAAAGGCAGATGATCTCGCGATAAGTCTGATGGGGATCGGACTATTCGGAATCGGGGGGATGCTGATGCTGTATTTTTGGGGGCAGTTTGATGATCGTATTATCAGTCGTTTGAGTCTGCCGGTGCATTTACTCTTCATGGTGGCGGTCGTTGTCGTCGCCCGGACCCTGATCAAGTCTGACGTGGGCTGGAAAGCGCTCGCCGGGGTGGTCACGTTTGCGGTGCTCGCCCAGAGTTTACCCGTCATGGCGAAACGGGCTTACGAGATCGATTACGCGCCGGGGTTGGAGATGGAGTTACGGCGGGAGTTTTTGGATGCCCAATTGGATCGGGACTTTTTGTTTATCGATAACGACTCGGTGTTCTGGATCACCCACCTGTTGCCCGCTTCCAGTGTCAATGCGAGCCGGGTAAAGCACGAGGCGCTGTCTTATCATCTGCGCAATCATAGTTTTTCCGCCATTTACGTTTTTCAGAGTGTGTTAGTCGATGACCAGACCGGAGAGAAGAATGTCGATCCGGTGGATGACCTGGGAGAAGGGTTCACTCTCGAAACGATTTGGGAGCGGAAGGTGGAAACCCTGCTCTTCGCGCGGATCAGCCGCATCGTAGCGATCGAGTTTGAGGGAAAGGTCGTCGAAGAGCTTGATGCCGTGCCTTTGATCGAAGGGAAGTTACAGAACTTTGAGGACGTGGAGAAGAAGCGGGCGGAGTATTTGGAGAACTGGATAAAGCAGTTACCGTGAAGGCCCCCAGCGCAATCGGGCAAAGGGTGGGAGCCGCGGTAAAAGCACCGTTGCGACCGTTGATTGCGTTCGGGCTCTGTGCGATCGGAGCGGTGTTTTTCGGGTTTCTTTTCTTCTCGCCGGAGGCGGCGGGAGAGTGGGTGCGGAAATACGGCTACTTTGCGATCATGGCCACCTTGGGGTGGTTTTTGATTTTGCTGATGCGGCAGTTTCGGACGGTTCCGGGGTGGTGGCGAACGCGGGAAAAATCGGAGCTACGTTGGCTTTTGGTCGTGGTGGGCGGGTTGAGCGTGGTGGCGTGGATGACGGTGCCGGTGGGCTACAAGGTGCTTTACGACGAATTGGTTTTGCAGGCGACCTCTTGGAATTTACACCGCTTGCGCGAGATCGGCACGATGGTGCGCGGTTACGAGGTCGACGGCGTGTTTTTGCCGCTGTTCGTGTATCTGGATAAACGGCCTTACTTCTACGTGTTGTTGGTTTCGTTGGTGCACGACCTTTTCGGGTTTCAGGAAAACAATGCGTTCTACTTCAATGCCGTGCTGCTGCCGGTGGTGTATATTTTATTTTATACGATCGTGCGTCGTTTGGCGAAGGTGCCGATTGCGCTGGCGGGGTTGGCGTGTTTCGGGGCGAATCCGCTACTGGGGCAAAATGCCAATGGCGCGGGGATGGACCTGCTCAATCTTGCGATGCTGCTGCTCATGCTTTTGCTCGCGGCCCGCTATTTGGAAAAGCCGGATGAGGGGAGACTTGCGGTGCTGCTCCTGAGCTGTGTGCTGCTGGCGCAAACGCGTTATGAATCACTCTTGTTTGTCTTGACGACCGGGTTGGTCGTGCTCGAAGGCTGGCGGCGGGCCGGGCGTATCATTCTTCCGGCCACGGCGATATTGACGCCGCTGCTATTGGTGCCGAGTGCGCTGCATTATAGTTACCTTTCCGGGACCCCGGCATTGTGGGAATTGAAGGAGAACATGGATTCCCGTTTCCTGTTGGAGCATGTGGGGCCGAATCTCGGACATGCGTTGGCCTATTTCTTTAATTTCAAAACCACCACCCTAGGATCGTGGTGGCTTTCAGTGTGTGGTCTACCGGCCTTGGCGTGGTTAGGATGGCGCGCAGTGCGCGGATGGCGTAAATTGCCGCAGCTGGAGGGCACGGTGGCGGCGGTGGCCTTGAGCTCGATCGCAATCGGAGCAAACTTGGCGCTGTTGATGGCGTATTTCTGGGGGCAATTGGATGATCCGATCGTATCGCGATTGATCATGCCATTCTCCGTGCTGATGGGGGTAGGGATTGTGCTCGGGTTACGTCAAGCGGAGCCCCGGTGGCCGAAGCTTGCGGGCTGGGTGACGGCGGGGGCATTGATCGCGTATCTAGGGTGGGCACCTCCGGCGTCTACGCACCATAATAGAATCAACCAACTGGCGACGGAGCTCGAACGGGAACAGACGGCGGTGAGTCGAATGGGACCGGCTTCGAGATTGATTTTGACGGATAAAACGACGCTTGGGTGGTTGATGAAAGGCGTGCCGACGCTCAGTATTAGAGATGCAGGATTTCGAGCTGAACAGATCCAGTTTCATCTTGATCATGGCACATTTGACGAAGTTCTCGTCACTCAACGCCTGCGTCCAAATGGTCCGGAGGGTGGATTTCAGGTCGATCCCCGGGACGTGATTTCGGAGCAGTTTGTGCTGGAACCGGTGTGGGAGCGGATGCAGGGAGCGCGATTGGTGCGGATTAGTAAAGTCGTTTTGATTAAACCGGCCCCCGAGCCGGAATCCGAGGAGGAGGAGGAGCTGGCGCAGCGCGACGAAGATTCGTCAGTTTAGAAACCGAGTCTCGATCGTGTGGTTCAGCTCAGAAAGGGGCGCATGGAGAGCGAGGGTGACCTCATCGTCGGAGAGCTGGTAGATGAGGATCGAGTAGCCAACGTGATCGTCGGGACCGCGATAGGTGAGGTAGTGACACAGTCGGCCGAATTGAAGATCCTCAAACTTCCACAACAGGCTGGTCGCCTCGTCGAGGGTAATTTCGTTGCCAGCTGGACTAATGATCGGGGCGGTGGATTCGCGTTGCGCGAACCGGGCGACCCAGAGGCGGAGATCGAGGTAGGTGGCTTCGAAACTGGGAGTCCATGGTCCGCGCACCGGTGTATAAACGCGTTGGAGCATGGTGGCGCTGATGGCGAAGGTGCCACCGCGGACGGCCGCCGGGACTTTTCGGGATCGAGTATCGAAAAACGAGTCGCCGAAGCGGGTTGCCGTGATGCCTTCGAGTTCGGGTTGGCCCTTGCCGAAATAACTGATGAACACGGGTTCCGGGTGAGGTTGGGTATCGAGCCAACGCGAGAGACCCGGTAAATCTTGTCCCCAATCGAGTGAACTATCAACGAACAGTTTGTGCGCTTGGAGTGAGCCGCCACCAATGGGGTTGAAGTAGGCGAGGTAGTGCGGACGGATGCTGAGTGATATTCCGACGTGAGTGAGCAGTAAAAGTCCGACGAGAACAGTGAGCCAGCGTCGCGCGGTGGCTGCGACGACGACCCCGCCGGCGAGAATGAATAACACGGGATAAATCGGCAGCATGTGGCGATGTCCGATGTTCAGATTCGAAGTCATTATCACCGTGCCGTAGATGACGGTTAAGGCGATCAGCGGGGTGAGCTGATACCAAAGATTTGGCTTCTGCCGATACCCGCAAAGACTGAGCAATCCGAGCAAGATCAGCGAGAGGGCTGGGATGGGGGTTTTGACCAAGAACGCCGTGGGAAAAAACGTCCACCATCCGGTATTGCGAAACTCGCCCGCAAAGAAAGCCAAGCGAGAACGGGAGTGTCGATCAACGACCAGTAGTCCGTGGAGGTAGGCTTCGGGAAAGAGTTGATGATCGAGACAGAACCGGGCAACCGTCTGAACCGCACCGGGGTCGAGGTTAGCCGCTTGAAGTGTAGCCGGGCGACCGTCGGCTAGTTTCTGCGGCGCTGATGGACTTTGCATCATCACCGTCTCCCATTTTCGCGAGTAATCGGTGTGATCGGGGTTGAGAGAGGGATTGAATCGAAAACCGTAGAAGGCCCAGATGCAGGCCCAGGCGATGAGGATAGAAACACTAGCGACGCTGAGTAAAAGAGGCAGTCTTCGCCCGCCATTGAACCGGTGTTCTCCCCGCCAGCCGACGACGAGCAGCGAATCCGATCGAACGAGTCGAACGACGAGCATGACGACGGCCATGGGGACAAATAATACGGCGGAGAATTTTGAGACAGCGAGAAGCCCCGCGGTGATTCCGGCGATCAAAACATTGCCCCAAGTGATCCGGTGGCAGACCCGCCACCACGCGAGAGTGGCGGCAAGGAATGTGAGTGCCGTGACACTGTCAGATGTCGCGAGCCCGGCATGAGCCAAGAGAGTGGGCGAGAACGTGGCTAACACTTGGGAGACTAGTCCCGCAACGTCGCCGAATAGTTGCCGACTCCACCAGAAAACCATAAAGCACAGAATTCCGGAAACAACGGCGATGACACCACGAGCGGCGGCGAGAAGATCGGCGTTATCGCGGCCGCTTTGATAGAAGAACGTTTCCCCCATATCCCAAACATTGCCGGTTGACCACGCGGGGTGCTCGGGAGGTAACGGGGGGACGTCCATCGCGAGCAGCGGCAAACCGACGAGGCGTTGGGGGAGGTTGCCGTTCTCGGTCTGGAAGCGGAGGTCGCCCTCGGTCCAATAGGCGTAGCCGGCGGTGATGTGCGCGATTTCGTCGAAAGTAGTGGAGAACTGTCGCGACACCGAAGCGGCCATGAACGCGTGAAGAGCTGCCACGATGACGGCGAGGCTGATGACCCATTTGGTCGGTATCTGGGCGGAAAATGGGAGCATTAGTCGTCGGACTTTTCGAGCACGACGACCATGCGTGATGCGAAGAAGCGAGGAGCGAGGCGGAGGAGCCTATCGATGGCGCGAAATACGATTTGCAGCGGCCCTCGGTTCAAACTCGGACCGCGAAATCCGCCCGTCGCAATCCATGGAGTCGCGGGGAGATAGTGAATCTTTTCGATTTTCCAACCGGTCAAATCGAAATCGTTTGGTCGCTGGCCAAAGACCCGCCAAGCATTGCCTTGGGCGGCGTAGTAGTCGGTGGACTGAGGCTCGAAGGAGGACGGAGCGTCCCAGGTGATTTTGTTTCGGAGCGCGAGGGGTTCGTGATGAAAGAGATCCAGCACGATACGCCCGAGGAGACCCGCGGCGGGTTCCATGATGACCACCCGTCCGTCCGGTTTGAGCACGCGGCGGATTTCGTGAAGGGCGGTGCCGGGAAATCGGAGGTGGTGGAAGACGTCGAAGAGCACGATGCCAGCGAGCGTGTCAGGGGTGAAATTCAGCGCGTAGATATTTTCCACCCGGTCGAGCCACGGATTGGGAAAAAGGTCGCTGGTGATCGCGTGAGGCAGGACGGACTTGAGGTTGCCGATACCGGATCCGCATTCTAGCACGGGACCGGCGGTGGCGGGAGGCAGGTGCCGGGAGATCAGCCGGTAGAATCTAGCGTATTCGGCTTGGAGCTCAGGCTTTTGATGCCAGAACTTAAGGTTTTCGTGGATCTCCTGGTTATGTTGCTCGACGGCGACCGCATCCACCGCGACGGATTGCGGGGGAAGTGATGCACGTTTGGGGGAGCCATCCATGGAGGGGAGTTTGCAGTTGAGGAGGAGGAGGCAATTACAGATTTGCGTTTGAGGGGGCGGAGCGGGCATTGGTATCGATCCAAGTCACCCGGTCCGGTTCGTGACTCGGTTGCAGGAAATGAATTCAGACGAATACGAAAATATGGCCCGAGTGGAGTCCACTCACTGGTATTACAGTGGGAAGCGGGAAATCGTGCGGCGATGGATTCAGCGAGTTAAACAAGTGCGGGCGGACGAAACGCTGTTGGATTGTGGCGCGGGGTCAGGGTTGTTTGCCAATGAGATGGCCGCCCACTGTCACGTGAAGGTGCTCGATACGCATGAAGAGTCTTTGCAGATGTTGCGGAAGCGATTTGAGGCGGATCAGGTGCTCACGCTGGTCGATGATGAGATTCCGTTGGCGGAGGCATCGGTCGATTACGTGACGGCGCTGGATGTGCTGGAGCATACGCCGGATGATCGGGCGGTGGTCGAGGGATTTGCGCGGGTGCTTCGGCCGGGAGGGGTGGCCGTGGTGACGGTGCCGGCGGGGATGGCGCTATGGAGTGATTGGGACGAAATCCTGCATCACTACCGGCGCTACTCGGTGCCAGAGTTGAGCGCTCTTTTTGGTAGCGAAGATTGGCGAATTGAAGCGGTTAATTACACCAACGTGCTCGTGTATCCAGTGGTCTGGTTAACGAGACGTTGGCGGGCGCAAAAATCACCTGATCCTCAAGCTAAACGAGCGGAGCACGTGATGTTACCGGGTTGGATTAATTGGCTGCTGCGATTCCAATTTGTGAGTCTCGCGCTGAGTTCGATTCCGATGCCGTTTGGCGTGAGTATCGTGCTGGTTGCCCGCCGCCGGGGGTAGGTCTCGCTAAGGTTCGTTGGCGAAACGTGCTTCGGCGACCATTTTACCCGCCGCGTTGCGGAAACGGAGCCAGATGCGCGAATGGGGGACGGAAGGCAGTTTTTCGTTCGGGTAGAAACGGAATTCGTGGAGGCCGGTTGCCGTGATAGGCCAGGATCGGGGCTCAAACGGGGTGATGGTGACGGGCTCACCGTTGGCGGGGATCGGCCGAGCTTCGAGGCCGGTATTTCCTTGATGCCAAAATTGGATGGGGGGCGGCATGGCGCCTGCGGTTTCGAATACGGCCAAGTCGACCGCGACTACTTTTTCATGGGGCGGAAGCTCGATTTTAAGGGTGATGATTTGAGCGGCTAGCTCGCGGGAATCAGTGGCGGCGGGCGCGTAATGGTCAGCGATGTTGATGTCCGGCCGGGGATCGTTTTTCTGCCGCCAAAGGGCCAGCAAGCCGACTTCGATTCGAGGTTCATAGTGGGTATTTAAATACGAGTAAAGTGAGGCCTCGGGATCGATGAATTCCTGGAGGTGGGTGCGGACTATTTGGGGTTGCACGATCACTGGGGTTTGGCGGAGACGAAGTTGCGCGGCAATTTCGCGTTGAGGGGCGTCCTCGAGCAGGGAAAACCAGTGGGTGACGTTGGTTTTGGTGGGGGTGTCGAGACCAGTCCAGAGGTTGAAACTGAAAGCACCGGGCAAAGAAAATAAGGACTCGCTGCCGAGTTGGGCGTTGCGGGCGATCACGCGGATGGAGGATCCGAGGGACGGGGATACCCGGAGGTGGCGGGCCCCGGGGAGATCAAGGGGGGCGGATAATTTGTAGTAGGTGAGTCCGGCATTGAGTTGGCCGATCACGATTACGCCAGCGATGGCGGCGGCGGCCCAAGGGATGACTTTACGGCGCCAAACTGATGGCAGGTTGATCGTATCTGCCAAGCGGGTGCAGGACGAATGAATGGCCGCGGCAGCCAGGGGAACCCAGAGGAAAGTGCCCCAACCAATTTGGCTACCCGCGACCGGGTAGCCATGGAGGAATTGCCAAGCCGCGAGTAGGGCTAGCCAAGTTCTGGCGCGGCCAAAGAGAGACGGGGTTTTTCCCGCGGAGGTGACGAACCACCAGAGGGTGATACCGAAGCCGGTCATCACGAGTCCCAGCATACTGGGGGGCAGGGAGAAGCCGGCCAGGACGACGATCACCGCTGCAAGCATGCGCAGGGCGTCGATGACGTGATGGAGGCGCGGCGCGGACTGGTTGAGGCAGAATATTAGGAGACAGCCGAGGGAGGAAAGAAGTGTGCCAGCGATCGTGCCGGGACGCCAGTGGAAGGGGAAGTGGTAGGCATCGGCGTGGCTCAGAGGACCGATCAAACTGCCTTGGAGAAGTTGCGCGGGAGTGGTGCCACAAATCCAAATAGCGAGGACGGTGGCCGCGAGGAGGCCGAGCCCGGTTGCGATCGCGGTTAGAATCGAGGAAGGGCTGAACTCGGATTTGGCATCACGAACGGTCCAGATACCGATGGAGCCGATTGCGACGCCCCCGACGATGGCGTAAGTTAAGGCCCAAGAATCGCCTAGCGAACGGAGCATCAATACGGGGGGGCCGCAGGCCGCGACGGCGACCACCAGCCCGTCGAATTTTTGGCCCCAACGGCCACCTCGTGAGGTTCGATTGAGCACCATCCACATGCCCCCGGCGGCGGCGATGAAAAGGCCCACGTTGATTTTGACCAAGGCGCAAGATACGGCCGCAAGGGCCACGGTGATGGCAAACGCGGTCACGCGACCCGCGAGCAGGAATTTTATACTGAACCCAGCCCCCAGCGCAATCCACAGCGCAAGGGCGCCGCCCGGGTGCATCGGCTCGGCCGACATTTGCCAGAGGTGAGCGAACGTGCCGGCGAAGGCGAGGGCGCTCGCGACGTGGGAGCGGGTAAGTTGAAAGCAAATCCAAGCGCAGGCCCCGGCGGTGCCGACCCAGTGGCCGAGGGTGACGAAGCGACCGATATCGTGGGTCCAGGCGAAGTCGCCGATGCGAGCGAGGCCACCAAAGACGAGATAGAACAGGGGACCGTATTGGGAATAGACTTGGTCGTAGAGGCTCCCGAGCTGGGCGAAGTTATTGAGGCTGATGAGGATGTATCCTTCATCATCATACAGCATGAAGAGAGAGAAAATCTGCAGATAGCCTGCGACTAGCGCGAGGCCGACCAGTAGCCCCCAGAGTAATCCCCGAAACGTTGGACTAGTCATCCTGACGGGCGGAGCCCCGGGGAGGCTTGGTCAAGTAGAGGGGGCGTTGTTTTACCTCGTCGTAGATGCGGCCGAGGTATTCGCCGAGCACGCCGATGCCGATCATTTGCACGCCGCCGAGGAAGAGAATTAAAGTCACCAAAGTGGTGAAGCCGGTTTCGGCTTGTTCGACCCCCATCAAGCGTCTGGCGGCGTAGAATACGCCTAGCACAAATCCGACGAGGGCGATACTGAGGCCCAAGTAGGAAACGAGCCGGAGCGGGAGTCGCGAAAAACTGAATACGCCGTCGAGCGCGTAGCTTAGCAGGCGGGCAAAGGACTGTTTGGGTTCCCCGGCGGCGCGGCCGTGGCGATCGTAAGGGACTTGGGCAACGTCGTGGCCGACCCAAGCGCGGAGACCGGGGAAAAAGCGGTTGCGTTCCGGGAGGCGATTGTAGGCTTCGAGAACGGGGCGCCCGAGCAACCCGAAGGTGCCGGTGTTGGCATCGGTGGGCTGATCCGAGACCTGGCCGAAGAGGGAGTGGAAGAGATCCATACAGATCCGCCGAAGTCCCGTTTCTTGGCGAGATTTACGGACGGCGAGCACGACCTCGGCACCTTCGCGCCATTTGGCGATGAGCTCGGGGATGAGTTCGGGAGGGTCTTGGAGGTCGGCGTCCATGGTGACCGCAGCGTCGGCATCGGCGGCGGCGGCGAGACCGGCGGCGAGGGCCGCTTGAAAACCGAAATTCCGGGTCAGCTCGACGAGCTGAAAGCGAGAGTCTCGGGCGGTTTGGGCGGCGAGGAGACGAGCGCTTTGGTCGGTGCTGCCGTCATCGACCAGAATGGCTCGCCATCGATTTTGGGTCGGCGCGTCGAAGAGTTTTTGCAGGCGGGCAAATACCTCAGGTAGCACGGCTTCTTCGTTGAAGACCGGCATGACCACAGCGATGAGGGGGAGAGGTTTGTCCATGAAAACGAATTGTGCGCAGCGCGATCGAGGAGGCGATGAGGCGAGGTTAAACGGATGAAGTGAGCCGGGGGCGAGCGCAAGTGCGGAGCGGAGGGGGGAAGGGAAGGTGATCTCACGGGCTTGACGGTCGCGCGCCGGGCTCTGCATCGTCGCCCCATGGAAAACGAGCCGGAGGGCAAACGTCTGAAGAAGAGCACACTGGTCAAACTAGGACTGGGCCTGGTGTTGTTGGGCGCGGTGGGGTTACTGGTGTTGCAGGGGGTCGATTTGAAGGCGCTGATGGATCAGGCGCTGGAACTGGTGCGCACGGCCGGGCCGGTGGCGTTTTTCGTGGGGATGGCGGTGGTGCCGGCGTTTGGGTTTCCTTTGTCGCCGTTCACGTTGTCGGCGGGATCGGTGTTTGTCCCGACCTTAGGGTGGCCGACGGTGTTGATCGCCCTGTGGGTGGCGTTAGCGGTGAATGTGACGATCACCTATTGTCTGTCTCGCTGGATTGCGCGTCCGTTATTGGAAAAAGTGGTGACGAGATTTGGCTATAAGTGGCCGCAGGTGCCGGCCGAAGCGGCTTGGCGTTTCACCATTCTATTGCGGGTGACGCCGGGACCGCCGTTTGTCGTGCAGAGTGCATTGCTGGGATTGGCGGAGGTGCCGTTTCGGATCTATTTGATCGGATCCGTGATTATCGCGGGTTTTTACGGCACGGCTTTCGCGGTCTTCGGAGAGGCGTTACTTTCGGGCCAAGGACGGATGATTTTGATCGGCGTGGGGGCGATGGCGGGGCTCTCGGTGGGCGCGCAGTTGTTGCGGAAGCATTTAGTCAAAAAGAAATTAGCGGAGGCCGTTCATGGAGTTTGAGCTGGGAGGCGCCGATGAAGGCGAAAAAGTGGAGAGTGTGACCTCGTTTACGCGGCGGGTTAAAACGCTGCTGGAAACACAACTGGGCGCGAGTTGGATTCGGGGAGAGGTGTCCAATCTACGACGGCAGGCGAGTGGGCATAGTTACTTTTCCCTCAAGGATGGGGGCGCGGCGTTGTCCTGCGTGTTGTTTCGGGGCGATGCCGCTCGACAGACGACGGAGTTGCGTGATGGGCAACAGATCATCGCCTACGGGCAGGTGAGCGTCTATGCGGCGCGGGGGCAGTACCAGTTGATTGTGCGGGTGGTGCAGGAAGACGGGGTGGGGCGGCTGCAGCGGGAATTCGAAGCGCTCAAGAAGCGGCTGGCGGCGGAAGGATTGTTTGAGCGAGAGCGGAAGCGAGAGTTGCCGGAGTTACCCTCGGTGGTGGGATTTGTGACCTCGCCGACCGGGGCGGCGGTGCAGGATTTTGTGCGAATCATGGTTCGGCGAGGCTGGCGGGGGCGTTTAGTGGTGATCCCGGCCAAGGTGCAGGGGGACGGCGCGGCGCGCGAGGTGGCGGCGCAGTTGGACTACGCGGGGAAGCTAGGGATTTTCGATGTGTTGGTGGTGGGACGAGGTGGCGGAAGTTTGGAAGATTTGTGGGCTTTCAACGAAGAGGCCGTGGTGCGCGCGGTGGTGGCTTGTCCGGTGCCGGTGATATCGGCGGTCGGGCATGAGATCGATTTCACTTTGTCGGATATGGCCGCCGATGTGCGGGCAGAGACGCCGAGTGGCGCGGCGGAACTGATATCGAGCCGATTTGGCGAGCTGGAGGATCGATTGATCGAGGCGAAGGAGCGATTGGCGGTGAATCTGGATGAGGGCTATCGCACGGCGAAGGATCGATTACAGGGGGTAAAAGCGAGACTACGGTTGCTGACGCCGCGGGGGCAGGTCGAGCAAGGTTGGCTGCGTCGCGATGATTTGGCGAATCGACTGAGCGCCGCTTTGGCGGGAGAGATGCGGGCAAAGCGGGTGGCGTTGGCGACTTCGATGGCGGCGTTTAAAAACAGTTCACCGCAGCATCGGGTGGAATTTGAATCTCATCGGTTGTTGGCCCTGTGGAAGCGGCTCCAATCGGCGAGCCCGGCATCGGTCTTGCAACGAGGATTCGCGATCGTGCGCGACGCAGGGAATCGCCCCGTGATGCGGAAGAGAGATTTGCGGCCGGGAGGCTCGATTGAAATCGAATTTGCCGATGGGCGGACGAAAGTTCGGCCCGAATCGGACGCGAGTTAGAGGCTTCGTTTCACGGCGGCGGCGAGATTGGCGGCGGCTTGTGCGAGGGCAGTGGGGAGATCGGTGCCGGCGGGGGTAATTGCGGTGATTTCACAGCCAGCGGGGGGATGCGGAACATCGACGGCACCGGCGAAGATTTTGACGGATTTTCCGGCGGTGGTGGCGCGGTGCGTAAGCGAGCCCGGGCCTTTGCCTTCGAGGGAGCTCGCGTCGAATTTACCTTCGCCGGTGATAACGAGGTCGGCGGCGGCGATTTTGGGGCCGAGATCGAGCCATTCTTCCACGAGATCGAAGCCGGGCACGAGTTGGGCTTGAGCGGCGGTCAGGAAGCCGAAGGCAATGCCGCCGGCGGCGCCGGCGCCGGGAGTTGACTCTAGGCCCGGGCGATTGACCGCTGCCCCGATGAGACGGGCGATGCGGGCGGTTTCTGATTCGAGTTCGGGTAACCGCTCGGAGGTGAGTCCTTTTTGGGAGCCGAACACGGTGGGGGCGCCGCGGGGGCCCAGGAGGGGGTTGGAGACGTCGCAGGCAATGCGGATAGGAGGCAGTTGCTCGGTGCTGGGCGTGAGTTTTGTGATGGCGGGCCAAGCGGCGGGGTGCACGGCGGAGAGGGTTTCGCCGTTGGAGTTTTGGGCCGTCCAGCCGAGGGCGGTGAGGGCACCGAGGCCGATGTCGCTGGTGGCACTGCCGCCGACGCCGAGCAGGATGGCTTCGGCTCCGGCGTCGATGGCGGCGCGGATGACGCGGCCCGTGCCGGTGGTGTCGGTTTGCCAAGGATCACGTTCCTCGGCGGTGAGGGATTGGATACCGCTGGCGCTGGCCATTTCGATCACGGCAAGTCGGGAGACGGAGCCGAGATCTAGGCGTTGTTGGACGTTGGCGGGGAGACGCGCGACCTCGACCAGTCCAAAGCCAGCTTGGCAGGGGGTGCGGAGGGGACCGATGGTGGTGACCTCGTGCCAAATGCCTTGAGCGGCGTCGGTGAGAATGGAGGCAAAGCCTTCGCCGCCGTCGGCGAGCGGGCAAAGGTCAGTGGTCCACTCGGGGTGGCTTTGGTTGATGACGTCGCGAGCGATTTCGCAGGCGGCGGGGGCGGAGAGGGCGTCCTTAAATTTGTCGAAGGCGATTAACACGCGCATGGAGAGAGCGGAAAACGAGGATTCCGCGAGAGCGAGAGGATTTGCAGGGAACCGTGGGGGAGAAACATGGTCTTTTCCCGGGAGAGGAGAAGTCATTGAAGTTGAGTAGGATAATTTTGTGCTAGACTAATTGGGTAATTTTCGATCTGTTTGGATGGGATGAAATCTAAAACTGAATCGAAAACAGAAGCTGAAACACCAATCGGCCACCCGGCGCACAAGCGCTGGGGTCGAAACGTGGAGGTGCGGGTGGCCACGGCGGCCGAGCACGAGTGGTTCGACGCGCAGCTGCATGATCGGCACTATCTGGGAGCCGGGCATCCGGTGGGCGATTACCTGCGCCAGATAGTCGAGCGTGGGGGCCAGGCGGTGGCGCTGTTGGCGTGGGGTCCGGCCTGCTATGCGCTCAAGGACCGGGACCGTTGGGTCGGCTGGG
>Ga0209491_10004753_pt1:0-12500 | contig 20604 bp, 8 predicted proteins | sample BON02_FD_187213 | JGI IMG/M metagenome (GOLD analysis project Ga0209491, IMG submission 187213) | Freshwater microbial communities from Lake Bonney liftoff mats and glacier meltwater in Antarctica - BON-02 (SPAdes) (version 2) | ecosystem: Environmental > Aquatic > Freshwater > Ice >... | reverse complement strand
AATTTATCTACAAGTCTTCAGCATACGCTTTTGGAAGATGTGCACAGTATGCCGTAACAATCGTGAACAGAAGCAAATGAAAATTCTTTATGTCGGGTTAGCTTTGTGTCGCTTGAATATTAGCCAATTCTCCGATGCGTCTATTCTTTTCGCATTTTGGGCATTTTGATTTTCAGTCAAGTTTTGACTCGTCATGTTGTCACTAAATTGTCCAAGGATGTGGTGATCCTGTGGTTTTTATTTTCAAGAATATTTGAATCGGAGAATAGGGTATCAGTATAGTAATATGATATCTAAACATGGTTGATCTATTAAATGATGGACACTAATCTGTCGAATAGTGTCGAGAAGTTACCAGCCTTTTCATACCTGAAACTCTTTTACCTTCGACCCTTCGACTATATGATTCCATCGTTAGCTCAACTAGGGGAAGCTTCTATTGACATAGAAAACCGATATCTCAGAATATGGCTTAAACTAGCGATGTCGCGCTTTTGAAGTTGATTTCGGATAAGAAAGAATAAGAGATTTAGGGTTAAGAACTTTTATTCTGTTAATTCTGGTGTATTTCAGCGTATTTTAATCCTGAATAATTAATGCAACAGTTCTCCTTATCTGCAGCAAAAACACCAAATGCCAGGGGCCACAACATCGGAGGACAAGAATTATCATCAAGATATTGGCACATGTCATCTGTTGAATCAGCTCCTTCAATTTCATCCCTGGAAGGGAATTCCAGTTGGTCCTTCTTATCGAGGGTACAAACTGCCCATTCAGGAATTTCTTCATAGAAATTCAAGGTGTCGTCAAGTGCACAACTATTGATGTAACCTTGATCCGTAGCATTACCAACAGTAGATGCCCCATAAGTTATGCGAGTGTCTTTCCAGACGTAGGTGATGACGTATCCGTCTCCACATTCGGTCCCATACTTGTCACGATGAATGAACGCAAAGCCTACGGGGGGTTCTGTGATACCATCTAAAAGAATCTTTCGTCGCAGTTGCGGAAATTTGAAAGAAAACTTTGATTCAATTGAGGCCAAAAAACTTTCCCCTCCGATCATCTTTCGCCTCTTTGCTTTCAAGACGAGGATCTCGTTCTGTTTTGCTGCGATTTCGCCATCAATCTGCCTCTTCGCCACCTTTATTGGGTCGTTTACGTCAACCAATGATACGCGATTATCTGAACTTTCATCATCGGATGACATTGAAATTTGGATTTTAACTCAATAAAATGGATCAATGGGTGAACTGGACACCCTTCTAAAAAATATTGTAGAGTTAACCATGTAAACAAGCAATCCTTCCGAAAATGTTCCTTGATTAGTTGATTTCGTAGGCTTCCATAAACTTAAATCTACTGAACTCAAGATTAATACCTATGTTAACTTTCATCATCGGATGACATTGAAGTTTGGATTTAACTCAATAAAATGGATCAATCGGTGAACTGGACACCCTTCTAAAATAGATTCTACAGTTAACCATGTAAACAAGCAATCCTTCTGAAAATGTTCCTTGATTAGTTGATTTCGTAGGCTTCCATAAACTTAATGTACTGAACTCGAGATTAATACATATGTTACGAATTTTCCTAATCATACTATTGTACAACTGTACGGTATACCGCACCCTGGTGAATTCAAATAAATTAGTCGTGGCTTTGGTAAGAGTTTGTGGTGGAGTTCCGTCAACAATCAATAAATGTTTTATAACATTGGTAATGGGGTTAATTTGCTAGCAAAAATTTGTTGTTCGTTTAATTTTTGTCGTTTATTTTCGCTGTGGGGGGCGTATCTTACAGTATAGAAATAAATGGCAAAAAACGGAGCAGATTTGCTAGAAAAACGGAATGTGGAAAGGAAGCACAGTCTGCCCTAAAAGCCATTGTGAGTAGTATTCTGACAAAGAACAATAAATCCGCCTAGAGTACCTATTCTACCTGTTCCCGCTATAATGGGAAGTATCCAACAAAGTACGCAAGAGTCGGACGAGAATTTTCCGATTGACTTGAATTCATTGAGTTACTTGAGCACTTTGTATTCTAATAAAGATTGACAAGAAGAGGGGGACTCTTGGTTAGTTGGTGCGATCACTGCTAAAGTTGATATGGACTATAAAGGAGATACAGCTTAGAGAGTGAAAGATATTAACGAACTAGACGGGTTTCCCGATAAGTATTTAGAAGGAGCACCTGCTGACTCTGAATTAACAGCTGACGAAGTTAACGAATATTTTGATTCAGATCCAGAAGAATTACGAATCGTAGGATTACAAGGTAATAGAGATCCGAATGATCCAAGATTGAGAAACATTCCGATTGTTACAGTAGTGGTTGATCCTGATACCAATATGGTATAGGTCGGACCAAGTGTCTACCGTAGCAATATTACGGCAGGAGATGTAACCGAAGCCGTTACATATCATTTGATCTGTTGTGTTTCATAGTCTTAATAACTAAACAGTTTGATCTAAGTTAACAAAGCCCAACAGTACCCCACGGTCGTAACATTATTCTAAATTGTAACGATATACGTGTTAGAGACGATGACAAGCGAAAATAGGACTACGATGTTCAATGGAAGAAACATGGAGATTGAAGTGTTCATGAGCGAAATGGAACAAGATTCAATGAGAAATGCAAAGTTGAACTCAAAGACATCAGGAATTGAAGTATTCCTGGAACCAAAGACCAAGGACAATCAGAACGACAGACGGGAACTGACGGACGAACTGATGGACTTGGGACACAAAGTGTGCATGGACATGGACGAATGGCAAGACGAAATCCAAGAAGTGGAATTTTACACACAGGAAGATGTGGTTGAAGCAATGGAGGAATATCTCATCGCTAAAGTAAACCTGGAAGTGAAAAAATACTTCGACTTAAATGAAAAGGACATGTCTAGAGTAGAGAAAAATCATGTCGAAAAGACGACGCGAGAGAGACTTGATAAGGGTATGGAAAACATGAGAAGTAACATCACAGGAGAAGCACTAGTTTGCTGGCGATCTCTCGAGACTGATTACCGAGAGCTTCTGAAAAAGTGTTGGCATCCTTACATGCAAATTAACTTGTGGTTGGGATTGCTAAAAAGTACTTTGAGAAACGGTGACACAGAGGGGCTGATAAAAGTGAAGTATTTGACGGTAACACAGATGGATCAAGAGTCTGTGGAAAGCTTCGTCAAAAGACTTAACAAAGCTAAAATTCTTCTCACAAATGCAGGATATGAATTACCCCCAGCTGAAGAGTTTTCGCACGTACTGCATTCGTTGAACCATACCACCAAAATGACTTGTTTAGCAGGTTACCAGTCTGGAGTAAGAACGAAGTACAACGAGCAGACAGCCAATCTAGCAAAGCTGTTGAATCATCTTCTTATGACAGAAAAAGAAGAAGCCCAGATCGCGAATCGACGGAAGAAAAGTAACCCATTCAAAGATCATAAATCAAGGTTTGAACAAAAGATCGCGGCTTCTTGCTTTCTCTGTAAACAGAAAGGACATAAGGCGATGGATTGTCCGAACCGAAAGGCAGAAGGTAAGGGAGACTCAGATGCAACATCCGACTACTCTAGTAAACCTTTTCAGAAAGGAAAAAGGAAGTGGGATAAACTCAAAGAAAGAAAAGCACCTGAGAAACAGTTTGACAAGAAGCCAAGGCTTAAATGCTCGCACTGTAAGAAACCTGGTCATGACGAGTCAACTTGTTATAGCAAGAGAGATGGAAAACCAGCGTCGGTAGGAGCAATCTTTGCGCAAGAAATCGACGAAGGCAATGAAATCGACTTAAACAAGCTTTTGCCTATCTGGACGCCATAATTTTTGAATAGGATGATGGGGAAAAAGCGTTTTGTGGTTCTATTATCGCAGATTCTGAAATAACTTACCATTCCAGTAAACAACAAAGAATCTTAGATGAGAACGAAATAAACACTCTTTCCGTGACGAAATTAAAAGGACCTAAGGCGGAGATGAATCTAGAAAACCATGAAATTAATGAGTTCTTCGATTCTGATCCTTCGGAGCTTCGAACTTCAGGACTGCCTGGAGATAGGCTCCCAAAGAGCATTATTCCTGCCATTGTAAGACAAGTAGTTACTTTACTTTATTTAGATGGTAAGAAAGGAGAAAAATATCCAGTTCGGGTAATGATCGATAATGGTAGCGAAATTTCAATGATTGCGAGTAGATTCTATGATGTACATAAGGATTTGCTCTATTTGGATAATGCAAAGGAGAGTAAGATTGCATGGCAACCGCCTAATGGAAGTGTCCAAATATCTGTCCAAGGAGAAGTGACTCTATTTGGTCGATTTTCGAATAAGCAGGACACATCACTCCCTATGCCAGTAGTAATATCAGATCTACGAGCCAATTATGATATGATTATCGGACTACCTCTGATTCAAGCCTACCATATTCAGAATAGTTTCTCGAAAGATGGAAACTCGTGGTTGATTACGTTCCCTCAGCAACGGATCCAGCATGAAATTGATATGAAAACAAGAAAACCGAAGATAATAGATGTGCTTTCGCGCATACGCGGACGAACTATTCATTGCCTAGTATGCGAAAAGCAGGAGGAGAATGTCTTAGGTGATCAATTGTTTAAATGCTGTGGACAGTGTAATAAAGCATGGTATTGTTCAAGTTTGTGTCAGCAAAAGCATTGGAGCATACACAAAAACGAGTGTGAAGGTTCAAGTGGTTGGAAGACTCTAAAGAATGCACTGTAAGAAGACGTTATACACGATATTTGGCCTGGAGGAGTTCCTACAGCTATAATTCAAAAATTGAACGTTAGAAAAAAGCAAGAGAAACCGAAAATGGAGAAACTAATTCTAGAATCCTATCCACCTGGAACTGTCACTGAACAAACCGCTTTCGTAGGTGCTGTGAAAGAACTGCCAACAATTGGAGTAAAGGGCGGCCATGCAAGTCAAGCAACAACACAGGGAAAAATGGTAATGCCAACGAAAGAGGATTTTCATAAAAAGCTACTCAATGCTGCTCTTAATGAAAATGAAAAGAGTAGGGTGGCTGAACTACTGAATGAGTACAAAGACGTATTTTACGTTGCTGGTGAAATACCACCAGTTATAGGAGTAGATTTTCAAGTAAAATACAATGGACCACACATAAAGTGCCATCCGACACGACTGAGTAAGGAACATACTAAAAAAATGAATCAATTAGTGGATGATCAAGTAGCTTCGGGACTATTAGAGGAAGTTTCAGACCCGAATGAGTTGCATTATGTATCACCAGCTTTTCTAAAACAGGAGGAAAACAAGTATAGGTTACTAGTATCGTATGTGAAAATTAATGAACATGTCCTGAGGTCTACATTTGAATTCGAAGATTGCTCACATATTCTGGCTAGATTAGCTAAAGGCTTAAGTTGGAATTCATTTGATGCTAAGAGTGGATACACAGCTATAGTGGTGTCTGATGGTTCTCGACAATACCTGGTATTTGTGATCTATGATAGAAATGGACGACCCAGATATTTAAAACCTACTCGGATGCCTATGGGATCGAGTAACGCTGTAGAGGTATACTCATACTTCATCAATCAGACTTATGGAGCAATTCCAAATGTAGAGTGCTACTTGGACGACATTAATCAAGCAAATGGTGCTGACTTTGGAGAGAATTTGGAGAATCTGGAAAAGGTACTTCATCAAGCGAGGCAGGTGAAGATAGTATTTAATTTCTCTAAGTTGGAACTTTTCCAACCGACTCTAAAAATACTAGGTGAGATTATATCAGCAGATGGAAGACAACCGGATCCAGATCGAATAGCAGCACTGAGGGACTTTGAGATTCCCACTACGAAAAAGGCCTTGCAGTCATTTTTGGGTATGTACGTGCATATTTCAAAATCATTACCGAGAGCATCTGATGAGAATACGCGGTATCTACATACACTAACTAAGGGAACTGCAAATCGAATTCCTATTACGGAGCGATATGAACAAGCATTCGAAGCAGTAAAACTGAAAGCCTGTAAATGGATTATGCTTGCACCATTTGATCCGAACAAGAGGATCATTGTGCAGACAGATAGCAGTGGATTTGGATTGGGAGGTGTTCTATTGCAATATGATGAAATTAGACAAATGAATCGAGTGGTTTTAGTGTTCAGCAAGAAGTGGCCAGAAGTTGCAGCGAATTGGAAGCTATGGCACTAATTTTGACACTTAAAAGGCACGAAAAATATTTGAGAAGCTCGCCAATAGAACTACATACTGATTCCTATGCAGCCTCAGTTATGTTAAGCAAGACTGCTTTCAACTTACTACCAGCAAAATGGAAACGCTGGAGATGGTACCTGTCGACATATCATGATTTGACTATTAAGTTTGTGGGACAACGTGCAGTAGTAATAGCAGATACTTTAAGTAGGCAACAGCTGTATCTTTACCAATCTAGTACCAACACTCTGAGAGTTGTTGGTGCGATAAATGCACTCACTTCAGAAGAGTTCAAGACCTGACCGATAAATTCTATGCGTCTCCTTGGCTCCAACCATTGGCAAAAGAACAGCAGGAAGATGAGTGGATGCAGGATGTTAGGAAACGAATTTCAGAACGAGATCCACTAGCAGTAGACTACTATATTGACAAAGGGGAGTATAAAGGCATTCTTAGGAGGCGTCAGAAAATAAATGCTGATTCTGAAATTATACATCAATTTGTAGTTCCAAAATCGATGGTCAACGATGTTCTATTAACAGGTCATAGTTCACACTTCGGGGGAGGACATCGAGGTCGCGACAAAACCAAACAAAGAATCTTGCAGCGATTTTATTGGGCTTCGATGGACAGTGATATAGCTGATTATATAAAAAAGTGTGAAGGATGTCAATTGGCAAAGGCGAATTTTAAACCATACGACAAAGAGCCAAAAACGCGGATATCGACAGACATATTTGAAACAATCAGTTTAGATGTTCTTGAACTGTCAGTGCCGTCGAATTCATTCAAACACATTTTAGTAGTACAGGATCTGTTCAGTCGATATCTGGTTTTAATACCGATTAAGACACAGACAGCAGCAGAAATGGCAGCTGTTATTTATGAGAGAATTGTGGCTGATTATGGTGTTCCAGTAAATTTTCTATCGGACAACCACAAATCATTTGTGAAGATATTGTCGGAGAAATTACGGGATCTCCTTGGAACTAATGCAGTATTTACTTATTCACGATGGCCTCAAGGTAATGGAGCTAATGAGAGGAGTCATCGCAGTATTATGCACATGTTAAAGGTATTCTGTTCTAGCAAGCAATCAGAGTGGACGAGATATTTACCATCGATCCAATGGGTGCTCAACACAAGTGCGTTACCTGGAACTGGGCTAACTCCGTATGATATACTCTATGGGAAGAGGCCGAGACTCTTTAATAATGCTTTATTATTAAGTGCGACTCAACTGGGTAATGTTCCATCGCCACCAACAAACTTGGAAGCGATACAGATCTTTGAGATGGCTAGGGATATTCGAACTTTACTGAATGAAGTCCGATTCTCAGCAACTTCAAGAGTGAAGGCTAAGGAGGCTTTTGAGTATGACGATTTCCAACCTGGGGATAGAGTAATTCTATTTTATAGAAATTCAAGACGCTCTAAACATCTCACGAGAGGTATTGGTCCGTGTACTATAGTTTCAAAAGAATCAAATGGGTCATTCACGGTCAAGCACGACTTATATCCTCAGACACTTGCGAATATTGCTCCGGCTAATATGCAATTGTTCTTCGATCAAGATGCATCGGCAATTGAACATTCTGACCCATTGGGGGAGAAAGATGATAAGAAGAAAAGCAAAGCTATCTATAATAAACAAAGAAAGCGCCCAATAGGGGAGCAAACGGACTCAACGGGGGAGCAAGCTATCAAAGAGAAGAGAGTGCGACTGGATAAAGGACATGCAGTTGTCAGAGAACCAGTAGATATTGGGGGAAAAGAATTACAGCTTGATGTAGAAGAAAATGATTTCTGTATCTATATCAGTCCTGAAACGAAGAAGATGTATCTAGCAAGAGCAATAAGCGTTGATGCTATTGGCTTTACAGTGGATCTACATTTCTTTGGTAATCCTCCAGTGGATCATGGATCTACGAAGAGTGTGCAGATACCACTAAGAGATCGGGTTTGGAGACCTGCATGGGAGAACACACAAACGGGTGAAGTTATATTCACAAACAGAAGCGATGTAAATTTGAAGGCACAAACACAACAGGTCGAACTGTGCGATATTGTTTTGAAGTTCAAGAAACTAAGTGAAGGACAGTATCTCGGACTTGGTGTTTTGAATCAAATCAGTCGGCTTGTAAGCAATTCGTAATACGGACACCAAATCAATTTAGAATATTTCTAGATCTAGTGAAGTGCAGTATTGAGGGGCTTTAGAAGAGGAATCCTGACCTGATCTAAGTATTTTTATAATATAAGAGATCTTTCTGAAAGAAGTGATTCAAATATTTGAAATCCTCGGTATGTTAATGCAATGAGGTAAAATCCTTGACTGGTGACATGCAAGGTATTGTCAACCATCGTTATAGATAAATGGCTTGAAAATAACAAATGATGGAATAAACAATTGGGTATAGGTGCTGACGAGTAGCCTATATTGGTCAGTTACTATTAAAACCTTATCGGTTGGTAACATGTGATAGTAGTTGTTGGCTGCTATGATGTAATTTAGTCACATCTTGTGTCACTAATAACCTTATGGGTTTGTGACGTGGGTAGTAGTTGTTAAACTACCATGGTGCAATTTAGTTGCATGACCCGGGAGATCTCAGATATTTGAATACATATGCATATGGTTTCGTTCATTTGGTAAGTGAATTGTATCGAGTAAGAATATTTACACAGTTTGGAGTCATGACCCAAATCTGGTGAATTTCGATAATCGATTTGTTGATGGATATTCTATATCTGTTATTTGAATATTATTATTTTTGGAATATGGTCTACTATAGGTTTTCTTTGGTTTTTCCTTGAACGCTAGATGTAAAGTTGGTTGACCAAAACAGGCTCAGAAGTTTCTGTACTGGGTTAGTGAGTAAGAATCTCACACGGGCCTCTATTACTTGATTGTGCAATCAAGAAGAGGTGAGTCTATGAAGATTTCCCTACCCTGAGCCTTTGACTTAGATTGTTGGTTCTTCTCTTAGGATATTGATTCGAATAACCAAGGGGGAGAATGTTACAGTAGTGGTTGATCCTGATACCAATATGGTATAGGTCGGACCAAGTGTCTACCGTACAAATATTACGACAGGAGATGTAACCGAAGCCGTTACATATCATTTGATCTGTTGTGTTTCATAGTCTTAATAACTAAACAGTTTGATCTAAGTTAACAAAGCCCAACAGTACCCCACGGTCGTAACACCCAGAACCTAGCTGAATGTAACCTAAACCAATGCATTCGTCAAAGCGTCAAATGGTTGTTACGACCGTGGGGTACTGTTGGGCTTTGTTAACTTAGATCAAACTGTTTAGTTATTAAGACTATGAAACACAACAGATCAAATGATATGTAACGGCTTCAGTTACATCTCCTGTCGTAATATTGCTACTGTAGACACTTGGTCCGACCTATACCATATTGGTATCAGGATCAACCACTACTGTAACAAGCTATTTTCGAACCAAAAGAGACACGGTCATAACACAGTCCATATAAAAAACGACGGCATGCAAACGGCCGAGGGGAGAAGGGGTACGATATCTCACCTAAAGAAGGGCGCAAGGAAAAGTTGAATCGTTTGCGGAATGAAGCAGTGCAGGATGAGGGGTTCTGAAAAGTGGTCCAATGTTGATTCCAAGTGTTCATGTTTGGTCTCTGGTATAGTAAAACGAAACCTGTTACAGAAACCAACTCAAGTTCATGATAAAGTAATGCAAATCGAGAACCTGCCAATTCAACTGCATCAGTGCCTCAAGAAGAAGATACTTCAATCACCTCTGGTGGATGTTATTCAAAGACGATTCTGATTCTCAAGCAAAACCAATTTTGACGCCACTGTTGCAATCTAATGTGCAATGCACCCCAGTTGGAAATGGGAAGACAAAGTTCATTTGATTCACTTATGGGATACTTCGCTAGAGTTCAAAATATGCTTACCCTCCCCTGTTCACCAATTGCAACCTACTTTCGCTACGACAGCAGTTTATTGGGTACTGGCCCAGAACCTAGCTGAATGTATCCTAAACCAATGCATTCGTCAAAGCGTGAAATGGTGCTTGATTTTTTTCAAAAAATATTTATTTTCATATGGACATTGTTCATGTATGCGAATTCGATTTTTGTAACAAGTGTTTTGAAGTGTGTAATTTCAAGTATGTTTTATAATAATAATTAATATAAAGGTGTAGACAATACTTTCCTTTAATCGCAATCCGGGAAAGTACACACCCTTTACTTCATCTTAACATATATACCAGACTCGGTGAATACTATCATCCATTATCTCAAAAAGTGTTTTTATTAATTAAGTTGCACAATTTCAATTAAATGCATAGATAATGCATAGCTGTTGTTTTTGGTGAATTCACTCTTGCAACTGCAACACAACTTCAGGCTCATTGCGCATTGCACAGATACAACTGCAGAAGTCTTCAGAAAAATAGAGGGTGCAACGCTCCTCCATCCGCTGCACACTGCGTGCTGTTTTTGGTCCTCTGCAGTCCACAACTAGAAAGGCCTTTGCGGCTACGTGGCGGTACTTTCCTTGAAATCGCATAACATGCTCAATAATCTTATCCCCTTGTCTGAGCAGTTCCAAAGCCCATTGCAAGTCACCATTGATGTAGAAATCTAGCTCACCAGTGACTTCTTTGTCATTTATCATTGCTTTCGTGTTCAGCTCCGGGATGATTATGTTTTCGCGTGGCAATTGGCGAGACATGGCCTCGTTAAACAGTTGCTGAAAGGCTGCCTCCTTTGGAAAACCACCACCACCACATGCAGCCTGCAGTCTAGTAGCCGACATGGAAGCAACGGATTTGGTAACCAGGGTGTCGAGATTGTTCGGGGCATTGCGTGAACGATATGGGAATATCCTGTTGTAGTAATACCACTCTGCTGCCAAGCACGTGAACTCGCCACCACGAGCCAAAATACCACCACGTCGAAGCATTATCAGTTCTGGAATCTCTAAATTCGGATCACCCTCCACAATGTCCACCTCCATATAATCTCCAGCATCGGCAGCACGTATTTGACCTCTTAAAATCGTATCCAAGATGATACTTCGATGGATGGGGTTAATTTTGCCCGGATGTACAAAGCACCTCTCGAGGCGGTCAAATAACTTATTAGCACGCAAAAGATCAATGGCCAGTTCTTCAGTAAAGTGAATAAACGAACCCTCAGATCGAGACAGAACAGACATACTTTCATCTTGCGCCAATCGGAGCCCTTGGATAAAAACCCCCATGTGGCGCTTGCTAATTGCTTTTAGGTCAGTCTTAAAACGACCCCATCCTCCCCATTCGTGTTGCCCTGCCGCATTCGCATATACATCATCAGCCTCCTGATCTGTCATTGCAAGCGCACCTGGTGGTAAGTGCGCTTCGCTCGCAAAGGCCACCGGACTGCCTAGATTTCGGAGGTAGTAGGTTGCAGCAACTACAAATCGTAACTTTGACGCGCAAGGCCCGAGTCGAACACGGCGACTTTTCACCAACTCTTCCCAAAAACTGATACTTTCTTTATTATATGCATTCTGTGCGTCATCAATAAATACCCACACTTGATGAAAGCTATCTAACACAGCAGCGGTCTTTGCTGCATCAAAGATATTGATCCCCGAAGTTCTTTCGAGCTCGGAAAACATCGCAGATGCACCTTTATGGGAACCTCGCATATAGCACACCTTGATATTTTTATCCGCCGTAAGTTCAAGCATCACAAGCTGCAGAAGAGAAGTCTTCCCTGTGGCCGGAGATGAACCAATCACGTAAAATTCATGCAGTTGGGTCTCTTCAATAACCTTACGAACTAAGTCTTTTCTTGCCAAAAAACGTTTGTCAATATCGATACCGTTTGTATTCAATGTGTTGAAGCCTATGTCGTTGACGAGCTCACGCAGTGCGTATTTGTTACTACCACCACTTTCACCACTCGCACTTCGCTTCTTGGTAGCCACGTACTTTTCAAACAGCAAGTCGCAAATTGCATCTGGAACTCCTTTGGCTGTTAAGGTATCCCTGAATTCTTTCTTGTCGTCAGTAATGTTCTGGAAGTCTTTCAATTTCTTCAACTTGTATTTGATCAACCCACATAGTGCTGCTCCTATGTCCTCCTCGTCCCGCTCTTCATCGCCTCTGAGATAAGTTCCAACCTCCTCAAGCAAGGGTGTCCAGTAGAATCCTTTCGCCTCCCCCCATTCAGCCTTCACTGTCGACTCCAATGTGCTTGTTGTCCTCCCAGGTTCAACCCCTTTCGTCCCACTTGGTACCATTATGTTAG
>Ga0209491_10004749_pt1 | contig 20613 bp, 20 predicted proteins | sample BON02_FD_187213 | JGI IMG/M metagenome (GOLD analysis project Ga0209491, IMG submission 187213) | Freshwater microbial communities from Lake Bonney liftoff mats and glacier meltwater in Antarctica - BON-02 (SPAdes) (version 2) | ecosystem: Environmental > Aquatic > Freshwater > Ice > Glacier... | reverse complement strand
AGTACACCAAGTTGTAAACTCTTCGAATTCAAGCCCCTGCGCAACCCCATGCAGCATGAGTTGGTTGCGGATCCGATAGCTCATGTTGATGGTTGGCTTTACCCTCCAACGGACAAACCCGGTTTGGGAATCGAGATTGATGAGAGTGTCATCAATCGGTATCGGGAAGACAAATAATTTGAACGATCTACTTACCCATCTTTCTCAGTTCGATCCAACGATAACTGGATCAAATGATGATGAGTTAGTAAAGGTTCTCGTTGCAGACTTTATTGCTGTGGTGAGATCTAATGTGACGGATACTGAACGAAATCAACTCTGTGAACATTTTGGCGCAGATCTCACTGGCATGTTGGCTATTCTGAATTCACGCAACGATTTAGATGACGTGGATTGGCAAATGATTCATCACCCGGGATCAGTAATTATTCCAGTTGTAATCGGGATTGGGCTTGAAGTAAAGGCATCAGGTAAACAGGTCATTGAGGCGATGCGCACGGGGTACTACTCAATGGCAATGTTTAGTTCAATCTTGACACCTGACATGAGAAAAAAATGGCATGCAACTTCTGTTGCCGGAGCTATCGGCGCTACGCAGGCTACTTCAATACTCTTGCAACTAACCCAGAAAGAGCGTTTTGCGGCACTTAATCTTGCTTGTGCCAACCTAGGCGGCCTGGCACTTGCTGGATCGCAGAGAAACGGCGCCGCTCAATTCAACAGGGCTGCTGCGGCAGTAATCGGGGTGCAAGCTGCTCGCGCGGCGCGCCAAGGAGCACCCTATTTACCTGACTCCTTTGACAAACTACTCGCTGCTTGGGACCCGGCAAATAACTTTGGCTCCGCTACGACTTTCGAATCGCCAGGTGACATTGGATTATCAAGTGCATCACTACGACTCCTTCCATTCTCAGGATTCGTGCAGGCAGCAATGTTTGGCTACTACTCTTTACTTCAATCTAAACGTGAGGTTTCCGAGATCCAAATTTTCGTATCCGCACCGACATTTAAATTGACTGTCACTTCCAAAGAGGAAACTGATTGGGTAGACGAACTCTGGTGGAATCTCCCGGCGGCCGTGGCGTTTCTTAAGTCAACGGGGAATCCGTTTGCTCCTCGTACAGGCCTGATCAAGTCAAGTGAGAATCCAAATGTTACGTTTCTTGAGAACAAGGATTTGGGAGTTCATCAGGCAATAATTCGCACGATCGACTTTGATGGCACGGAGCGAGATGATTTGCATACGGCCCCGGGTTTGGATCCACTCAACAACGAAAGTAGAGAGTTTTGGAAAAGAAAATGTTCTGACTACTTAAAAGTATCCGCAACAGCAACGACGGATTTGGCCACGACTGTGACCTCTGATGGTCTTAAATTCCTTACTGTCCAAAATCTATTTCTGGATTAGTCACTCGCAAGAAGGGTGCACATCAAGTTAGCAACCTGATCGGTATTAGCGGTCCCGCCCAAGTCCTTAGTTCTTGTTTCAGGACTTTTTAGGGTTGCCTCTATTGCAGTCATAATGTGCTTGCTTACATGAGATAAGCCAAGGTGCTCCAGCATCATTGAGCCTGACCAAATTGATGCAATGGGGTTCGCAATCCCCTTCCCCGCAATGTCCGGAGCAGATCCATGCACGGGTTCAAACATGGAAGGCATGTGCGCATTAGCACTGAGGTTGGCTGAAGCAGCAATGCCTAAACTCCCAACACATGCCGATCCCAGATCCGACAAGATATCTCCATACAAGTTTGAGGCGACTATGACGTCGTAGTCGTACGGGCGCATCACGAACTCTGCCGCCGCCGCATCAATCAATCGCTTGGATAGTTCCACATCTGGATAATCCAGCATAGTTTCGGCGACTACCTCGTCCCAGAAAGTCATGGAATGGATAATCCCATTTGACTTGGTAACGGAGGTCACCTTGCCGCGGCGACTACGTGCGGACTCCGCAGCAAACCGGGTTATTCGTTCAATTCCAACTCGGGTGAAAACGTCGTTCTGGATTGCGATTTCTCGAGAAGTGCTGCGAAATGATCTTCCCCCTGACTCGGAATACTCACCCTCGGTGTTTTCCCGGACTATCAGCATGTCGATTATTTTTCCCTGCGGAAGGATCACATTCGGTGGTAAACCGTCGAATTGTCGCACGGGACGCAGGTTGACAAACAGGTCGAATTCTCTGCGGATTGGCATGAGTATTCCCCAAAGGGTGACGTCATCTGCGACCTCAGGATCACCTATCGCTCCAAGAAATATGGCATCAAATTTGGCAAGTTGATCTATACCGTCATCGGGCATCATTTGACCATTTTGTTTATAGAAATCGGAGCCCCAGTCCAACCACGTCCACTCAACTTTTTCGCTCGAATGATATAGAGCCGAGTCAAGGACTCGAATGGCTGCAGGGATTACCTCCTGGCCGATTCCGTCTCCGGGAATTACCGCGATCTGTTTAATCTTTTTCATTAATTTATTCCTCTGAGCGGTGCTCGATTCAAATCTGACACAAACATAAGATTCCGTGCGGTTAGTAAGTTTCGTTTTTCAGTACATCAGTTGGCCACCTGAAATATTAAGCAGTGCGCCCGTTATGTAACTCGAAGAATTTGAAGCCAGGAAAAGCACTGCGCCCGTCATTTCCTCGGGTTCAGCTAATCGCCCCAATGGAATCATTGAAATAAAGGATTGGAGAGCCGCAGGATCCTGCCCGCCATGCATCATCGCTGTGTCCACACCTCCTGGTGCAACGACATTCACTCGAACACCATCAGGTGCAAAAGAACGTGCCAATCCACGTGACATGGAGACAACGCCACCCTTTGACGCGGCATAGGCAACGGAACCGCCGAAACCTCCAGTCCACCATCCTTGTGATGAAAAGTTTACTATCGCGCCACCAGTGCCCTGTTTTACAAAGACATCTCTTGCGCAGCGATTCAGGAAGAAAGCTGCCTTCAGGTTCACTGAGTGTTGAAGATCCCAGTCTTCTTCAGTTACCTCATCCACTGTGTCTCTGCGAACCAACACCGCTGCGAGATGCGCGATGGCTGCCAGAGGAGCTTTCGATGTTGCGAGATCAAAAATCTTGGCGTGAGTACTTAGATCAGCGAGATCACAAGCAAACCCCGAATGTCCAGTACCTGGAAGCATTTTTACGGTTTCACTCGCTGCCTCGCCATTAAGATCAACTGCTAAAACATACGATCCCGCCTGCGCAAAGGCAATTGCAGTGGCGCGGCCGATCCCCCCTCCCGCTCCCGTGACAATTACAGCCTTACTCACAAGACCTGAATCATTTCTCCACGAAGGGACCTGATTTTCTTGAACTTCGGTTAGCACTTTTTCGACCTCCTGTTTAATTCTGAACGATCTTCTATGCGATGGCAAGGAGCATTTGGACTGGCTTTCTTATGGCTAGCAATTTCCCATAACTTGGTCCCTGAGTTATGCGCAGCGAAGGGAAGCGCTCGGAAATAGAACGTAGGGCGACTTTCGTTTCTAGTCGCGCGAGTGGTGCTCCAAGGCAGAAATGCACCCCATGACCAAATGCAACGCTCCCTAAATCCGACCTATTTGGATCAAATACATCAGGGTTGTGGAAACGTCGAAAGTCCCGGTTAGCGGCCCCTATCATGAAAAAGACATAATCACCCTTGGGGATTTCCGTGCCCTGTATCACGACGTCTTCACTAGCTACACGAGTCTGTCGATGAATTGAGTTGTCGAAACGCAAGGCTTCTTCAGTCGTGAGAGCGGCAAGTTCAGGATTCCCCGCGAGCTCCAGAAACTGTTCACGCTGCTGCAACAGTATGTTAAGGGCATTACCGATCAAACCTTCAGTGGTTTCAAATCCTGCAAAAAATAGTTGGATGACCATCGCAATTAGTTCTGCGCGACTGAGTGCATCTGATTCGTCTTCAAGGGCTACTAGTGCACTGAGGAGATCATCAGTTGGCTTCAGGAGTTTCGTCTCAATGAGTGAATTCAGAAAGTTGGTAGCCTCGACCACAGCTTGTTTTGCCCCGATCGCCGCTGAAGGGGTCATGACGCCAGCAGACAGTAGGTTCACGATCCCTTCAGCCCATCGATTGATGTCGTCGAGGCGATCCAAAGGAATTCCAAGTAGACGGCAAATAACCATGGCGGGTAGTTTGAAAGAGAAAGTCTCAACTAAATCAAATACTTCGTCGTTGGGCCATTGATCCAATAGTTGATCGACCATGTCCTGGACCTGTGGTTCAAGTGCTGCAATTCGGCGAGGTGTAAAAGCCTTACTCACCAACCGCCTAAGTCTTGTGTGGTCTGGCGCGTCACGAAAAGACATCATTGCATTTATGCAATCCAGCGCGGCCATGTTTTCCTGGCGAACTTCTGGGCTTAAGACTTTTGCAGCGAAGTCAATCCTGCCCCCTGACCGAAATGAAGTCGATTGAAGCCCCAACTGAACATCTTCAAATGGAGACACCAGCCAGCCGCCAACTTTCTCACTCCATGTTACAGGAGCATCTGTGAGTAGTTTTTGGTAAAAGGGGTAAGGGTTTCTGAAAAATTCGGAAGTGAGGAAGTCACCTTCCGAAATTCTGGAAACGTTACTAGTCATTGCATTAGGATAGCCGCTGGATGCCAATTACGGAATCATTTGTTGGAAAATCGATCAACTGGCCCAATCGGCGCAGTGAATCTTGGAGCGCGCAACGAATGTTCACCTGTTTGAGGAGCGAGAGTCTATGGTAGAGCGACCATGATGCCGATACTTTTTGGCGCGTTAGCCGCAATTAGTACTGCTATTGGATTGGTGCTCACTAAATCAATCAGTTCCCGAATGCCTGTTTGGCAGGTCGTTGGACCATTGTTCTTGATTAACATGTTCTTGGTCTTGCCAATAATTCCCTTTGGACCTGCCTGGCAAATCCCCACACTGCAAGTATTCATTCTTCACGGTGCATCAATATTTTTCCTAATTCTTGGGGCCACTTGCGTGTTCATGCTGATCACTCGCGGGCTTGCATCTGGCGTTTCCGTCGGAAGGGCCGTTTCACCCATGGCGGTGCTCATTGCTGCACCTGTTTTATTGGGCTTCAATGAATCTCCGTTGCTCGTACTAGGGGCTGTGATCGTAATGATCGGGGCACTGACGCCCTTAAGACGCGGATTTGAGGGATTAACTGCCGGCAAAACTTTGCTGATCCTTGTAACTCTGGGCTTATCAGAGGGACTCGTCACGGTGTTTTCAGCGATGTTGTCTTTACGTGGGATTGGCCTCCCTGAGATATACATTGTTCGTACGCTCGTAGCTGGTCTATTTTTCACAATACTCTTTTTACCCCGCGAACTTCGCCTAAAAGATCTAGGACCTCTGACCCTGAGAGCACTCTTCGTGACGGGTGGTTACGTTTTCACGATCTTGGGTGTACGGGATGGTGATGTGATACCGGTCCAATCTCTTTGGGCCACGGCGCCAATCATTGTGATCTTTATTGAGTGGCTGCAAAACAGACAGCGGCCTCAACCGAGTGTTGTGATTGGATCCCTTGTGGTTGCAGTGGGTGTACTGGTATTGCTCTCGACAGCTGCGTCTTGATCTAGAGGGACAGTTCCCTTATGAAAGTTCCCGCACACCAACGCGTAACGAAAAAGGGTCTATAGCTGTATTCCCGATGTGTGGAAAGGACCCACCTTCACACCGCGCGGATTGCCAAGCCGACGCGCTCCACGAGGTCATCGACCTGGTCCTGTCGGATGGTGAGTGGCGGACAGAACAGGAGAACGTTGCCTGGGTGCAGCACGAAGGTTAGGACGCCGTGCTCTCGGAGGCTCCTGACGACCCGGGGCCCTAGTTCATTGTTGTTCCGTGCATCCAAGGCGTCGCGGAGAGAGACTCCGTACAGTAGGCCCTCACCCCGAACATCGGCCACTAGATTCGTCGACTCAAGAAGTGACTCAAGCCCCGACCGCAGATGAGCGCCAACAGTTACGGCGTTCTCAACTAGGCCTTCGGCTTCGATTATGCGCAGATTGGCGAGGGCAGCGGCGGCAGCGACTGGGTGACCCCCGAAGGTATGGCCGTGCGATAGTCCCGCAGCCTGCTCTTCGAAAACGCCGCTCACGGAACCACGAGCGATCACGCCGGAGATCGGGAAGTAGCCGCTGGACAAAGCCTTCGAGACGGTAATCAGATCCGGCGCGACGCCTCCGCGTGCGCTCGCAAACCACCTTCCTGTCCGGCCGAATGCCGTGATTACTTCATCGGCGATCAACAAGATCCCACGCTCATCACATAAGGTCCGCAGGTCCCTCCAGAAGGAGTCATCCGACTCGTAAACTCCAGAAGCGGTCGACATCGGGTCAAGTACTACAGCTGACACAGTCTCGGCACGCTCAAATTCAATGAGGTCGGCGATCATGTCAACGGTCGTCGGGACCGGAACGAAACGCCCCACGTCGGGGACCGACTCAAAGTAGTGGCGCTTGGTCCGGTAATAGTTGCCATCCAGCGCCATCGCACCGACGGTGCAACCGTGATAACCCCCACGTCTTCCGATTACCTTCGTCCGAAGCGGATCGCCATTGAGCAAATGAAACTGCCGAGCAATCTTGAGAGCCGCTTCAACGGCTTCGGAGCCGCTAGTCGCAAAATGGACACGGGAATCTGGCATCGGGCTCAATTCGGCGAGCCTGCGCGCTAGTTCGATCGTCGGCTCGGATGTGAAACGAAGCGTGTCGTAGAATTCAAGTTGGGCATACTGGCGCCCAACCGCGTCAGCGATTTCCGGTCTGCCGTGACCTATTGCTACCGCTTCGAGCGAGGCAATCGCGTCGATGTACCGAGTCCCGTGCATGTCCCAGAGGTAGATACCTTCGCCACGAGCCAACACCATCGGATCTCCAGATTGGATTGCAGACGCAGTGGGCAGGTTCCCTATCCAGAGATGGTCTAAAGGGGACCTCAACGAAGCGGCTGCGTCAACCATTGGAATCCATGTCCCCTTCGAATGGCCGGTCCCGCGATTTCGTGGACCGGCGGATTGGCCGAGTCTCCATTAACAAGGCGTCGGAATTACTTGTGCACTTCGTGACAGAACTGCAAACCATACCAGTTCTTTGTGACAACGCTGGAAACTATACCAAAGAAATGGCGGGCATGAATAGACACGAAGATGCAGCGGCCGTTCAGACCAGGGTCGTATGTGTTCCGACCCCCAGACCGATCAGGCTTGGCAGTGCTGAAGTCAGCGACCATGAGGTTGTGATTCCGCGAGTAGCTACTCAGTATGGACTCGACTGCAACGCCCGAGTCCTCAGAGTAGGTGCTTGAGGAGAAAACCAACTAATGCCATCGTGGCAATACTGGTGTTTCCGTCGGATCCCTATTTATCGCAGGAATTCTTCCCGGGCTTTTTCTTGGCCTGACGCTTATGTTGATGGCTTGGTGGATAGGTCGTAAACAAGCTTCAGCGGTCACAACACTTAGTCTGAGGAATTCTGAGTTCTGCACGCCAAGGGATACTCGGTATTTTCATCCCCGTCATAATTATTGGTGGAATCTTGCTCGGTGTTTTTACTGCTACCGAAGCAGGCCGAATTGTTCTTGCATATTCATATTTTGTCTCGAAACTAATTTGCAGGGAGTTGAGTCACCGCGATTTTGTCGGTGTAATGGTTCGATCGGCAGTACTCAGTGGAGTTCTCATGCTGATCGTCGCGATGGCCGCAAGTTTTGCATGGATTTTGGCTTACGCAAATACACCGAGAGCGATGGTTGAGGTACTGACCACTTTAAGTGACGATCCGACCGTTGTAATGTTGTTGGTAATTCTATTGCTCTTAATTGTCGGCATGTTCGTTGAAACAATCGCTGCAATGATTATTACCGTTCCGGTACTTTTCCCGCTGGGTGAAGAAATGGGGTTCGATCCTATTCATTTCGCTTTAGTAATCGTGATGACCCTCTTGATCGGTACCGTGACTCCACCTATGGGAGTCTTGCTTTACGTTGCAGCGGGAATTGCTAAAGTCTCAATTGCTAAAGCGATAAAGGAGTCGATTCCATTTGTTGTGGTCATGATCGCGACAGTAATCGCAGTCGCACTTGTTCCAGCCCTGGTTACTTGGCTGCCATCGCTTCAACAATAGCAAGGACGCAGTAAACTACATGCGATAATCGAAACATGCAAAGAGTAATTGAATCTAAAGTGATCAAGGGTCATAGTCTCTCTGTTGCTAAGGCGCTCCTCGCAAAAGGAATTTCTCCTGGCGATCGAATTTGCATAAGCGCAAAAAATTCACCCCAATTACTGTCCGTTGTGCTTGGTGCCTTAAGAGCGGGAATCGCTCCTGCAGTCATCAGTTCCTCCGCTACTGACCGAGAAGTTAGTGAAATGTCCCAAGACATAGATGCAAAATGGGTGTTGCGTCAGACTGATATTGACGCACTGATTTCTGATCCTTCATCCGCCTGTTCTGAGGAGGATGGAATAGGTGACATCCCGCTGTGTCGACCAATACATTTCACTTCAGGAACCACGGGAAGGCCCAAAGCAGTCTGGAGCGGTTGGCTATCGGAGGAGTACGCGCAGGCCTGGATTGACGAAGAATTTGTTGCTTGGGGTTTTTCACCGAGTGATGTTCATTTAGTCTGTGGACCGCTTAGCCATTCAGCTCCGCTGCGCTTTGCCCTAATGACGATTCTTAATGGTGGATCAGTTGTTGTCCCTGCGAAGTATTCAGCAGAGGCCACGGTTGAAGCCATGGAAATGTTCGGGGTAACGACAACTTTCATGGCACCCACGCATCTGCAGCGCTTAATGGAGCACTGCGGAGAGAGCGAATTGAAGCATTCAGTGCGCTTGTTAGCGCACGCCGGTGCGACTTGCCCAAAGGGCGTAAGACTATGGACTCACAGAATATTCGGACAAGAACGCGTATTTGAATTCTATGGATCAACCGAGGGTCAATTTACGATCTGCCCTGGTAGTGATTGGGTTTCAAAACCTGACACCGTGGGACAAGCGCGACCTGGGCGGAAAATGAGCGTGGATGGAGACGGCTTGCTGTGGTGCCAAGTCCCTGAACACGCACGCTTTGTTTATTGGGGTGATCAGGAAAAGACCGACTCAACTTGGCGAGCAGGGGACTGGTTTACCGTTGGTGATTACGGTCGAATTGATGCACAGGACTTCGTTTACCTAGAAGGTCGCAAAGGTGACTTAATCATTACCGGCGGTGTGAACGTCTATCCTGCCGAAATCGAAAGAGTTCTGGTAGAGCTTCAAGGTGTGCACCAGGTAGTTGCGTTTGGCATGCCAGACCCTGACTGGGGCCAGCGCGTTTGCGTCGCTGTTACTGGGAATGTTGATGAAGTGGAAATCAGGAAGTACCTAACATCTCAGCTCTCTGGCCCGAAGAGGCCGAAGTCAATATTTGTTCTGACCGATATGCCACTCACTCATTCTGGAAAAGTGAATAGGTCAGGCGTGCGAATGCTCTTTAAATAGTCCAAAAGATTAAAGTGGATTCTTAATAGATTGATGCGGGTACCTGCGCAAGTTGTTACTATTCACCTATGTTTGGAAACGATTCGACCACTAGTTTGACTTGGTCTCAGCCCATGAATAAACGAGTTCGAACAGGCTCAATACAGGATCAAGCGATTTCAACTATTACAAAGGTCGTCGAAGCAGTTGAGCGCAAGGATTGGGAAGGCGCCGCCCAACTACTGGATTACTGGATGGAAGAAGCAAAGGTTGTCTATGTCGTGTATCAAACGTGGACCAGTGGTTGGCTGGAGTTTCTGACGAACAAGGGAGTGTCCGCTTCAACGATTGAGTCTGAGATCAATCGCTTGAAGAGACTCCTTGCGTTTCCTGATGGCAGTGAATTTGAAACCGAATCGCGGTGGGAAACCCTTTTAGCAAATGCAGGGCTTCTTGGTCACCGAATGCGGGCGTTGGAACTCACAGAGCAGCAGGCTATACAAGAACTTGATGCATTACGTGAACTTTGGCGCCAACATCATGATCGAGGGGCAGATTTCCAGTCGGGACTGCTGACCTATGTTGCGAAAACATTTGGTGAAGATGCGATCGGGGAAGCCTACGCTCAGGTGCTTGCTCCCTACATCCAGGAGCGATATGCGGTTTTTGATATTCGCGAACGAACATACGCCTCAACCGTTGAGAGAAATATTTACCTAACTTTCGAGGCTATGCGGGGTCATCTTGTTGGACCTGAGCGGAATGGAGACATGGAAGTCACCGAAGACGAAGACAAGGTAGTTGTGGCTTTTGACCCATGTGGCTCAGGAAATCGAGGGCAAAGGGGAGATTTGATTGAGGGAACTGGCTCCCGAAGTGACCCTCCATATGAATTTGGTGTAACTACCGAACGACATGATTGGGCGTGGAATGAACTGGGGGTGTGCTACTACTGCGCCCACTGTTGCTACGCGTTGGAGTACTGGCCCGCTAAAGAGTGGGGTCATCCGCTGCGCATCGTCGACCCACCACTGCACCCGCAGGAAACCAGCGGTCCCCAGCCCAAAAAATGTACCTGGACGATCTATAAGAGCATTGAAGCTATTCCTGAGGAGGCGTACAAAAGGATCGGCTTCACCAAGCCACCGGATTTGACTAATTAACCTGAAGTGCATCAACCTGTTTCCCGGGCATATTTCCCCGAGGGCCGCGAATAGTGTTGACAACATGGCTTCCACTCGAATACCAATCACAGCAATGAAAGCAATCTGAAGGAGAAGTCAAATGACACGGGAACCCATTGTCGACACGCACGTGCACTTTTGGAACATGCGCAACCCTGATCCAGGCCTCGCTTGGGTATGGCTGGACAAGGATGCCGACCATCCCGTACTGGGCAACATCGATCCAATCAAGATGCTCGCCTACGACATCAACAGCCTCTGGGCGGAGGCGCGGTTCGCCGACGTGCGAGCCTTTGTCCACATTCAGGCGGCCATCGGCTCCGACGACCCGGTCAAGGAAACTGCGTGGCTCACCCGCATGCGCGAGAACGCACCCGCTCCCTTCACCATCATGGCTGACGCAGAACTCGCAAGCGACGATGCACTGCGCCAGTTGGACGGACACGGTGAGTCCCCGTTTTTCGTGGGCATACGTGACTTCCGAACTGAGCCGATGCTGGCGTCGGGCGAGACGATTCCGAAATTCGAAGCTTCGTTGGCGGTCATGGCCGAACGAAATCTGGTTTTCGACTTGGACTGCGAATGGCAGAACATGGCCTCCGCCCGAGACCTAGCCCAACGGCATCCGCAACTTACGGTGGTCCTGCAGCACATCGGATTCCCGCGTAGCCGAGATGACCAGTACTTCGTCAACTGGGAGGCCGGCATGCGCACTCTGGCGGAGGCACCGAATGTAACCTGCAAAATATCGGGTCTGGCAATGACCGACCCGAGGTTCACAGCCGATTCACTTCGTCGGTGGATCGACACCCCGCTCGAAATCTTCGGCGCCGACCGCTGCGTGTTGGGCTCGAACTGGCCAGTTGACCGTCTCTACAGCAGCTACGACGTCATCATGGACACTTATCGTGACCGGCTTGCTAATCTTCTTAGCCCGGACGATCAGCGCAAAGTGCTCTCTGAGAACGCGGCACGTATTTATCGGCTTCAATCGTCCTGATTGGGCACTATCGGGGTTGACAGTTGCTCCTCGGACCGTCAACTTGGCGGGGTGCGTCTAGGGGAGTGATCAGTTTCCCATCCAAAATGGTCGTAGGATCCGACGCTTGAAGTTTCGAGGACGGTCATCCATTTCGTGTTTGGCGATCACTGTTTGTTCAGATTCTCTGGACTGATGGTGGTCCATTCACGGACAAAATACTTGGGAGGATTTCGATCCCTTGACAGCCAGTTGGCAGAGGGTATAGCCTTTATGGTAACGTTTCCAGTATACGGAGAAGGGCTTATCATGAATTCAGGTGTCGGCGGTGCCCCACTGCCAGACCTCACAATCGTCGGGATTGAAACTATCCCTATTCGCGTGCCACTTGATCGGGTATATAAAGGTAGCCATTACCAAATGACCCACCGCTCCACAATCATTACCAAGGTACGCACAGCGTCCGGTATCACCGGAGTGGCTTATGCGGGTGATGAAGATGCGGGACTCTTAGAAATCAATGACATTATCAACAACGAAATAGGCCCCCTCCTCATTGGACAGGATGCATTCGCCGTTGAGAAGTGCTGGGAACTGACTAGACCCGCAACATGGAATATTTTGAGAGATCGCAGGCTTGGATTGGTTGCTACGGCGAGTCTTGATGTGGCTATTTGGGATGCAATCGGTAAAGCTCTGAATACACCCCTCTGGAAGCTATGGGGCGGGTACCGCGATGAAGTCCCAGTGATCACAATTGGTGGTTACTATGCCGCAGACGCCAACATTGAGGCCGAGGTTTCTGGCCTTGTTGAAGCTCAATTTGCCGGAATGAAATTTAAGGTTGGTGGTCTTAGCCCTGAAGAGGACGTCGAGCGAGTTCGGATTGCGCGAAAAGTGGCGGGACCAGATTTTGGACTGGCGGTTGATGCTAATCAGGGTTGGACACCGCAGGAGGCGATCAGATTCTCCCAACTTGCTGACGATTTGAACCTAATGTGGTTCGAGGAGCCATGTCAGTGGCAGAATGATCGTAGAGCTATGCGCGAGGTGCGTTCGCGGGGAACGATTCCAATCTGTGCGGGTCAAAGCGAATTCTCAGCTGCGGGCTGCCGGGATCTCATGGAAGCGGGTAGTATTGACTATTGCAACTTCGACTCATCGTGGTCAGGCGGCCCAACCGAATGGCGCAGAGCGGCAGCCATGGCGACCGTGTACGACGTGAAAATGGCACACCACGAAGAGGCCCATGTATCAGCTCATTTACTTGCCTCAATCCCCCATGGGACTTTTGTTGAATTCTTCCACGCGCAACGAGATCCCATTTGGCACAACCTGATTGCAAATGCGCCGCCGCTAATTAATGGAAAAATGAAATTGAGCGATCGACCTGGGCTCGGTTGGGAACTGGACGAGGACTACATCAAAAAGTATCGTATTTAGTCATACATTTTTCAGTCGATCCAGGAGGGCAGCAAAGAATATGAAGATGAGAATGAACCAGGCAATTGTGAGCGCCTTTGCCGACGAAATGCGCTTGGACTCGTCCGTAATGCTCATGGGGGAGGACATCGCGGCAGCAGGTGGACCTTTCAAAACCTCTGAAGGTTTGCTTGATGAATTTGGACCAATGCGCGTGCGAGACACGCCGATCTCGGAGATGGGATTCACCGGAGCGGCTGTAGGTGCTTCGGCCCTTGGATTGCGACCAGTTGTTGAGATCATGTTTATGGAGTTCCTAGGTGTTGCCCTTGATCAACTTGTCACCGAGGCCGCAAAGTTCCGCTACTTAAGCGCAGGTCAAGTATCTTGCCCTTTAGTTATTCGAGCCTCGGTTGGATCTGGTCTCGGGTTTGGGAGTCAGCACAGTCAAACGCTTGAAAATTGGGTGAGTTCCACTCCTGGGCTCAAAGTTGTCACCCTTAGTGGGCCACAGTCTGCTTACGATTTAATGCGCTCAGCAATTCAAGATCCAGATCCTGTTATGGTCCTGGAACCTCGCGTTCTGTACGGCGAGCGAGGCGAAGTTGAAACAGGTGATTCAAGAGTCAAGCCACTTGGCCAAGCAAATGTGATTCAAGCGGGCAACGAAGTAACCATTGTTGCAATGGGTCAAACTGTCAGGACTTCAATAGAGGCCACTGCACAAGCTGGCATCGATGCTGAAGTCATCGACCTCGCCACACTCGTTCCTTGGGATCGCGCGACGGTTTTCGAATCTGTGAAGAAAACTGGCCGACTAGTTGTCATTGAAGAAGCACCGGAAAGCGGGGGTTGGGGAGGGGGCATTGTTGCAGCTGTGGCTTCTGAGTTATTTACTTCCTTGAAGGCGCCGCCGATTCGAATAACTACGCCGAATGTTCCAGTTCCTTATGGAAAATCCCTTGAAGTAAAGTTCCTCCCTTCAGCAGACGCAACCGCGGCGATATTGAAGGAGTTTCTCGAGACTAATACGGCACCGGCCCCATGGTGGATTAGCGAAGGGTTTGTCAAATGAACAAGGAAGCATTTACAAAAGAGACAGCATTGCAACGTCGCGCCAAGTTGCGTGAGGGTCTGAGACCACAGTACGAAAGAATGATGGAGATTCGCACTCTGGAAAACTCAGTCAATGAGTTATTTGCTGGCGGTAGTATCGCTGGAACAACCCATCTCTGCTTGGGTCAGGAAGCACTTGATATTGGTATTGCACTCGCACTGAAACCAACGGACGTGGTCAGCGCGACGTACCGAAGCCATGGCATCGCACTCGCACTGGGCATGCTGCCAATGGAGGTCATGGGCGAGATTTTAGGCAAGACTGTTGGTTGTACAGGGGGTGTGGGAGGTTCCATGCATCTTTGTGACATGTCCGTGGGATTGTTGCCAACCAGTGCGATCGTAGGCGCCGGTTATCCTGTTGCGGCGGGAGCAGCATTGGCCTTCCAAAACTTGGGACAGTCGCACGTGGCGCTAGCCATGGCAGGCGACGGATCCACCAATATTGGTGCGTTCCACGAGGCTCTGAATCTTGCGGCTATTTGGAAACTGCCAGTTATCTTTGTTATTGATAACAATGTTTATGGTGAATATTCGAGAATAAACGTGACAACACCGATTGAGGATCTATATCTACGGGGAGCCTCGTACGACATGCCTTCGGTCGTTGTTGATGGAATGTCCGTGGAAGCCGTTGAAGATGCGATTGCCGCAGCCGCTGAAAGAGCGAGGTCGGGCGAGGGTCCCACATTAATTGAAGCGAAGACCTATCGTTTTGCAGGACATTCTCGGGCAGACACTGCTCCGTATCGCCCAGAAGGCGAACTTGAGAGCTGGGCCGAACGTGATCCAATCAAAGTCATGCGGAAAAGACTCCTTCAGGACAAGGTCATGACACAAGAAGAAATTGACCAAGTATCGATCGATGCAGATAAATACGTCTCTGAACTTGTACAATTCTTGACCAAAGAACCGGAGCCAGAGATCTCTGCAATGTTTGATCACATTTGGGCGCAAGACAGGGTGAGTTAATGCGCACTACAGTGAAGATGCCGCGTGTTGCCGACACAGTCGATGAAGTTGTCATTGTTGAATGGTTAGTCGAAGTTGGAACCAATGTGCTCGCGGGCGATGTACTCATGAGAGTGGAGACGGACAAAGCACTGGTAGAAGTGCCAAGTCCGGTAGCGGGAACTCTTACCGCCCAATTGGTAGCAGTAGATGATGAAGTTGTTACTGGAACACCTATTGCCCAATTGGAAACCTAAATCTATTTAGGCTTAAGAACCTCAGAATTTCGTTTAATCCGATGACACAGAATTGAGTAGTAGGTGCATCAGCAGGAGATTTTGGATTCGGTTGCCCAGAGGGTGTTGTGGCTTTCGACTCGGATTGTGGATTCGGCTAATCGTGAGCGCGACACGGGTGATGGTGTGAAGGTTGGTGGCCATCAAGCTTCGAGTGCGAGCATGGTTTCTATCATGACTGCGTTGTGGTTTTCGCACATTAATTCCCATGACCGGATTAGTGTGAAGCCGCATGCTTCGCCGGTTTTTCATGCGGTTGAGTATTTACTGGGTGAATTAGATCGTTCTTATCTGACTCAATTACGTAAGTTTGGTGGGTTGCAGTCTTACCCTTCGCGCACCAAGGATCCTGATCGGGTTGATTTTTCTACCGGTTCCGTTGGTCTAGGCGCGGTCGCGCCACTTTTCGCTGCGGCTACCCGACGTTATGTTGACGCCCACTTTGGTGAGCGTCCGCATTCACGCTTTATTGCAATCATCGGGGATGCGGAACTGGATGAAGGCAATATTTGGGAAGGGATCGCTGATCCAGCGACCGCGGGTCTAGGAAATGTCACCTGGGTTGTTGACTTCAACCGCCAATCCTTGGATCGGGTAATTCCTGGTGTCCGTATTGAGCAGTGGTCCGCGCAATTTAATGCTGCTGGTTGGCATGTTGTTGAAGTGAAATACGGTCCCCAGTTGCATGCAGCTTTCACGCAACCTGGTGGGGTCGAGCTGGAAAAATGGATCGATGACATGCCCAATGAGCGTTATCAGTCGCTTTTTGCCATGTCGGGGGAGCAGGTACGTGAACGTTTCACGGAAGGCGCGCCGAGTGTGGTTGTTTCATTTTGTGAAAAACTTAATGATGAAGATTTGAAAGTCCTCGTTACTGATTTGGGTGGACACAATATTGAGTCTTTACTCCACGCATTTGCCCAGTGCGATGCGGTAACGGATCGACCGAGCGTGATTTTCGCTTACACGATTAAAGGCTGGGGTCTGCCTATGGCCGGGAATCCACGTAATCACTCCATGTTGCTTACCGGTGAGCAAATAGATGATCTGCGGGTCACAACGGGCTTAACGCCTGAGAGTGAATGGGACCGGATTGATCCCACCACCGAAGTGGGTCAATGGGTGACACAGCGGGCACATCACCTCACCCGTGCCCCGAAATCAACTCCTCCACTCATTAGAGTTCCCGACTCATCAGGGATTAATCCAAAGTCGGCCATGTCCACTCAAGAAGCGTTCGGTCGAGTTGTTGTTGAGCTTTCGCGAAATGAGAACGTCGCTCCTTATCTTGTGACAACAGCCCCCGATGTCGCCACTTCAACCAATCTCGCCGGCTACATCAACCGTGCTGGCGTGTTTAACCCGACCGAGCAACGGCAGTGGAGTGAAGACGCGTTGGTTAAGTGGAAAGAAAGTCCGGACGGTCATCACATTGAACTCGGTATCAGTGAGATGAACCTTTTTCTTTTGCTCGGACAGTTGGGTTTGAGTTTTGATCTTTCTGATCAACAGCTTCTGCCGATTGGCACGCTGTACGACCCGTTCGTGCTTCGGGGCCTGGATGCGTTTGTGTATTCGGTGTATTCCGAGTCCCGTTTCATTGTTGCCGGGACACCATCAGGGGTCACTCTTGCTCCTGAAGGCGGCGCGCACCAGTCAACAATTACTGCGTCGGTCGGGATGGAGTTACCCAATGTCACTTTGATGGAACCAGCGTTTGCCACCGCACTTGACTGGCAGATCTGCTTTGCGCTGAGCCATATTGCTGATCCGGGCAAAGGGGGAGTCCACGGTGACCCAGAAAAGGGTTCCTACTATTTCAGGTTGACCACCAGGCCGATTGACCAAACACCATTCGAGGAAGCTAAAGCTCGTATCGGCGAAGCCATGCTGCGCAGGCAAGTAATTGCTGGCGCGTATTCACTTATGCAGTTAGGTTCGCAAACCCTCTCGAGTGAACTTAACTCCGAGAACTCAGTTTCCCCACGGGTTCAAATCGCTGCCGTCGGTGCGGTTATGCCAGAAGCGATTGCAGCTGCCCGTGAACTCGCCAGCGAAGGAATCTCGGTGAACCTGGTGGACATTACTTCCGCCGACAGGTTGTATGGATCCTGGCAACGCACGATTCGCCAAGGTATCCGCACGGCAACCACACCTTCAATTCCTGGTGCTTTACGTGCGGCGTTTGACCTCACGGCACCGATTGTCACCGTCCACGACGCTTCGAGTCACGCCCTCGCTTGGCTTGGTTCAGCACTCGGTGTCCCGTGCGTCAGCTTAGGAGTTGATCGATTCGGTCAATCAGGAACCGTCACAGACCTGTATGAAGAACACGACTTAACCAGCGGTTCCATTGTCAATGGTGCACTCGCCGCACTCACGTTTATGCGGTGAGACTAGTGATCGAGGATTTAAGCACGCCACCATCAGGCGCGAGGGCGTCCCCTCAAGGCGCGCCAGCAAAGGTAAGTTGTTACTGGAACACCGATTACTCAATGGGAAACCAAAATTTTTGAAAACAAAACTTGCAATTATTGACACTCACATCCATTTCTATGACCAGGGCGATGTCGAGTTTGATCTAGAGTGGTCTTGGCCAGAGGCTGGAACAGCTCACCCTATTCTTGGCGGCATCGATCCGATAAAGGCTATTCGTTTTGACTTTGATGCAGTAGAGGCTGAATCCCGCTTCGCTGACGTAAAGGGATTTGTTCACATTTAGGCTGTAATTGGATCAAAATACCCATTAGGTGAGACCACGTGGTTGGAGAAAATGCGGTTGGAAACAAACATTCCCTATCAGATTGTTGGCCACGCGGACATAGTGTCCCCCGGCGCGGTTGATCAACTTGAAAAGACACTTGTCAGCTTTAGAAAATTTTGTCGGGGTGCGTGACTTTGCGATAGAATCCGCGTTAGCCACCGGAGGTATTTCGACTTATTCTCAATCCTTCGCATTCACGGCCCGTGAAAATCTAGTCTTGGATTTTGATCGTGAATACCCAAGTATGCAAGCTGGCAGGAAGATGGCGGAATCTATTCCGAATCTGGTCTTAGTGTTGGAACACATTGGTTTCCCTCGCAGTCGTGACTCGGAGTATTTCCGCAATTGGTCAGCAGCTATAAGTGAACTTGCTCAAGCACCCAATGTCGTGTGTAAAGTTTCGGGGCTTGGAATGACAGACCCTCGATTTGAAGCGAAGTCACTCGAGGCCTGGATGCAACATTGCCTTGATTCCTTTGGACCTGGCCGGATTATCGTCGGATCAAATTGGCCAATCGATCGCCTCTACAGTTCCTACTACCCGATTATGAATATTTATCGAGACTTCCTTTTAAGCTTAAGCCGTGATGAACAAGAATCGATCCTCAATGGAAATGCACATCGAATCTACAGGTTTTAACAGCTCCGGGTGTTCTTCTAAATAACTAGGATTTGGGACGAGCCAAAGTGTCTTGAATACTAATTTAGCGTTCGACCCAAGTCTCTGCCCGCGCGCTCTTGTAGATTAGGTCAAGAGCTTCAACAGTTCTGGCACCCAGTTCAAGAGGTGCGTCATTTTGAACCTCTTTTCCTCGCGTCAGGTCAAGTATGGTTTCGACCGGGCCAAAACAATCGTAGTGCCCCGCCGCAGGTGGAAGATCCACGTCGATATTGGTTTCATCTGGCCTGTAGAGCCACACTTGATCACGTTCTACATCGATCCGGAATTGACCCTCGGAGCCATATGCGGAGATGGACAATTGGTGGTGATTATTGGCAGCACCAATGTGATTGGATGCACCAAAAACAGTACCAATGGATTCATCTTCGTATCTCAAAGTTATGGCATCATGTAACTCAACGGGGGCATCCATCGAATTCAGCATCAAAGCAAAAGCGCCTTTAACCCTTTGATCAAGTAACCACAGACTCATGCCGAAGGCATGCGATAACTGAGCTTGAGCGTAACCGCCGCCAGAGAGGCTGGGATCCGTCCAAGTGGTCTGCTCCGGAATAGTGTCTTTAGCTGCCTCAGGATAGGCACCCGTATTCGAGAGTAGCTCGCGAGTTTGTGAAGCCATTACGATCGAGACGGCTTCGATCTGACCAATCCCAATTTCAGTCATGAGGTCCTTGGCTTGATGCAGCATTGGGCTGAAATTCCAACCGAAAGCACAAGTCACTTGACGGTCTAGCCTTTTCGCTATTTCAACAAGTTCCCAAGCATGATCAGGGTTGAGAGTTACTGGTTTCTCTATTAGGACATTTGCGCCTGATTCCAATGCAGCCTTTGCGTGCTCGTAGTGCAAGCCTGAAGGACTTGCGACGAGAACAACATCAACACCAGCGGCAAGAACATCCGTATAGTCTTCGCTGGCAATTTGAAAACCGAAATCGCTCTTAATTCGTTCCATAGCATCTTTTCCATGGCGAGAAAGGCCTACAAATTCCACGTCGTCGTGTTTTGCGAAAGTTGGTAAGTGGGATGAAACTGCCCAGGAACCAGCCCCAATAACACCCAAGCGAATCTTTTTCATACTATTTTCCTTTTCGAGTAGTTGCTGCTAACTGCGATCAATTGTCAAGGCACTTTGCAAAATTGTTAGTCGGATGGCGCCTGCCTTAATTCGCACTCGCTGCACTCTGCGCGGTTTCTTGGTTCATATGCCAGACCTCATTGGCTTGAATTAGGTTTCCTTCTGGGTCCGTGAGGGTTGAAATTACTTCGGTAAACCACTCTGCCCAACGCCGGTTTGCATCTGAATTCCCGATGGATGCGAGTGCTTCAGCTATCGTGGGATGGCATTCTGCATAAGCGTAGACATTAGTGCCACGCCGAAACAGGCTGTAATTTCTCCAGCCGGCATTCCACAGGTCACCGAGCAACTCCGGCCAGACCGCTTCATGGCGCTTTTCGTACTCCTTTATTTGACCCTCGTGTAATTCCATGACGAACATGAGGCGTTCCATGTATTCCCCTTGCTTCCGGTAACGATTCCTGTCTGATATCGAAATACTTCTACCTTAGAAGCGTCCCGTCAACCGGTTAGCAGAAATCGATAGTCATTTTCAGGATACTTGCAGGAAAATAAAGTTTTTGTCCACAGGGTGTGGATCCCGTTTCGTGAGGGAAAATTCGGAAATCATCGAAAATAATTGGCTTTTCCACAGGTTATCCTGCTTCAGTCCACGAGATAACAGG